>Ga0105049_10001338_pt1 | contig 29035 bp, 12 predicted proteins | sample MAT06_FD_78087 | JGI IMG/M metagenome (GOLD analysis project Ga0105049, IMG submission 78087) | Freshwater microbial communities from Lake Fryxell liftoff mats and glacier meltwater in Antarctica - MAT-06 | ecosystem: Environmental > Aquatic > Freshwater > Ice > Liftoff microbial mat | place... | reverse complement strand
TGAAATCTGAAATCTGAAGTCTGAAGTCTGAAGTCTGAAGTCTGAAGTCTGAAGTCTGAAGTCTGAAGTCTGAAGTCTGAAGTCTGAAATTTATTCTTCGATTCCCTCCTTTGGCTTGGGTTCATTGCTCGGCGCACGGCTTTGTTTCTGATTCTCTAGAATCCTGGCCTCCACTTCCTTCATTCGTTCCGCGTGTTCCTCCACAAACGCACGTCTTCGTTGTTCTTGATCGAAGCGAGTTCGTGTTGCGTCATTTAAATGCCGTTGCCCTTGGATACCAGAGTTTTGCAAGCTGCTTAGCCAGCCACCAAGTTGCCTGGAAATCTGTTCGCAATCTGACTGGTACTGCTGGATCTCATCGCGCAGCTGCTCGAACGCCAGCATGCGTTTCATCACTGCCAGCATGGATCGCACTTCGCCCGCGGAGCCTCTGGCGATGTATAGGTAACTGATCAGTTCGTTGGTCGTTCCTCGCTCGAAGCCTTCGGCAATATTGTTTGAGATGGAAAGGGTCGCACGCTGGATTTGATTGGCCAAATCACCTTTTCCTCGGAACGATGGTTGGGTTGTCCATTCGAACATAATCGCAGCCAGATCGGCTGCGAGATTCCAAACGGGCAGTTCTTCGAAGCGACTGTATTTCATGCTCGGATCCCAAATTTCAAATTTCAAATTTCAAAGTCTAGGTGCCTACCGTCGTTGTTGTAATCATGAGGAATCTGCCGGACAAGCTCCCTGTTCACGCTTCTTTTAAATTTTAAATTTCAGATTTCAGATTTCAGATTTCAGATTTCAGATTCCAGATTCCAGATTCCAGATTCCAGGTTTTAAATTTGAGATTTGAGATTTGAGATTCTTCAGCCAACGAATTTGTTGCCGTTCCTAGTTGTTGGATCCGCCTTTCCAACAGTACATGTCACCCGAATCGGTTAACGCCATCACGGCGGTTCCCTCGTTGTTCACATCGAGGGAGACGATTTGACTATCCGACGTAGGCAATCGAATGAGCTCTTGATTGGTTTGGAAATCACAAATCATAAGGTTGCCCGTCGATCCTACTGCGATGCGTCGGTTGTCTGGAAAAAAGTCAATCGCCATGATTTCGCCTTGGCCGGTGTCGACTTGGTTCACCAACTTGCCCGTTTCGACTTCCCATATGCGAACGACTCCCGATTCATTGCCGCTGGCGACCAGCGAACCATCTTGATTGAAAGCAACCGAAAGCCCCCACGCCCAGAATGAATCCCATTCCTTCAAATTGGGTCGCAACTCCCCCTTTTCCAAATCGAAGCAACTAACGATTCCCGCTTGCAAACCGCCCACCAGCCAACGGTTGTTGGGTGAAAACTCAAAAGCGAAGGCTAAGCAAGGGACTCGGAATCGAGGTTCTAGAGTTGAACTGCTCAAATCGTAGACTTGCGCATCTTCACCTTCCGCTCGGAGGGCCAGCCATTTGCCCGATCGCGAAATCGCCACGCTGTGTCGATAGATGTCCCCATTAAAAGGCACTCTTCGCGGAGTGTCGCTGTTCTTGGTCCATACTTCGAACTGCTTCTTGCCGCCGGGAGAGGATTCGGTGAGTTCGAAGGCCCTATTGTTTGACCAAGCTCTAAGATTTAGACGGTCCGCAATGGATTCTACTTCCTGGGTCGCTGGATTCCAGATTCGACTTGGCCCTTTCTCTATCCCCACCAGAACTCTCTCGCCATCTTCCAAAAACTTGCCGACGATCGCGCCCGGGATCGAGATTCGTCGCGTCTGAGCGGATGGCTCCTCCTCCCAAACGCGCACATCACCATGCGAGTCACCCGAAGCCCATGTGCCGTGTTCTCGGTCCAACGCCAAAGCCATTACAGGATTTCGCATGGAATAGGCCTCAGTCACGTCAAGTGTGCTGACGTCGAGTTTCTTGACTACGCGGTCGGTTCGAGTGGCCACAAGAAGATGCTCAGCATCTATAAACAAAGCACCGGCGATAGCACCTGTGCTAACGCTTTTCGTATGGATCACGGAGCCATCTTTAGTTGCGACCGTCGAAAGTTTCCCCCAATCGGTTCCGACCGCTACAAGTCCATCAGGCGAAACGTCTCTCAAAACGATACTGGGAAAGTCTCTATCGAGCGTGGGTGGCCACGCCTCCATCGACCAACGCCTGGAAATCTTGCCTTCATCGCCCCATTCGACCGCAGTATAGAGCTGCTTGGAATCACTTGAAAAGAAGGAGTAGAGTATGGGAGCGCTACGATGGGCTTTAGTCAAAATGGTCGACTCGCTTGTTTCCAAATCCATTACCCATAGATCACCCTTGCTTCCGCCTCCAGCCATCCATCTAGAGTCAGGCGAAATGCACATCGATCGAAAAAAGGTGCTGGTCTTTTCCGATGCCTGGTTGGCAAAAGTCTGGCTATCGAAGTGAGTCAGGAGGCCGTTTCCATGTGCCAGAACGAATTGACTCCGTTTGGAATCATAAACACAGCCGTGAAGAATGCAGTCGAGCCTTTTGTTCTCATGGACTACACGACCTGTTTCGCTATCGACGATATAGTAGTAACCAGAATATTGATTGCCGCCTCCGACCAACCATTGCTTGCCATCAGGCGACGCGGATAAACAGGTTACTTCTAGCGAATGCCCATCCAGGTCGAGAAGCAAGTGTTGATTCAACTCGTTTCGCAACATATGCCATTCGAAGCCTCGTAAATCCTCTTGCCCATCTTTAGGCTTGACCGAATCGAGCAGCAGATCGGCTCTGGCGGTTTGCTTTTGAAGCAGGGCTTCGTTGGCCAAGTTGACTTGAGCCGCGTAGAAGCGACGGTTGGCCAAAACCTCGCTACTCCGAGCAGCTTCTAGAGCTACCTCGCGTCCTTCGAGAGCCCGGACCTTTTCATTAAAAGAAAGGGTCTTTTCGGCTAAGGCAATCGATACTGTTTGGTTCTTCGATCGGATGATGGAGTTGAACCAAGCCAGCGAAAGAATCGCACCGAGCATCAAAGCAATCACGGCGGCCGACATCATCGCGACGACTGGATTGCGTCGACATACACGCCAGATCCTTTCTCGCGCTGAGATTTTTCGCGCGCGAATTGGCTTGTCCGCACAGTACCTTTCTAAATCCTCAGCCAACTCTTGCGCCGAAAGATAGCGACGGTTGGGCTCCTTCTGCAAACACTTGTGAGCGATCGTTTCGAGATCGACGGGGACGGCAGGTGCCAACTGGCGAAGGGAAACCGCTTCATGCGAGCGGACTTGAGCGAGGGTTTCTTGAACGGTGACACCGCGAAATGGTGGCGTGCCGGTGAGGCATTCATAAAGAATCGCACCCATGGCATAAATATCGGCCGCTGGACCGACATTCTTTCCATCCCCAAAGGCTTGTTCGGGTGCCATGTAGGCTGGGGTTCCGATCACACATCCGGAAAGGGTGGCACTGACGTTGCTATCCATAATCTTGGCCAATCCGAAATCGGTGACCTTAACGTCCCATGTGGTCGCATCGGTCAGCATGATGTTTTCAGGTTTGAGATCCCGATGGATTATTCGGGCCGCATGAGCTGCCGCCAGCGCATGTGCCAGTTGAATAGCCAATTCAGCAACTTGTCGTGGGGATATGGGGTCTCCATGGAGTCGGCTCTTCAGACTTCCTCCTCGACACAACTCCATGGTCATGTAAGGTTGGCCATTGTCGATACCAACATCATAGACTTGCACGACATGGGGATGGCGGATTTTCGCGACGGCCTCGGATTCAGCCCGCATGCGAGCCAGCTCGTCTTTCGTTGCGTCGAGACCAGCCCGGAGCTTTTTGAGCGCTACGGTTCGTTTCAGGTCGGGATCAAACGCTTCGTAAACAACGCCCGTCGCACCTCTCCCAATTTGTTTGACGATGTTGTAGCGGCCGATGCGGTTTGGCGTCTCGTCCGGCATTGGCTCGACCCCACCTCCGCTAACGACGGTTGAACCACTCACCGTTCGTTCAAGTATCGAACGAAGCAGATCGTCCATTTGAGATTGAAGCTTCAGGTCGTCATGAAGCAACGGAAATCGAAGCAGATACTCTTCTAAACTGGGAGTCTCGCCTGCATTCTCGCGGAGCAGCATTTCATGACAGATTAAGTCCAAAATTAACTGCTTACGATCTTCGGGAGAAAGATCTCCTTGGTCTGCCATGGCTGCATCGATCGACCAATGGCCCTCCAGAGCCCAGTTAGTTTGCTGTGCATCTGATAGCCGCTTTAGTCGTTCCGCTGAAGTGTCGGAGGACAACCGATTCTTAGCATTCAACGTTTAAGTCCACCCGCATCTAAGTCCAATCGCATCGAGCGAAGACAAATCGTGTTGTGAAGTTTGCATGTTAGTTTTCGTAAGCTCTCATCTGGACTCGAGAAATAGGGCGGCCAACTCAGTGTCGAAACGCGAGACGTTGTGATCGGGTCGAAGATCAATGGCATAGTCTACCATGCTGAAGGTAAGGCAGAAAATCTACTGCTCGACCCTAGTTGCCAAAGCAACCCCCCAATTCCACGGTTGGCCCACCATTTGCCAGGGCCATTTCCTATCTCTTGCCCAATTTGCTTTCTTGCCCAACTTGCCAAGGACGCCGCTGGTCCAAACTGCGCCGCGTCGGAACCAGATCGATGGATTGGGCCAATTGCTAGCAATTCACGCTGCCGGAATTGTGCCCGAGTCCGATGTCTCCCCAGATGCGGCTTGGTCATTGCCCGTCGGGACGGCGAGGAAACTCCAAAGCGTTTGGTATTGAAAACCTTGGGCCTGGCCCGGACAGAGCTAGTCCAGTGCCATTGGCGATATTTTTTTCGAAAATTCTCGAAATCGACTCATGTTGGCCTATCCTAACGGCATGGCGTCGCTAGACTATCTGGCCGGAACTGTTGCGTTTGCTTGGACGGTAACTTTGGGCGTAAACTACTCATATTAGCCGATTCTGAATCATTTTTGGGGGGAGAGCATTGGACGGATACTTCGTTGTTCAGATTCAATCTCCGAGAGCCTCGTCTTCTTTTTGGGTTGATTGTGGTCGCCATCGATCGCCCGATCCCTTTGATTCACCCATGTTTAGCGTTAGCAATTTCCGTCTCTTTCCGTCTGCCCGCTTTTCATATCCAGCAGATGCAAGTCGTTGTGGCCAAGTCTGTTGAGTCGATCCGACCAACCCACTTTGCACCGACGCCCTCACCGACATTCTAACGTTCCCTTCAGACCCACTTTGAGAAGATAGCTAGTCTCCATGGCAACATCCTCCAAGCGACGACTACTGACCAGCACCGTTCGCGTATTCGGCTCCGGCCGCAGTCAGTTTCCTATTCCGAACCTGACCACTCTCCAGACTTCGTCATATGAAGCCTTTCTTCAGGAAGACATTCCTTCGGACAAGCGAAAGAATCAGGGGCTGGAGTCGGTTTTTCGGGAGATTTTCCCGGTTGAAAGCTATGACAAAACGGTAGCGCTCGAGTATTTGCGATACGAATTGGGTAAGCCTCGCTACACGCCCGAGGAATGTCGCCAGCTCCGGCTCACGTACGGAAAGCCGCTCAAGGTATGGTTCAGGCTCAAGCGCGATCAGCCACTCGAGGAAGAGGTTTACCTCGGTGATGTCCCGATCATGCTTGGGGGTGGCGAGTTCATTATCAACGGTGCCGAGCGCGTGGTAGTGAGTCAGTTGCACCGATCTCCGGGCGTCGATTTCGTCGAAGAATCCGAAGGGACATCAGATCGCAAGTTGCCGTCGGCTCGAGTTATTCCTGAGCGTGGCAGCTGGATCGAGATCAATGTTACGAAGAAGGACTCGCTTTCCGTTCGCATCGACCAGAGCGGCAAGTTTTCGGTCATGACGTTGCTGCGCGCGATGTCCCCGAAGTTGAGCACTGAGCAAGATTTGCTGGCCGCATTCTATGAAATCCGAGCCGAAAAAGTCTCTGGCGGCGGTAGTGTAGCCAAGTTGGAAAACAAGATCACGGGTGACGATGTCGTGTATCCATCGGATCATGAGCGTGCCGGTGAAATTATTGTCGAAGCGGGCCAGAAGATCAGCAAGGCTGTGGCCGAGACGATCTGTACCTGCGGTGTGAAGAGCGTTCAGATCATGGATTCTCCTAAGGTTCCCTACATTCTCAATTCGATTGCTGAGGATAACACCAGTTCGCACGAAGAAGCTTTGCTTCGCATTTATCAAAGGCTTCGTCCTGGCAATCCACCCGCTCTCGAAAAGGCTCGCACGCTATTCCATGAAAAGTTCTTCGATATCAACCGATACCGATTGGGTCGCGTGGGTCGCTTTCGCGTCAATCGCAAGCTGGGGCTTGAGGTGCCAGAGGACGAAATGGCGTTGCGACCAGAGGATTTGGTTTCGTCGATTCGCTATTTGATCGATTTGTTCGATAGCGAAACGGATGCTCGTTTTGACGATATCGATCACCTTGGAAATCGACGTTTGCGAACCATCGATGAATTAGCATGCGAGGAGCTTCGCAAGGGGTTTCTTAAGCTTCGACGGACCGTGCAGGAGCGAATGAGCCTCAAAGAGGTCGAGGACATGACTCCCCGATCGCTCGTCAATCCAAAGAGCATCAGCGCAGCGATTGAATACTTCTTTGGTCGCGGTGAACTTTCGCAGGTGGTTGACCAAACGAACCCACTATCGCAGCTGACCCACGAGCGTCGGTTGTCAGCTCTTGGTCCAGGCGGATTGAATCGGAAGCGGGCTGGTTTCGAAGTCCGTGACGTCCATATTTCGCACTATGGCCGTATTTGCCCGATCGAGACTCCTGAAGGTACCAACATTGGATTGATCAGTTCCCTTTCCATTTACGCTGGTGTGGATGAATATGGATTCTTAGTGACTCCCTACCGCAAGGTTTTGGAGGGCAAGGTCACGGAAGAGGTGGTTTGGCTCCGAGCGGACGAGGAGTCCGATGCTTACATCGGTCCCGCTGACTTGACGGTGAAGGATGGAGCTCTGGTCGCTGGTCCGAGTTTGATTGCAAGGCACCGCAGCGACTTTGAAATCGTCACTCCTGAGACCGTTCATTACATGGATATAGCTCCGAGCCAAATGATCGGTGTTTCGGCCGGATTGATTCCGTTCCTCGAGCATGACGACGCTAACCGCGCACTCATGGGTTCCAACATGCAACGTCAAGCGGTCCCGCTATTGGTCGCTGAGCCACCTATCGTGGGCACAGGCTTGGAACGCGAGGTTGCGGCCAACAGCTCTATGGTCGTTCGAGCTCGACGGGCCGGGAAAGTCACCTACGTCGACTCGATGAAGATCGAAGTTGGCAACGACATGTACCACATGAAAAAGTATCAGGGGCTCAACGAGCGCACGTGTTTGAACCAACGTCCGATTATTCAAACGGGTGACAAGGTCGAAAAGGGGCAGATCATCGCCGATGGTGCCTCGACGCATTTGGGCGAATTGGCTCTCGGGCGAAACGTTTTGGTCGGCTTCATGTCGTTCGATGGTTACAACTACGAAGATGCGATCATCATCAGCGAAGAGCTGGTCAAGCAAGACGTCTACACATCGATTCACATCGAAGAGTTCGACGTTGAGATCCGGGAAACGAAATTGGGCCGAGAGGAGTTCACGCGGGATATTCCGAACGTGAGCGAAAAATCGCTACGCAATCTCGATGAGACCGGAATTGTTCAAGTCGGCACGTACGTAGCGCCAGGAGACATTCTGGTTGGAAAAGTTTCGCCCAAGAGCAAGACTGAACTGACACCCGAAGAGAAACTGCTGCACGCGATTTTTGGTCGAGCAGGTGAAGACGTAAAGAACGACTCTCTCGAAGTGAGCTCTGGCGTGGAAGGTATCGTTATCGATACCCAGAAATTCTCCCGTCGTATGAGCTTAACGGAAGAAGAGCGAAAGGAATTCGAAAAGGAACTTAAGCGAGTTGAGACCGAAGGTAACAAAGAGATAGCCAATTCGTTCGCCAGCTTCGCTGAAGAGCTTGAAAAAGCCATTGGTGGAAAGCTTACGGACGATGATGGGACACCGCTCACCGGCGGCCAGGACCCAAAGTACATCGCTGAGAAGGCTCAGACATTCAACTTGTCCCGATTGATCAATCGATTGGATACAGGGCTGCATGCGGAAGTCAAAAAGGTCTACAAAAATCTTTGGCCAGCCGTCGAAGATTCGCTCGACATCCGCGATCGACAACTGAACAGCATGAAGCGTGGTGACGAGTTGCGAAGCGGCGTGTTGCAAATGGTAAAGGTTTACATTGCGACCAAGCGTGTGATCAGCGTCGGCGACAAGATGGCAGGTCGCCACGGTAACAAAGGGGTTATCTCCAAAGTATTGCCGGTAGAAGACATGCCGTTCTTGCCAGATGGCACACCGCTTCAGATCATGTTGAATCCGCTCGGGGTTCCAAGCCGAATGAATGTAGGTCAGATTTTGGAGACTCACCTTGGTTGGGCGGGAGCCAAATGTGGTTTCCAGGCTCTCACGCCTGTCTTCGATGGTGCAACGGAAGGTGACATCAACGAAGCCCTCGATGAAGCTGGGCTTCCGCGCCACGGCAAAATCCGGCTCTATGACGGTCGAACTGGCGAAGAGATGGGCCAGGAGACTACGGTCGGTTATATCTACATGCTCAAGCTTCACCACTTGGTCGATGACAAGGTGCATGCTCGTAGCACAGGTCCGTACTCCCTGATTACCCAGCAGCCGCTAGGAGGCAAGGCTCGCTTTGGCGGTCAGCGCTTCGGCGAAATGGAAGTCTGGGCTCTCGAAGCATACGGTGCTGCATACATCCTTCAGGAATTGCTCACTGTGAAGAGCGACGACGTCGAGGGACGCACCAAGATCTACGAGTCGATGGTCAAGGGAGAGAATACTCTGGAGGCCGGCACGCCAGCTAGCTTTGACGTTTTGACCAACGAAATTCGAGGCCTTGCACTCAACATGCGACTGGAAAAACGACGTCTATAGCCAAAACACTCCGTCCCGACGCGAGAGCCGAGGGCCGAAGTGTTCCTTAAACATAAAACGCGGAGTTCCATGAACCTCGCCCCTAAACCAATAGCATTCTCCACCACCCTGAACAGGAGTTTTTCGTAATGGCCAATGCCGAAGCCACCTACGATCGCGTAAACGACTATACCTCCGTCAAGATCTCGCTCGCCCGACCGCAGGACATCCGTTCCTGGTCGTTCGGTGAAGTCAAGAAGCCTGAGACGATCAACTACCGCACGTATCGACCCGAAAAAGACGGTCTCTTCTGCGAACGGATTTTTGGCCCTGAAAAGGACTGGGAATGCGCGTGCGGTAAGTACCGCGGCATGAAGTACAAAGGAATGATATGCGATCGCTGTGGAGTGAAGGTGACTCACTCTCGCGTGCGGCGCAAGCGGATGGGGCACATCGAGTTGGCCGCGCCGGTTGCTCACATTTGGTTCTTCAAGGCGATGCCAAGTCGGCTTGGCAACTTGCTCGAAATGAAGACTACGAGTCTGGAAAAAGTCATTTACTTCCAAGATTACGTCGTGACCGATGCAGGAACGACCGAGTTGGAAGTCCAGCAATTGCTCACCGAGGAGGAATTCCGTGCGGCACGTGCTCAGTACGGGGACGCGTTCGAAGCCGACATGGGGGCAGATGCTGTTCGCAAGCTATTGCAGGCCCTGGATCTCGTCAAGCTTTCGGAAACATTGCGTGTGGAACTGGCGGAGACCAGCAGCAAGCAACGCAAGAAGGATTTGATCAATCGACTCAAGCTTGTGGAGTCGATCCGCGACAGCGAGAACCGACCGGAGTGGATGGTACTCGACGTGATTCCGGTCATTCCACCGGATCTGCGCCCGCTCGTTTTGCTAGACAGCGGCAACTTTGCTACTTCCGATTTGAATGACCTCTACCGTCGTATCATCAATCGGAACAACCGCCTCCGAAAGCTGGTGGATTTGAATGCACCTGAGGTCATCATCCGAAATGAAAAACGGATGTTGCAACAGTCGGTCGACGCATTGTTCGATAACGGTCGCTGCAAGCGACCTGTTTTGGGCAGCAGCAACCGGCCGCTTAAGTCGCTGACGGACATGATTAAGGGCAAGCAAGGTCGATTCCGCGAAAACCTCCTGGGCAAGCGAGTCGATTATTCGGCTCGTAGCGTGATCGTGGTTGGACCGCGACTCCGATTGCATCAATGCGGTCTCCCCAAAAAGATCGCTTTGGAATTGTACCAGCCGTTCATTATTCGCAAGCTGAAAGAACTCGGCCACGCCGACACGATCAAGTCGGCGAAGAAAATGTTGGAGCGAAAAGACGAAGAAGTGTGGGATATTCTCGAACAGGTGATTCGCAATCACCCAGTCCTACTCAATCGTGCTCCGACGCTTCACCGTATGGGAATCCAGGCGTTTGAACCTATCCTGGTGGAGGGCAATGCAATCCATTTGCACCCGCTGGTATGCAAGGGCTTCAACGCTGACTTCGACGGTGACCAGATGGCCGTGCACTTGCCACTTTCGATTGAGGCGCAGGTCGAGGCCCATACGCTGATGATGAGCACGCACAACATTTTTGCTCCTAGCAACGGCAAGCCGATCATGAGCCCGTCTCAGGACACCGTGATGGGTTGCAACTACATCTCGGTGGAACTGCCTGATCAAAAAGGGGAAGGCATGATCTTCGCCACCATGATGGAAGCCGACTACGCTTACCAGCAGGGGATCATCGCGTTGCATGGCCGCATCAAGGTTCGATTGCCCGAGGATCGGCGCGTCAAATCCGAAGATACGAATGTCAAGCGTGGCGCAGTCATCCAAACCACCTTTGGTCGTATCCTCTTCAATTCCATCCTTCCTCAAGGAATGGATTTCTACAACATCTCGCTCAAGGGTAGCGACTTGGCCGCCGTTATCAGTGACTGTTATCAACGGCTCGGTCGTCGTCCGACGATCAAACTGTTGGATGATATGAATCAGCTCGGATTTCGCGAGTCGACTCGCAGCGGTCTCTCCTTCGGCGCCGACGATCTGGTAACGCCCGATTCTAAGATCAAACATATCGCAGATGCCGATAAAAAGGTCATGACCTTCCAGAAGAATTACCTCAAGGGGGTCATGACGGCACAAGAGCGATACAATCAAGTGCTGGACGCTTGGACGGCGACACGTGAGTTGATCACGAAGGATATGTTGCAAGCCATGGAAACGGATACGCACCGCGGTAAGTGGTACATCAATCCTGTGTTCTTGATGGCGTCCTCCGGTGCACGAGGTGGTATTGAGCAGATCCGCCAACTCGCCGGCATGCGAGGGCTGATGGCCAAACCGACGGGTGAGATCATCGAAACTCCGATCAAGTCGAATTTTCGCGAGGGGCTCACGGTACTCGAGTATTTCAGCTCGACGCACGGTGCACGCAAGGGATTGGCCGATACGGCGCTCAAGACGGCCGACTCGGGCTATTTGACTCGTAAGTTAGCCGACGTTGCTCAAAACGTGGTGATCACGATGAACGACTGCTTGACCACCCAAGGAATTACGAAGGGGGTCATCTATCGCGGCGAAAAGGTCGAAGTTCGCTTGGCGGATTCGATTGCAGGCCGCGTGAGCCGCCAGAATATTGTCAACCTGATCACGGCCGAAACCATTGTCGAAGAGAATCAAATGATCACCCGGGAAATCGCTCGCATGATCGAAGAGATGGGCTTGGAAAAGATTCAAGTTCGATCGCCGATGACTTGCGATGCTCCGCTGGGTATCTGCCGCACCTGTTACGGCATGGACATGAGTACGGGTGCATTGGTCGAGGAGGGAATGGCTGTCGGTATCATCGCTGCACAGAGCATCGGTGAACCCGGAACACAGCTGACCATGCGTACGTTCCACCAAGGTGGTGCGGCCTCGACTAGCATGGAAGAAAGCGATATCAAAGCCAAGAAAGGCGGTATCGTCAAGTTCATGAAGATGCGTTTGGTGACCAACGACGATGGTCACGATGTGGTTCTGACACGCAATTGCGAAATCGCTTTGGTGGATGCTCGCGGCCGCGAAATCGAACGTTACGACGTTCCCTCCGGTGCCCGCCTAAGCGTCAAAGAGAACCAAGAGATCGTCAAGGGACAACAGCTTTGCGAATGGAATCCTCACAAGATTCCGATCTTCTCGACGGCCGGTGGCAAGGTTGCGTTCGTCGATATCATTGATGGCGAAACACTCAAATTGGAAAAGGATCCAAGCGGTAATATTCGTCGTCGCATCATGGATGCCCGCGGAAAGTTCCATCCACAGATTGTGATCGAAGATGCGGACGGTAAGGCTCTGGACGTACATTATCTGCCCGACAAGGCGGTTATCAATTGCACCGAAGGTAAAATCGTCAATGCAGGTACCGAGTTGGCAGAAATGCCTCGTGAAGCGACAGGCGTTCGGGATATCACCGGCGGTCTGCCACGCGTTACGGAAATCTTCGAGGCTCGCAAGCCGAAGGATCCGGCAGTCGTTGCAGAACTAGACGGCATCGTCGAGATTTCCAAGGACCGGAAACGAGGCAAGCGATCGATCGTAGTTCGGAGCGAGAGCGGTGAGGAAACGGAACACTTGGTACCGCCAGGCAAACGATTCCTCGTCACGTCGGGGGACACGGTCAAGGCTGGGCAGGCATTGGTCGAAGGACCGCTGGTACCACACGACATTCTCCGCGTGAGTGGGGAAGAAGCCGTTCAACAGTATCTGGTTCACGAAGTACAACAGGTCTATCGCCTGCAACGCGTGGAAATCAGTGACAAGCACATTGAGATCATCATTGCCCGCATGTTGCGCAAGATCAAAATCACCAACGCAGGTGATACCAGCTTGCTTTCCGGTTTGGTGATGGATCGATTTGAGTTCAAGCGGCACAACGATCAATTGGCCAAGTGCCTCAAGATTTCGGATCCAGGCGATACCGAGTTTGCATTGGGAGCAATCGTTCCTAAAGAAGCGTTCGAGACTTCGAATGCTCAATGCGAAGCGTTGGGTGGTAAGTCGGCTAAGGGCAAGAAGCCAAAGCCAGCTCACGGTGAAGTTCAGTTGCTGGGTATTACCAAGGCCGCCGTCCAAAGCAATAGCTTTATCTCAGCAGCAAGCTTCCAAGAAACGACCAAGGTACTTACCGAAGCTGCATTGGCAGGCAAGGTCGACCGCTTGGTGGGCTTGAAAGAGAACGTCATCCTCGGACACTTGATCCCAGCCGGAACGGGGTTCCGGGTTTTCCAAGACTCGGAAGTCAGTTACCGCAAAGAGGCTCTCGAAGATCTGGTCAATCGTGGCACTGCCGCAGCCGAACAGAGTTTTACGTTGCTGGACAACGCACCTCGTCCTCAATCGGGACCTGAAGCGGTCGAGCCACCGCCCGCGTCGGACGTGGAAATCAAAGAAGAATAAGTTCTTGCCTAGGCCTTCACGCGGAGCATGATGGGTACGTACTCATCACGCTCCGCAGGATGCTTCCGAGCATCGTTATCCTAAAATTTGAGATTGACGAATCGCTAGAATCTAGTCCAAGAGCTTGAAGACAATGATCTCAAATTTGCCGATGACCGGGATTTCAGCCCCTTCGTTTTCGATGGTGTAGGAGGCTTGGAATGATAGACCATCCTTGAGATCAAAATTATTGGCTAGCAGGTACTTGAGGTAGTTTTCTATCAACTTGAACAAATCGCCTGATGGTCGTTGCAAGTACTCTTGCAATTGATCGGCGCCGATCTGGTAGGCTCCCGGGCTGGACTCAAATCTCACTTGTTTGAACTGGATAGGCGCGAACCGTGATTGATCGTGGGTGAGGTAGAGGTTCACGTCGCGAGGGGTGGTGGTCAGGCCGACGGTTTGAGGGTTCTTGATGGCAGGCATCATTGGGGCTACCGGTTGAATACTGAGAAGTTCGCCAGGTATCGTCTGGACTTTAGAGAACTTAGCATTGAGCCGGAGCACACCTGGTAGCAATTGGAATCCAGGTGGTGCGTTCGCGGGTGCTGCGTTTGGGGCAGGAGGTGGGGACGGAACGGCGAGTACCGGAATGAGTAGGTGGCTGCTAATTCCGTAGGGAGTTGCCAAATGGGCGTCGAGATATCCGCCGTACTTCTGATCTTCTGCAATGAAACGATCTTCGTCGCCACGGAATGTTTCTTGGGGGTTATGCATCCGCAAAAGCGTATCGGGTAAGAGTGCCAGCTTTGGTGGAAGCACAACCTGTATGACTTGTCGGGAAAGCAACTTGATATTGTCCGGATGGATCACTTGATTGCCGACGACCAGCTTCGTTTGCTTGATACTGAAGTTGTCGCCCGATAGGAAGAAGCTTCCTCCGGTAGCGATGTCGTAACCGGGCGCTCCGTACCAACCCAGCAGTTCGGGCGCAAGGGCTCGTGTGCCGCTGGAAAGGATTTCGAATCCGCCATGTGTGTTCTCGGTAGGGACTTGGCAAGCGATCGTTTGCATTGGCAAACGTTTCTCCAATTGTTCGACACGCGAGAGTACCCTCTCGACCTCACCTTCACGATAGAGATGAGTGCACAGGGAGCATTCTGAGGCTCGTGTTTTCATGTCTTGAACAGCTCGGCTCATTTCGACGTCGTCCTTGATCGACTGCGCCACATGGCCGGGCGCGGCAAGTTTGTACCATTGGCTTCGCGTTTCGATAGAGACAAAAGGTACAAAGGAGGGCATCAAGACAACGGCGGTGCATTCACGCATGCCTGGTTCGATTTCGACGCTGCGTTCGAGTTGTCTATCGGTCGGGCCACCCGCAATCAGATCGCGGAAGAATACCTTGGCATTCCCTTCGACGGGAGGCGTTTGGAATCGGGGCTGGAATCGCCAGCCGAACGTATTGTCCCCTTGGCCAAAACCAATGGCGGTTCGATTGAGATCGATAGTCGCACGGTCTCGTTGGAGTTTGCGCATGGTTTGCATCGCGGTCGATAGACCGATATCCCCACCGCTTACACCCAGGACGAGTGCGAACTGCATTTGACGGTAAATCGAGGAGACGTCACCGATGTTCTGTTGGTCGACCATGGGATCTAAGGCAAAGATTCTTAGAGGCCATCGGTTGGCCGTGTAGTCGGCAAAGAGTTGGCGAGCTTCCATGCTGGGATCCGGTCCAAAGAAGCCTATCCATTGATGGATTTGTGGGGCGTTGGGACGATTACCTGCGTTCTCGCGAATGTCTTCGATGAGTCTTTCGTTGAGCAAAATGGAATCCACAAAAGCACACCATGCGAGCGAGGCGGTTATGTCGGAGCCTCCGGTCGCTTGCACATACTCAATGAATCGGTGTCGGTAGTCCGCGACGCGATCGGTTTGTCGCATGCGGATCAGATCGTGCAAATGGTGTTGTCCTGTCGATTCGCACTCCCACCATTCCCGCATCGTATCTGCGTATAGAAGAGAGAAGGCCGCCGACACCTCGTCTCGAAGGAACGCTTTGCAATCGGTCACATGCACGACCCGTTTGTTCGGCAGATCCACTCGGAATCCAGCCAGCGCAGCCAATACCAGCTTAGTCATTTCATCGAGACCAAAGACATCGATCAATTGTGTCGGTGGGAAGGGAAGCTGGCTGCGACGCGATGAAGAGCTAGTGACGGAGATGGCCCAAACACTGCTCAGTAACTGCCCCACTTTATTGAGGTCCTCAATGACGGAAAACACTTCACTGAGCTCCTGTTCGATACTCTGTTTCGCATCGCTGGCCAGTGACCTGCTTAGCGAACCAGCGACAGCATTGTTTGGATCAGACTCGACGGCGGGTCGCGGTGTTATCCCGTTGGATTTGTCTTCTCTTATGCTTTCCAGTGCTTGTGTGCTTTTCATCGACTGGAGGGTACGGTTTGTTTTGCGGAGCATGACATTGCTTTTCTTTGCGAAGTCGTTAAGGCCCTTCGCTACATCGTCGCCAGACTTTTCGTTGATTGCGCCTAAGCCGTTGGCGGCGAATCTGTCACTGATCAGTTCGATTTCATGGGAGGCGGCTTCAACGTCGGTCTTGGATAGAATCGGCTGAGATAGTTTTCCGTCCCTGAAATAGATAAGTGAATCGTTCACTTCATGGATGATATTCAGGACTCCGCAGGAAAGCGGCAAGGCTTTTTCGCCGTAGCGTCGATTGAAATCCGACAGCAATCTATCTTGGTTTTTGTTGACTTCGTAGGCATGGAGCAGTCGATCTGCCCTACCTGGATTGCTGTTTAGAAATTTTGCGAGCGGGACAGCCAGTTGATCGATCAAGTCATTGGTAACAAGATCACGAAAGGTCATCGGCAAGAGTTCTGGTCCCAAGTAGGGTTTGGCCGTCATCGTGATTTCAGCCCCATATCCACGTTTGCTAAGCGTACCTGGCAGAATCGACACCGGCACACGAATTAGATTCATGGCGTAGCCCGGAGCATCCGAGGTATCGTCCCCTTCGTTGATACGTCTGAGCTGATTGAGATGCTGCAGATAGCGATTCAATTCGTCGAGAACTTGAGTTTGTTCGAGACCGAATGATTGGCCCAGGAAGGACTTGTCCGACTCCGTGAAACTAAGACGATTGGCCGGCGGAGAGAAATCGTTTGGGAGGGTAATGTTTGTTGTAGAGGAGCCAGGATTGGAAGCGCCGGTCGTGGATTGGATTTGGATGGGAGGGGCGGTAACTCTAGACTGACCGACCTGAACGCTATTGTTGGCTTGAATGGATAGAGCCGCAGCTAGCATGGCTTGATCCGAAACGGATTGAGCCCCACTGATACGGTCTGGAGCGAACCCACCTTCATACTCAGCCAATTTTTTCTCGACCAGGAACCGGTACTCGGTCAATCTTGCTTCGCCCCAAACATCGGGCGCTTTGGCGGAGACGGCACCCCATAGATTCAGATGGTGTTCCAGCCAATCGACGTTGGCGGCGAGCTCCTCTAGTCGTCCGTCTCGAGCGGTCACGGGTCGTTTGCCATGCCCTTTGATCCAGCTAGTAAATTTCGCCTGGATGGGGCCGTCGGCCATAGCGAGAGTAGTTTGCGATACGACGAGCAAACAGGTTATTGCGATACGAATTCGTCGTGTCCAAGAGCGACTGGGCATGTTCCACTCCACAATGAAGGCTAATTCGACGGTCGGAAATCAATTGCGAACCGTTTGTTCCGTTTGTATCGCCTTTGTGGAGAACCGACTCTGAGGGTACAAAGCGAACAACCGACAAAAACGTTGCAAAGGCCGGTTAGAAGCGATACAAGCCGTATATTTTGAAGCAGAAACGGGCTTAGTCGAGATCGGTGCGTCGTACGTAGTGTAGAAGGGGATGTGTTCGGATCAGAAAAGCGTCGTTGTGAACAGCAAAGGAGGCGAGTGTTTCGCCGAAAAGCTCATTGACGGCAACCGTTTCCATTTGGTTTCCGGGGCGGATGACGGTGGTCACGCCCGATTGGTTGGTAAAGTAAACGAGACCGCCGGTAACGGTAGGACTGGCTGCATAGGATCCTGGCAATCGTTCTTGCCAGCGTTGCACGCCATCGCGTTGGGAAAGGCACGTTGCTATTCCCATGCTGCTTACGAAACAAATCGAGTCACCGATCAAGGCGGGGGATGCAACCTCTGGCACTTGACGTTTCCAACTCCACTTCACGTGGGTTTCGGATACGTCTCCATGTCCACCGACTTGGATGGCGAAGAGCTCCGGACGCATGTAGCCGGAACATGCAAACGCGACTCCATCCTGATAAACAACGCGTGGCACGAGTGCATGCCCGCTCCCAATACGGCAACGCCAGTTTTCGTTTCCGCGGATTGGATCATAAGAAACGAGCCATTGCGCGCACGGGGAAAGAAGCTGTTGCAATCCCTTGTGTTCGATGATCAACGGAGTGGAAAACGCACGCCGCTCTGCCCCGCGGGCCGTGTCGATCGGCGGTCGAGGAGTTCTCCATTTTTCCTGACCGCTTTGGACGTCCACAGCCGCGACATATTGATGGTCGGTTCCGTCGCAAGCCAAATAGACTAGACCGTTTCGTAGAATAGGCGAAGTCGCGGGTCCGGTGATATCATCCAGCTCGAATCGCAATTGCCAAAGCAATTCGCCTGTGGATCGGATGCAGTAGGTACCCAGAGTCCCAAAATGGAACACGATGCGTTCACCATCGGAGCAGGGAGTGGGGGAAGCGTAGCTATTCATGGAATGAATGGGTACAGGCTTCTCGATTTTCCCGAGTGCAATGGTGCGAACGATGCTTCCGTCCGTTGCGTTCAACTCGATCGCCAGCAACGCTACAGTCCCATGAGTTTGAAAGTCGGTCGGCCCGTACTGGTTTTCTTCGAGTTTTTTGGTAGCTAGTGCGTCGGGAAGCGCGGTCACCTCGGCGGAGGAAAGCCAAATAGAATCGCCGATAACGATCGGGCTGGACCAGCCTTGGCCGGGTATGGGGGTGCTCCAAACAGGCTGTCGAAACAGCCCACCCCACCGGACGGGCAAGTCATTGCGTGCGACGACGCCATCACCGTTGCCTCCTCGAAACTCGAGCCAATCGCAGGCCGCATCCCTAGAAAGTGAAACAAGTAAGAAAAACGCCGCCGCAAGAGCAGCCACGGGTCGCAGTTTAAATGTTCCGCGAATAGAAGAGATCGGGCGCTCGCCATTGCATAGAAAACTCATTGCATCAGAACTCAATGGCATCGGATCGATTTGGTAAGGAGGCCTTGCTAGAGCTGGGCGCATCCCGAATACTCATCCCGACTAGCGGTGAAGTCATTTCGAGGATTCGCCGGGAGAAAACTATTGTAGTGCTTTTCGCCGATAGTGGGTTTGTGGTCCAACGGAACGAATAAGATGGTAGTTTGGCGGAAGTGATTCTGAGAGGTCTGTTTCGCTTGGGCTCAGCAAAGGTTAGATTGTAGCCCGATCCGATTTTTGACACTTCACGCTGACCACCATTGCACAAGACTACTCATGGAAAATTTTGCATTGCAAACCCTTGAGATTTTGAGCCTGAAACGCTAGCCGAGCCACGCCGCAAGAAATCGGCTAGCGCCTCAGGCTCAAAAAGAAAGCATTTCATAGGGCGAAACGCTAGGACGCCATCAAAAAGGTTGTCGTTCGTCGGGTAGCGTCCCATTTTTCGTTTTTTTCGAAGTCGAGATGTACATTGGAAAGCCACGATCTGAAGCTTGTGCGGCCGCTTCAAAGCTCTACGTTCGCCCAATCCTACCTTGCGAAAAATAGTTCGGGTGCTTTGTTTCGATTGATGCGCATTGCCCGCAATACGACCCCCGCAACAACGGAAGCTATCGAGGGTGTACACCGCGCATTGCTTGTAACGCATGAGAATGTTTTGCCGCTGACGCTGGTGCAGGACGATGAACAAACGTTTGCTGTATGCACGCCGTACGACCATGACATGTCGTTGGCGGATCCGATGTCAAAGAGCCTGGATATGCTGTCTGTCGCTTGGTCGATTGCGGACGCAACCTCCAAATCGCACGGTTTTGGGATCGCACACGGTTGCCTGCAACGCTCGACTATCTATTTATCAAGCGATAACGTTCGCTTTGCATATATCGATCTTTTGGACCAACTGTTGCTCGGTGACGAGAAACGGTTTCGAACCGGCGCCATGGCGTTGGCTGAGGATGTCGCCTCCTTTGGCTTGGTCTTCAGAGACATGCTGCTCCACTCCGTGAGTGAGTCAGCGAGTCCATCGATCAGAACGTTGTTTGCTGAGATACTGGAACCCGAATGGTCCAACCGTCCTGCGATGGGAGAGATCGCTGCGAAACTAGCAAAGTGCCGCCAGGAAAATTTGCATTGTCAGTCTGCTTCGACGCCGTCGCTCATGGAGGAAGCAACGCAAGAATTGCCAGCGATGGGTGCCCTATCCATTGCAAAGAAGTGGATGGTGCCATCCAGCATGCCGACCCTGGGGCGTTATGCGATTGAACGTTCGCTTGGCGAAGGAGGCATGGGTGCCGTTTTTCTTGGACGAGATCGGAGCAACGATGAAATAGTCGCTTTGAAAGTCCTCTCGCAACACCTCATTCGAGATGAAAAGGCGGCTAGGCGTTTCGCTAAGGAAGCGAGATTGCTCTCGACGTTGAGACATCCCTCGATCGCTCGCTTGATCGAGTTCAACCAGGCCGATGAGACCATGTATTTGGCTATGGAGTTTGTGCCCGGCGGGTGTCTTTCGGACTTTACCAAAACGGAACGCCCCTTTGATGAGTTTTTGGCGGTGTCTGCTGTCGCGGACGCAGCCCGCGGCCTAGCGGTGGCTCACCAGAATGGAATGGTCCATCGCGACATCAAACCTGCCAATCTGCTCCTCAGCATCCGCGGTGAAGCTTCCTTTCAAGCGAACCACGTTGTAGTTGAAACAGGTGAGCCCTTGGTCAAGGTAGCGGACTTTGGTCTAGCCAAACATTTTGATGCAGCCGAATCGATGGCGATGACTCAAACAGGAATGGTGTTGGGGACGCCGCTCTACATGGCCCCTGAGCAATGCCGGGGAGAAGATGTCGGCCCTCCCACCGATGTCTATGCCTTGGGCATTACACTCTATCAGTTACTTTCAGGGCGATTGCCATACGAAGGACAATCACCTATCGAGATTTTTCGCAAGCAGTGCGACGCGCCGGTTCCGAACGTGCGGTCGGTGGTCAAGACGGCCAGCGAAGCGGTTCAACAGGTGATTGAAAAGTGTTTGGCAAAAAACGCTCTGGCTCGCTACCAAGACGCGGGAGCATTGCTAAATGATTTGGAAGGCATGTTGCTGGGCAAGTCGACATCGATCGCTTTCCATCCGGCGGTTCCTGACAAGAACGTGCTCGGAGTCTTGCGGTATCAATACCAGTGGCGAATGAGATCGTCGGCTGAGAGTCTATGGCCGTATGTGTCCAATACCGACCGAGTCAATCATGCCATCGGGCTACCGGCGGTCCGCTATCGCACATTCCACGACCCCAAACTGGGTATGCGACGGATGGCGATGGTTCGGGCTATGGGTATGAATATGGAATGGGAAGAGCATCCATACGAATGGATCGAAGGGCGACGATTGAGTGTACTAAGGCAGTTTCCGAGCGGTCCGTTTTACTGGTTTACGAACGTCGTCGAGTTGAACCCGCAGTCCGATGGTAAGACGATTATCGTCCAGACTTTGGAGATGCGACCTAGAAATTTTATGGGCAAGCTCTTCGCACGTTTCCAAATCGGCAACAAGTCCGAAAGAAACTTTGGCCGGGTTTACGAGAAAATCGACGACTACCTGCAATCCAACGCGACAACAGATTCTAAATCGAATTCCTTTTCACCCTCCAAGCCGATGACGTCGGAACAGAAGCGACGCTTGGGAGAGCGATTCGATCGTGTGCGATCGAGTAGCAACGCAATCGATCCTCGTGTTCTGGAAACGCTGGAGCAATATCTGTCCTATGCATCCGACTTGGATGTTTCTCGAATTCGGCCATTGGCATTTGCGGAGCGGTTTGCGTTGAGCGCCAATGAGGTAGTCCAAACCTGTTTGCTGGCTGCACGCGAAGGGGCTCTGGTATTGCTTTGGGACATCCTTTGCCCGACCTGTCGAATCCCTTCCGACGTAAAGGAGACACTGAAGGGTCTTGCCGATCATGGTCATTGCGAAGCATGCCACGCGGACTACCAATTGGACTTTGCTCAGAGTGTGGAACTGATCTTCCGCGCGCACCCCGAAGTTCGCAGCGCGGAGACGAGAACCTACTGTGTAGGCGGACCAGCCTTCTCCTCACACGTAGTTGCCCAATTGCGTCTTCAAGGGGACGAGCGATTGACACTGCAGCTGCGCATGAGCGACGGTCAGTACCGATTGCGCGGTCCACAGTTGCCCTACGTTGTGGACTTTCGTGTTTCTCCGAATGGGAGCAAGGGCCGGTGGGATATCGATCTTGACCATCCTGTGGCCAAGCATGACATTCCCATTTTGCGAAGCGGTGACCAAGTGATTACTTTGCTCAACTCACAATCAGATCCGCGCCAAGTGCGCATCGAACGGCTAGCTTCTCGTGCCGATGCTTTGACTGCGGCAGACGCCGCTAGGTTGCCGTCGTTTCGAGATTGGTTTCCGGACGAAGTGCTTTCGCCGGGCCAAATGATAAGCTTGACCAACGTCACGCTGCTCGGATGCGTGATTTCCGACGCTGGCAAACTCTATAACACGTTGAACGACCAAGCGGCTTGTTCGCTCGTTCTGAAACACTTGCTAGCCATAGCAGGCGTTGTCGTCCAACACAGCGGATGTGTCATCAAATCCATGAATGATGGTCTGCATTCAGTCTTTCCAAGTATTCAAAACGCGGTCGCCGCCGCCACACAGATCGTGTATGAGTCCGCTGCCTGGAACATCAAAATACAACAAGCGATTCATCAGGGGCCGGCCATCGTGGCGACAATTAACGATCGACTGGACTACTTCGGCGAAACACCACAAATCATGTTGACGATGCTGAGGCACGCTGGTCCGAGTGAACTATGGATGACCAGCATCTGCTGGAGTGAGGCGAGCGCAACGGCTGCACTCTCGCAGAGCTGGACAACCGAAATGCAATCGTCACAGCCAGAGCTAGCAAAGTGGAATGTGGTGCAATGCCGCGCTTTGAATGCGTCCCAGATTCTATTGACGGACGAGCAGTGAATTTGCTAAACCTGTCCCAAGACAGATGGGCAAAATCTTCCGATTATTCCTGTTGTGTCAGCGGCATCCTGCCGAAAACTAAATATAAAGACGGCCTCAAAGTAAACAAAAGTTCTTTGAAGAGAACCAACCGGAACAGAAATATCGACGTCCCTGCTCACGATGAGCGGGATGCTCCAAGCTACCAAAGGGAATTGTTGGCCATGCGTAAGAAAATCTCGAATTGGACACGAATGGCGGTTGTTGTCGCTGTAGTAGCGGGAACTCAATCGGGATGCAAAAGCGGTTGGAAGATGCCGGGCTCGGATATGTTTGCTTGGTCGCGGAAGCCATCGGAAGCTACGCTCGCCGGCAGCAGTCCTAGTCTTTCGATGCCGACAACCAGTTCGACGGCATCCGCAAACACAAGCCCTGCATTGCGAAACACACCAAACCCGTTGGCCAACAGCGTGGCTAGCGGCAATCGGCCAGGTTCGCCGTATGGAGCCACCGGCAGCACTGGTCCTAGCTTCAATATGCCACCGAACAATCCGACGGCCAACCATGTCGCTGGCGTGTCCGCGAGCGCGAACGGGTATTCGACGGGTCCATATAGCATGGCGGGCAACGCGCAACGACCAGGCGGTTACGCGCCTGCAAGCGGTTACGGTGGCACGCAGCCCGGGATGACGGCTCCACCACCGAGCGGGTATGGAGCACCTCCTGCACCATCGAATGCAATGGCTGGCCTCCCACCTGCATACGGCGGAGCCGGTACAGGGGTTGCGCAAACACCGAGTCTCTCGGCCTATCCTACAATGGCCAGCAGCAACGTACCTGCGATGCAAGCCGGGTTTAATCCAACAATGCAAGCGTCCGCCACTGCGTTGCCTCCGCCGTCCAACATGCCGAACGCATTTCCAGGGGCACAGCAGTCGAACGGCCATCAAGCCATGTCGGCACAGAACTATGCTGGTGCAACCCCCTACCGACCAGGTAGTGTTGGCCGAACAACCGGTTACGATTTCTCAGCGCAAGGGTCCGGGGCGGTGGCGGGAATGCAAGGTTTACCTCCCATTATGTCGATGCCGCCCAATCACTCGATGCCCCAAATGAACACGGCCAACGGGCAGCCAAACGGTCCTACCTTCCGCTAACGAGCATTGGGAACGATGCGGCGTGCGGATTTGGCCAATTGAACAAATTCGCTCCTCAGTCCTAAAGGGTCTTTGCCAACATTCTTCTCGGCGTTGGCAATGACCCAGTCCCAATTGGCATGTCCTGCAAACTTGCTATTTCGCAGAAGCATTCCGTAAGCCAAGACGCTCGATGCAAATGCAAAGTCGGTCGTCGGAGTCTGGCCGATTCCGTCGAATTGGACCCGCACTTGAAACTCGTTTGCAGTGTCCACTTCCGGTCGTTTGTAACGCAGATTCACGGTCAACATAGTGTCGGTTTCCGATCCTTTGGACGGTTTCCGGTCGACAAACTCGGATGTCCGGATTGGTTCGTTGCTCGCATCTGCCGACCCGCGTTCGTTCTGAGGGACCAGTTCATAGAAAGCCGTCACCGTATGGCCCGCCCCCATTTCTCCGGCGTCTTTCTGATCGTCACGGAAATCCTGGTTGTCCAGGATTCGATTTTCGTAGCCCAGCAACCGGTACTTCGCCACGTGTTTGGGATTGAAATCGATCTGTATTTTGACGTCGCTAGCGATTGTCACAAGCGTACCGCTACGTTGCTCCACCAACACTTTGCGAGCTTCCAATAGCGAGTCTATGTAAGCGTAGTTTCCGTTCCCTTTGTCGGCCAGTTTCTCCATGGTGGCGTCCTGAAGGTTGCCTTTGCCGAATCCCAAAACGCTGAGAAACACCTTTTGCTTGGCTTGGGTCTGTACAAGATCGACCAGATCGCTTTGGCTGGTAATTCCGACGTTGAAATCGCCATCGGTGCATAGGATGACCCGGTTAACCCCTCCGTCTATTCGATTCTCTTCCGCTGCTTTGTAAGCGAGCGAGATGCCGGAACCACCGTTGGTCGAACCACCCGCGGACAGGTTTTCCAAGGCCGCGAGGATCTTCGACGATTCGCGAACCGCAGTGCTGGGCAACGCCAAACCGCTGGCCCCCGCATAGACAACGATGGCAATGCGATCGCGATCATCGAGCTCTTTGACCAGCAAGCGCAGAGCCGATTGGACCAATGGCAGTTTCTCGTTGGATCCCATCGAGCCCGATACGTCGATAAGGAACACGAGATTGCACGCTTTGCGAGCTTGATCGGAATCGGACCTACCCCGCAACGCAACTCGAAGGAGTCGGTTCTTATCGTTCCAGGGGCACTCTGCCATCTCGGTTGCCACTGAGAACGGATGAGGACCCGCTGGTTCCTGATAGTCGTACGGGAAGTAATTGACCATTTCTTCGAGACGAACGGCTCCTTTGGGTGGGAGTATCCCGTCGCGTATGAGCCGTCGAACATTCGCGTACGACGCAGTATCGACATCGATCGCGAAGGTGGATTGCGGCTGGTCTAACGTGGAAAAGAACTCATTCTCTTCGAAGGAATCGTAGGCTTCCCGATCCATGGTAAAGCTGCTGTCGATCGCAGGCTCTCGCGCCGGTGGCTCCGTCGGAGATCGCAACCCGGATTCCACAACCGTCTTATTCGACGCACGGCTACAACCGATCGCAATCACTCCCAGGCAGACTAGGAGAATCACGGATCTAAGAGAACATGCCCGATTCAAAGCCCGATTCAGATCACGGATTAAATAACTCATAAGCCCCTCCGTAAGATTGATTCTTTTGACTTGCCAAAGAAAGTACGGGATGGGCAGGGAGACAGTTCATGCCCCGTCGGATTTATTCACTTCACAGACCATCTGGTGAATGCATCGAGCCGTCTTCGAGTCCATAGAGAAGGTGCGCACCTTCGTTGCGAGCGTTATTGACTTGGGGAGTGACCACCCTAAGCCGAAGACAATCGAGGGGACTTGGAACGAGCAGGTTTAGTAATCTTTCGTCGTCAGACGTGTCGGCCTTCGATGGAGCGAGCCAAGCTGCAATTTGCTCTGAACTCCAAAGAATGGCGGGCATACGGTCATGGACTTCCGAGACATCTCGGTTGGATTCGGTCGTGATGATCGTGGCAGAGACAATCGATCGGGCTTCGGAACCCTCGATAGGAATTTTGCGATTCTCAGTCCACAAGCCAGCCATGGCAAAAACGTGCTCATCAGGTGAATGAATCCAATAGGGTTCTTTCGCTTTGGTGGATAGTTTTTTCCATTCGTAGTAGCCATCACCCAGTACAACGCAACGTTTATTCCGGAGCAAGGAGCGGAAACTTGGCTTGTCCGCGAGAGTCTCCGACCTCGCGTTGATATAGCTGACCGAAAGAGAATCCGCCCAACTGGGCACCAATCCCCACCGCATACTACTCAGTTCCGTCGCACCATCACCACCCATACGCACCACCGCAATTTGTTGAGTCGGGGCAATGTTGTAGCGAGGTTGACGCAAACCATCGGGTAGTGCCAGCCAGGGGGTCGGCGATTGAGTTTGCCAATCCGGAAACAGACTGGAGAGCCAATTGGCAACGGGAGTCTTGAGAGTGAAGCGACCGCACATAGGGACATAGGGAAGGGAGTCTAAGTGAACAACTCCGCGATCGGTTGACCGCGGTCGGTGATCGGTACAGGGCGATCACCATCGTACAACTCTTCGCTTGGATCGATCCCCAACGCGCGGTGGATCGTAGCATGGAAGTCCGGGATCGAGACCGGCCGCGACGCGATCTTTCGACCGAGCTCATCGGTAGTGCCGATCGCTTGGCCCAACGCCAAACCGCCACCGGCTAACAAACCGCTAAATGCAGTGCTCTGATGCCCGCGCCCCCCACCCCCGTCGAACTCAGGGGGCCCGTCGAACTCAGGGGGCCTGCCGAACTCAGGGGGCCTGCCGAACTCAGTCGCGACGACCACCAAAGTGCGATCCAATCGATTGCGATTCTCTAAATCGAGCAACAAGGCTGCGATCGCTTGGTCCAATTGATCGATCAAAACGTGTTGTTGCAATTGTCCCTCGTTGTGTGTCATCCAGCCCGTTCCGTTGATAAAATTCAGATTGAAGGAGACTTCGACGAAACGAACTCCGGACTCAACCAGCCGTCTAGCCAACAGACAGCGTTGACCAAACTCGCCACCGTATGCTCCACGCAGGGTATCCGATTCCGATTTCAGATCGAACACGCTCATGAATTTTGGACTGGTCAGTTTAACGCCCGCCTCTGCAGCAGCGACGTAGTCGCGAATACGCTCATCTTCCGGGTTCCTACGGGCAAAGTCTCCTCGTAACCGGGCTGCCAGATCGGCACGACGATTGTTTCGTGCGTCGGAAAGCCCGGTCGGTTTGCGCAACCCAGAAGGACCGAGCTCGGTGTCGGTCAAATAAACATAGCTGTACTGCGCACCCAAAAAACCAGGGCCACGCGAGGCGCTCGGGTATCCGGCGACAACATACGCTGGAACCCCATCACCATTTGCACCCAGCTGGTGCGAGACGATCGAACCGATGGATGGGTATACAGTTGAATCCGCGGGCGGTCGTCCAGTATGGACCCGGTTGGTTGCGGCCGCATGTTCATCTACCACATTGTGATGAAGACTCCTGACCACTGCGCAGCGATCAAGAAGTTTCGCAGTCCGCGACAGATGTTGGCAGAGTTGTACTCCGGGTATGGCCGTATCGATTGCCGCGTATGCGGAGCCAGGATCCTTGCGACCTGTGCTCAATCTCTTCGGGTCAAACGTATCGATCTGGCAAGCGCCCCCACCGAGCCATAGAAAAATGCAGCTGTCCGCGGTCCCTACTCGCGATAGCGGCGCGATCTTTGGGGCCTGGAATGGGCTGCACAAAGCGGGCTTTACAACGCTAGTATTTAGGCAGCCCAAGGCCGCGGCACTCCCCATCCACTGTAGGTACTGACGTCGCTTCATGATACAAGACTGCTTTGTTGGATGCATTGTTCGTAGACTGAATTGTTCGTAGGCTAGGGAACAAACAAAAACTCTGAACTGTTCATCAGTGACCAGATCGCATCTTCCATGCGATCGCGCCAATCGCTTTCCAGCCATTGAGTGGGTATGTCGCCTCGCAGAATCTCTTGCTCCAGCAGGAGTTTGATTCGCGTTGCTTCCGGTACCAAATGGTTCGCCCACGAAACCGCATTGCGTTTATGCGATGCGACGGGATTCAAAGTTGGGCTTCGATGAAGTCGCCGCGACGAAAAGCCCGGAGACAGCAAAGCTTCGTACGCCATTCGTTCTTCCTCCGTGGGCGTGCGACCCAAAACCGTCAGAGTCAGGTTTTCGACCAATTCACGCGGCGCGGTCGCGGACCATGCCAGTTCCGTGAACAGACTGTCATCCGACAAACGTGCAATCCGAGTCGACGCAAGCCCATTGCCGAGGATCAACGATTGGAGTGGGCTGGCGGATTCGTCTCGAACAGACAGTGGCGTCGGTCGCGAATCTCGCCAGCCGAACGACATCATTACATCCGATACTTGTTGCAGAGCCGGCAGCATCAGGGCGGGTCGATCCCGGTCGGTGGATGTAGACGCTAACTGCCAGGCCCGGGTCGGAAAACCGAGGTGCAGGAATTGCTCGGGTGGCCGCCGGCCCTCTGGGTCGAGAGACATCGGCTCCAAGTCCATGGCTTTGCCGGACATGGCAAATAAAGAATCAATAAGTTGCTCTGCGGACAATCTGCGGCGTGCAGGACCATTTGCAAGTTGCTTGGATCGTTTGGCGGATGCTATTTCTTTCTGATTCAACGCTGCCGATTGGTACACTTGTGAAAGAAAGATAGACCGAGCGGCGTGCTTTAGGTCATAGCCAGCCATGACGAAATCGCGTTCGAGCCAGTCCAAGAGTCTCGAGTCAACATCACCTACTGAGCCCCAATCATCGATCGGCTCCACTATCGACCAACCGAGATAGCGATGCCATAACCGATTCATGATGACTCGTGGAAACCGCTGGTTCGTAGGCGCTGTAACAATCGCGGAAAACTGCTCACGCGTGTCGCTAGGGTTACGAAGCAGCTGGTTGGAAAACTCAGTTCTTGGAAAGGAAGCGAGATGCCAATCCGGTGCGAGTTTGTCACCCGCTTTGAGCGAGATCGTGATCGGTGGTACACGGCCATCAGGATTGAGTGGCACGGTGCTGGAAACAGGCAAAGCCAACGTCTCTCGATGCAGCATCGCCGCCAGAGAAAACAGTTCCTCTTGTTTAAACGGGCTATCCGGCGAATCATGGCACCTGTGGAACTTACTGGCTATCAGCAAGAAGTATCGCTTTTTTCACAGGCTTCCACCCCTGGAGGTTGTAGCGGTTTAGGCTG
>Ga0105049_10001337_pt1 | contig 29056 bp, 26 predicted proteins | sample MAT06_FD_78087 | JGI IMG/M metagenome (GOLD analysis project Ga0105049, IMG submission 78087) | Freshwater microbial communities from Lake Fryxell liftoff mats and glacier meltwater in Antarctica - MAT-06 | ecosystem: Environmental > Aquatic > Freshwater > Ice > Liftoff microbial mat | place... | reverse complement strand
TTCTCGCTAACTTATTTTACCACTATGGCTGAAGCCACGCAATCGTTTCACGGAACTTAAAAGTTCCTACCGCCTTATCCCCATGCCTAAAGTCAGGGGCTTGCGGCTCGTTTTTCGGTCAAACAGCAGCGCCAGAGGCATCAGGGTAAATCGGATGAATGGTATTTAGAGAAAGTGATTTATGATTTGGAACGCGATCGCCGTTACTAAAACTTAATCATCCAAGGGCGATCTTTGAATACGTTGTAGGGACGCACATCTGTGCGCCCCTAGTAAAAACTATTTAGCAGCGAAGTAGGCTTCTAATGCCTCAGAACCACCAATTAATTTACCATCGATAAATACTTGGGGAACTGTTGTCGCACCTGTAACTGCTTGTAACGAACGTGTGGTGATATCCTTACCCAAGGTAATTTCTTCATAGTTAATACCATGTTCCTTGAGCATCGCCTTAGCACGGGCACAGAAGGGACAACCCACTTTCGTAAACAGAGAAACTAATTCGGGCTTCACTGCTTGGGGGTTGATATATCTGAGCATTGTCTCAGCATCAGACACCTTAAAGGGATCTCCTGGCTCGTCTGGCTCAATAAACATTTGGTTAATTACACCATCTCTTACCAGCATTGAGTAACGCCACGATCGCTTCCCGAACCCTAAGTCTGATTTATCTACCAGCATACCCATGCCTTCAGTAAATTCACCATTACCATCGGGAATTAGTTTGATATTTTCTGCTTCTTGAACTTTTGCCCATTCGTTCATCACAAAGGGATCATTGACAGAAATACAGATAATGTCATCGACACCATTTTCTTTGAAAACTCCAGCTAATTCGTTATAACCAGGGAGATGAGTTGATGAACAAGTCGGTGTATAAGCACCTGGTAAGGAGAAGACAACCACTGTTTTATTAGCAAACAATTGATCGGTTGTCACATCCACCCACTCGTTCTCCAGGCGAGTATGAAAAGTGACATTGGGAATTCTTTGTCCTCGGCGATTGGGGAACATAATTTTGCTTTCTGAAGTAATCAATTCCAGTCATAACCTATCATGGTAAGAGTGGTATGATGTAATTATCAATCAGCTAAAAAACTTCATTAATAAATGGAGCGATCGCTGCGACAAATTCAGCAGTTGATTCATAGGGTAAAACATTGCGCCCATTTATTTTTATACCTCGACCTTGAGGCAAACAGGCGAGATAGTGGGACAAGCGTTCGTCTGGCGTTTCTTGTTTACCTTTTTGACTAATACTCGATGCACTCTCCCCCATAACCGCTAATGTTGGTTGCTCAATAGAGGCGATAGAACTAGTATAATCCTGTCGCCAAAACCCTGCTAAAAAAGAAAACACTGCATGACGACTAGCGGGATTTTCAGCACCTGCAAGCAATGTATTCAACCACTCTGCATCCACAGCATTCTCAGAAGCAAAAAGTTGACGAGTCGAGAAAGAATGTAAAAACTTTCGGGTGCGTGCATAGCGATAAAAAGCACTCCCAAAAGGCGAATCTAACAGATTCCAAGCAAATTTTTGCCGCCATTCTGGTGATTTATTTGTCATCAAAGCCCACGTTGGAGGCCCAGAGAGGACAAGTCTGGCAATTAAGTTTGATTGCTTTTGGACTAATGCGATGCCTGCGGCGGGCAAAGCCAACGCAACTGGTAATAAAGCCCCTTGTACTACTACAATGACAGGTTTTTGCACTACTGTTTGTAAAAAGTACTGCAACTGTTCTGCCCAATCACTAGGAGTGTAAGCTATATGAGGCATATCACTTTCGCCACATCCTAGTAAATCAGGGTTGTAAATTGAATTACGCTGACCTGTATTATACCATTCGCGGCAAAATCGCTGCCAAAATTGCCGCGACAATCCGACGCCAATCGGATGAATTAACAGTAAGGGAATGCCTTCAGGTGTTGTGTTAGTTGGTTGATGAACTTCGTAGGCGCAACGATAATTCCGCCAACTGTAAAACTGGCTAGGAGGTGCTGTCAAATTATTTGTGTTAGTTACAGCAGATGGTTGCATAATTCCTAGTTTTTAATACTTGCTAAAAAATCATGTGTGGATGAATTAACTGGTATTCAGCTTCTTTAAGCTTTTCATTCGATACCCAAGCATTATATGGGCGGGTACTCTTAATAGAAGTGTCCCATATAACTTTGGGTAAATTATGTTTTTCAAATAGGCTATCTAGCAAGTCTCGACTGGTGAGATGTGCATCATCTACCAGATTATAAATCCCTTGCAAACGACGGTGACGCGCAAATTCTATCGCACCAACAATATCATCCAGGTGAATCCAATTTGTGATATCCTCACCGCCAGGACGGGTTGTACCAGAATATCTGCTAAATATTTTCAACAGTTCTCTATCAGGGCCATAAATTCCTCCTAAGCGAAAGATACAAACGCGGAGATTTTCGCTAGATGCTGATAGCAGCACATCCTCTGTTTTTCGGAGAATTTGTGCATTCAAATTAGCAGGTGCAAGCGGTGTTTCTTCATCTACCCATACACCATTTCTATCACCATATACGGCATAACTACCTGTGTATATTAATTGTTTTACACCCGGCATCTGCTGTAAGGATGAAACTAAAGTTTGAGCAGTTTGTAGATAAGTTTCTTCATAAACTTCGGCAGCTTTTGCACCAACACTCAAAACGACAACATCTTGATTGTGCAAAACTGATTTTAGACTATCTAAATCATTACCACGGGTAACTACAACTCTTTCGGATACTGATTTTAGTGCAGGGACACGCTCAGAGGAAGTTGTGGTTACACTGACAACAAATTTCTCCTTTTCCTGCCAATATTGAGCAAGTTTATAACCAACATAACCACAACCAATGATTGCAACGTTCATGACAAATTAGACACAAATAAATTAAATTACTCATTGAGACAATATTCTCAATTAAGGGATTGGGTGTAAATAAATTTAACACTCTAGAGCTAATAGTCAATAGTCAATAGGATAGAATTTTTTACTTAATGACTAATGACTATTTAGCTAATTCTTTCTCAATTATGGCAATAATTTCTGATGAATTTGGCTGGACACTACTATTAAATCTAGCTAGAACTTCACCTTGTTTATTAACTAAAAATTTTTCAAAGTTCCAAGCAACAGTTCCCGTTGGCTCAACGGCTTTGGTAAGTCTCTCATAAAGTGGATGCTGCTCTGAGCCTTTGGCATGAACTTTATCGAATAGTTCAAAGCTAACACTATATTTACTCGTGCAGAATTGCACAATCTCTTCATTGCTTCCTGGTTCCTGCGCTCCAAAATCGTTACAGGGGAATCCCAAAATACGTAACCCTGCTTCCTTATACTTCTGGTTCAATTTTTCTAACCCCTCGTATTGAGAAGTATAACCGCAGTAGGAAGCCACATTTACAATCAAGAGTAGCTTCCCTGTATACTCGTTTAATTGCTTATCCTCGCCGTTGATCGTCTTAACTGCGATGTCCGAAATTGTCTTACTCATCTTGAATCTGATTTATAGAGAATATTGCCAAGTCTCCCATATTACAGGTACTGTAAACCCTCTTTTTTTAAGGAAATTAGGTTTTTTAGCCTTATTTCTTCCTACAATTCTATTCAATTCAGGCTATAAGCTTGTATGGGAGTTTTGATAGATGTTTCTGTCACTGATTGGTGCTTAATGAGGAAGGCGATGTCTAACAACAAGCCAGAAGGTGGAGAGTCTTTAGTCAACTAGTAGTCTGTCAAGTCAACAATGCTTAGTAAACCAACTTTTAGAATCTTTCTCTCTGTGTTCTCCGTGCCTCTGCGGTAGCCTGCGGCAAGCCCTCCGGGTGACCGCTCGTTCCGACGCTGCGCTATCGCTCTAAGCGTTCGCGTAGCCTCTCGTAGAGAAGGCACTAGCCTCTCACGAATGGGAGAAGATCGCGCTGCTTCACCGCTTTGCATCTACGTTATTTAATCCAAGCATTGTTAGCTTGACACATTACTAGTGCACCTGATCAATTAAGATAGCGATCGCCTGTGAGTTTACCTGAGTGAGAACTGATGCTTTCAACATAGACATTTTAGACAAGCCAAAAGTCTAGGTATAACATTCTTGGAAACCAAGAAAGGTGGCATCCCACAAAGGCTTGAGAAACTCAAGCCATTCAAATTAATTACTTATCAGTGCCGGAACCAATGGTTACACAAGCTCAAAGTATTAATCAAATACTATTTTATCACCAAATAAGGTAGTTTTAATGTCGGAGAATGTTTAAACTGTATGGGCATTTCGCGTCCTATCTTTATCTCTTCTGTAAATAGCTCGACCAATTCAGTATCTCAGGATAGCTCTGGAAATATGCATTGCTTTTAATACAACCCTGTTCGCAGGAATGAATTATAAATTATCTTAACCTTCGTGTTGAGTTTATCTCTACAACGGTCACTTTTATCAATAAGATTAGATAGTGGATGCTGCGGGCAATTTATCCGTTATTTCACCCAATGGTAGCTTCTAGATTACACCCAGTGGTCGCTTTAAAGAAGAATTACTGATTTTCAATGTAGCTTTTAAAGTAACAAATAATTAACTTTTTGGATAAAAAATTAATTATATTCATAATAAACCAAAAAAAGTATCCTGCGATACAGTTTTTTTGTTTTAGTAAATAGACAATCAGTCAAATTTATCCGTCTAGGCATAAATTTACCAAGGGTGAAATAAGAAGTAGTCTCATGATTTTTGTAAAGCTCCCACTATTCAGTCTTTATCTGAAACTACAACTAAACTGCAAATTTCCATTTATACTACGTGGGTAGTAATCACTGGTTTTTTAGTATTCTTCATGCAAATTGGCTTTGCCATATTATAAGCAGGTTTGATCTGCCAAAGAGGTGTAGTTAATGCCTTACTATAAAACTTAATTTACGTCGCTGTAACCATCTTAGTGTGGGGAAAAATCGGCTGTAACTGTGCTGCACCTTTTTTTATAGACATAATATTGACAATTTCTGGCAATTTCCTGAACACAACCTGTTTTTGAAAAATTAAAGATTAAATGAAGAAGACTTGACTATTTCAGAAACTACACAATAATTACTTAAGAATATCTAGAATAAATATTTACACATGTGCCAAGAGTTTCCTAAACTCCTACTAAGGTAATTTAGTTTTCTGGTTTTGAAACAAGTGGTCTAAAGGAAAAATATCAAAAACCTCTGGATTGAACTTCGGACGGTAGTTTTTTATACTTAACCTGTTTTTTCCCTTTTTGAAAGATAGTTTGGAGGATAACGTTGAAATTCATGTACAAACAAAAATCGAAAACAAAAAATAGGCGTCTGTCTGCAAGAAATTACGCTGTAAATTCACAGCCCAACTCAAAAATCAAGCAATTTAATCTAGCAATTAAGCGACTCTCTCCCAGTTGGCAAGCCTGCTTACCTTTAGCTTGTCTGATTGTGTTGGGTTGGGGTTATGCCGCAGTTGCCCAAACTCCAGCCGCAGCGCCGACGACAGCAGAACTTAAAGTTGCTCTTGATACGCTGTGGGTTGCGATCGCTGCCTTTTTAGTGTTCTTCATGAACGCTGGTTTTTGTATGTTAGAAACCGGCTTCTGTCGCCAGAAAAATGCTGTCAACGTTCTTTCCAAAAACTTGATTGTATTTGCTCTCTCCAGCGTTGCCTTTTGGGTGATCGGTTTTGGCTTAATGTTCGGTGATGGCAACGACTTCATTGGATTGAATGGGTTTTTCTTAGGAGGCACAGATAACAGTCCCGCCACAGGAGAAGCCTATAAAGGCGTTTTCGGTGCTATTAGTTGGGCTGGTGTACCTTTAGCTGCCAAGTTTTTATTCCAGCTAGTGTTTGCTGGAACAGCAGCAACAATCGTTTCTGGTGCAGTAGCCGAACGGATTAAGTTTCTTGACTTCCTAATCTTTAGCCTCTTACTTGTAGGTATTCTCTACCCCATTACCGGACACTGGATTTGGGGAACTGGTTGGCTAGCAGACAGAGGCTTTTGGGATTTTGCCGGTTCTACAGTAGTTCACTCCGTAGGTGGTTGGGCAGCTTTGATGGGAGCAGCATTTCTTGGGCCCCGCCTTGGTAGATATCAAGATAAGCAAGTTGTGGCTATGCCTGGTCACAACATGAGTATTGCCACTTTGGGCTGTCTGATCCTGTGGTTGGGCTGGTTTGGTTTCAACCCCGGTTCTGTGATGGCTGCCGATCCTAGTGCGATCAGTCACATTGCTGTCACCACTAACATGGCTGCTGCTGCCGGTGGAATTGCCGCTACCGTTACAGCTTGGTTGTACTTAGGTAAACCAGACCTGTCAATGATTATCAATGGTATTTTGGCTGGCTTGGTTGCTATTACAGCGCCTTGTGCTTACGTAGGTATTCCTGCTTCTTTACTCATTGGGTTGATTGCTGGAGTACTGGTAGTTTTCTCTGTAACATTCTTTGACAAACTTGGCATTGATGACCCAGTGGGAGCTACCTCAGTTCACCTAGTTTGTGGCATCTGGGGAACTCTAGCAGTGGGTCTGTGGGCTGTTGGCCCTGGTGTTTATTCCTGGTATGGTGATGCACTTGGCCCAGCAAAAGGTTTATTTGCAGGTGGTGGCTTTGGACAGTTCGGTGTTCAGTTGCTGGGCGTTGTCTCAGTAGGCGGCTTCACTGTTTTACTCAGTAGTATTTTTTGGCTAGCCCTGAAAGCTACTTTAGGTATCAGAGTATCCAAAGAAGAGGAACTAGAAGGTTTGGATATCGGTGAACACGGTATGGAAGCCTACAGTGGATTTCTCAAAGAAGGTGATGCAACTGGATTTTCTGGAGAAGAAAGCTCAATTGGGAGATTTTAGGGTAAATACAGCAGATTGCAACAGGCGTGAGGTACAGATAATCGTAGGGGCACAACATGTTGTGCCCCTACCCGTGTACTTAATTTACCTGAAATACGCTGTATTTTTTTGATTTACTCGCTGGCATATTCCTAATATGAGCTACCAACACACCATTAGTAGATTGAACTGATTCCGCAAAACTCTCTTATCCAAGCGGGGAAAAGTAGGAGGTATAAAACCCCCTACTTTTTCAAATTTTTATCTGATTGGTGCTTTATTATTTGAGCGATCGCAACTAAAAATACTAATACCATTTAACGAAATAGCTTACTTCTATCCGACTTACTTAGACAAATTTGGAGACGAAATATACTAGTATGCTTGCGAGTATTAACTTAATAATGCCACCATGAGTCTGCCTGATCTGAATCAAAGTTAAAACTTAATTTCAGCAGAACTTATTTTACCTTGTGAAAATTTTATGGTTAGAGGATTGAGAGTTAGTATGCTGCTATTGGCAGTTCTGGGAAATCTGGCGTGGTCATTTAGTGCCAAGGCAAATTTTAACGGCAAACTCACCGTAGAAATTGATGGCTTGAAGAATAAACAAGGACAAGTCTGTGTCAGTATATTTGCTAGCAGTGAAGGATTTCCTAGCGATCGCAGCTTAAAAAAGCAGTGTACCAAGATTAGTGGCACTCCCTTACCCATTACCTTTGAGAACTTGAAAGCAGGTAGTTACGCCATTGCTGTCTTCCACGATCAAAATGACGATGGCACTCTCAATAGCAATGTTTTTGGTATACCAAGCGAAGGCTTTGGGTTTTCCAGCAACCCAGAAATTCGCACAAGAGCGGCTAAATTTAGCGAAGCAGCATTTTTGGTGGCAGGCCCGGACACTAATATCCAAATCCAATTGAAATATTTGTAAGTTTATTCTGGTGAATCGTCGTGTGAATCTTCTGGTAGACTTTGTTCTTCCGGCAAACCACGCATTCGATTCATCTGAGTTAAAGCATATCGTGCTGTTGCTTGCACCTCGGCATCTGGGTCTTCCAGTGCATGGCGCAACATCTGACTCATTTGACCCATCATGTCATAAACCCGCGTCAGGTCACGAATCGCATTTTGCCGCACTTGTGGACTTTCATCTTGCAGTGAAATTGCTAAAGCACGATTCATCGGTTTGAGTGTGCGGGTACCAATTTCTGCCAAAGCTGCCAAAATTAAGCTAGTTTCTTGAGAATCGGCATCAATCATCAGGTCAACCAGATGCTGAATTGCCCGCGAATCTCCCTGCTGGCCTAAATCCCAAATCGCCTTGCGCCGCTTCGTTGGGTTAGAATTGCGTAAGTCTTGAATTAATTCGTCAACAATATTGAGTTTAACTAGCCGGGAAGTTTTTTCTGGTAGCAGCAATTGTGTGGTGATTGGTGGAGTAACTGTTTGTGGACTAGTTACAGTCTCTGATAAGGGTGATGTCATGGGGTTTTTGTTAGCTTCACTCAAACTTTTAGTCTCTGATATTTCGGATTGCACTTGTTTCCCCTGACGAAACCACCTCAGCAGGTAAACAAGTGCGCCAATACTTCCTAGAACTCCGATGGAAAATATTAACCACCAGACAAAACCTCTCTCCGTTGGTTTAGGTGTTGTAGTTGGCTTGGAAGTTGCAGCAGAAGAGGCGACAATTGGAGAGGCAACAATCTGATTTTTGGCTACTATTGCTGCTTGCAGTCTCCCCTTAGTCGCCACACCAGCAAGACCATCTACTTTTAAACCCTGTGCTTTCTGGAATTTAGTTACAGCGATTTCCGTATTGGCGTTGTACTCTCCATTTACCACGCCACTGTAGTATCCCAACTGCTTTAATTGGGTTTGTAATCTCTGCACATCTGATTTTCGACTACCATATCTCAAAACAGCGAGACTAGGATCGACTGTCGAACGAGCTTGTGCAAGTTCTAAAATTTTAGGTGCTAGGTTAGGTGTTGCTGTGCTTGCACGATTTGGGTAAAAACCCACGCAAGAAAAACAGGTAAATATCAAAATTGAGGAACGGCATAGCCTCATATTGCAAGTTTCAGCCTGAAGGTGCTTTTAAAGTATTCTTCTTCGATACCACAATACCTTCAAGATTACCAAATGTTAACTGTCATTTTTTTATTGAGTATTGGGCATTGAGCATTAGTTATTCTCCCTCACCTCCCTACTGAATTAGGAATTACCAGTTAGGGTAAAATTTCTCGTTCAGATTCTCTCACTGCTAAAGTTATAGGATTTAATTTTTTAGCAGATGCTTCTAAAACTGGTTGCTGTATATTAGCTATCTCGCCGACAGTAACTGTGTCGTTTTGCGCTGCTAAAGTATCACGTTGGTTAATGAGATAGATACTGATTAAAGTTAGGAAAACACCGACCCACTGCAACGGACTCAGGACTTCTGAGAGGAAGAGATTGCCGAATAGTAAGGCAAATACGGGTGTGAGGAAGGTGAGGGAACTAAGACTGGTGAGACTGCCACTAGAGGCAAAGTAGAAGAATAACCCGTAGGCGATCGCACTGCCAAATACGGTAGCATAACCCAAGGCCACTAAATCAGATGCTCCTAGATTCTCCCACTGCTGGGATTCGACAACTGATGAAACTCCCCATAGTGGCAATCCACCGAAAATCATGTGCCATCCCGTAGCGGTTACTGGGTCGGCATGTCGGCACACAAACCGAATCAACACTGTTCCCACTGCCATTGATAGCGCTGCTAACAGCATCAACCACTCGCCACTAGCAAACAAATCTTGCCAGTTACCAATTGTAATATTTGCGCCTGAGTCGAGAAAATGTAAAATCAACTCATCAGGTAAGCCAATTAAACTAATGCCTGTGACTCCCAAGCCTAGACCCAACCATCCCCAAAAACCAATGTGTTCTTGGAATAGCCACAACGACAGCAAGGCAACAGCCAAGGGTTGCGAGTCAATCATCACAGACCCTAACCCCGCACTGGTTCTAACTAATCCCTCTGCCAAAAAGCCTTGAAACAGCGTCCCATCTACGAGGGCAAATAAGGCAATCCACAGCCATGCAGCCCAACCCTTCGGCTGGGGTTTACCCATAAATGCTGCTGCAATCAGAATTAACATCCCTGCTGGTATCAGACGCACACCTGCCATGAATAACGGTGTGGTATGGGGTATTACTCCTTTCATGGCTACCATTGCCGTCCCCCATAGGAAAAAGGGGGCAATTAACAGGAGAGGGGGGAAGGGAAGTTGAGATGCACTGAGTTTCAGTTGCATGGGTTTGCTGATGCCTTTGTTTAACAAGCGCAAAAATTGCTTTACCCAATTTTACCGAAATTATGTAGTTTTGCGTAGGCATAGCCCGCACTTCTCTACCAGGGGCTGCGCCAACGACATGGTTCGACTCCGCTCACCAGCCGCTCAGTGACCATCGTAGACATCGCCTCTGGCGGGTGCTTTACGCGATCGCGTAGCGGTTAATCATTGAAACAACTTTTATTACCTCAACAAATGCACTTAGTACTTACGCATTGACAGACAAGCTCTATGCTGAAGCTTGAGTAATCTCCAATGCATAAAACTGAGCAATTTCATCTGTTTAATTAAAATTTTATTTTATATAAGGATATCTAAGTTTTCCCGGCTTAGATATCCATTAGCAACATAACCTAGAGTAAATAGATTATTAACTATACCTATACGTGTAATTATAATTCTAATTTTTGTTTTTAAACTCTTTCTTTAGGTAGTCTTTGAATTCATCCTTAAGTATGATGAAACCTATATAAATTAACTTAAATTTTGAAAGCAAATGCGTAAAAGACAAATGATTTTTAGTGACGCATATATGTGCGTTTATATATTCAGCAGGTGCGTTAACGCAGTGTAATGCACCCTACTTACTAAGACAATTTAGCAACGCTAGACTTTTCTAAAGTCGCTACTAATTTCACTCCAAATTCTTCCTCAAATACTCCTTTTTTATAATCTAAGCTCCAAAGTTCTAAAGCACAATCATCATCAGGTTGAGATGGAAAAATCAGCAAGTTGACCTGCTGAAGTTGTGGATAATACTCACATTGGACTTGAGCGATCGCACCAATTTGTCGTCTATCTAATGCCACAGCCAATCTTAAAATTGCACTCAATTGACTGACCATTTCTCGCTGGTGTTTATTCAGCAACATCTGGGAATTTTCATGTTTTTTCTTAGGCGGCGATTTGCGATGATAACGCGCTAAATTGGCTATGATTTCAATCTCAGTTTCTGTATAACCGAGTAATTCCCCATTGCGAATTAGATAATAAGAGTGCTTGTGGTGAGACGAATGGCTGACATAATGACCGCAATTGTGTAATATCGCAGCTGCCCACAGCAATTGTCGCTCGTCAGATCCCCAGTGGTGTAATGTACCTTGAGTTTGGTCAAATAAACTCCCGGCAAATTTTGCCACGCGATCGCTATATTCTAAATTGACGTGGTATTTATTAGCGAGTTTTAAAACATTCCGTTCCCGAACTGAACTTTGGTAGCGCAGCTTATCTTCAATTAACCCGTGGGTTAGCATCCAGTCTACGATTACGCCTTCCCGCAGGGAACGCTCACAAACTGTTACCGATTCTCTACCCAAAAGGGTCATTGCTTCCTGTAATATTACTGCACCAGCGAGTATAACTTCAGCCCGCTTCTCTGGCATACCGGGAATCGCAGCCCTTTCTGAATTACTCAGTTTCCGCAAGCGATTTACCAACTCTTGCAAGTCTTTAAGACTGAACTGGTAGCCATTGAGAATCGAAGGAATAGCACCCGACTTTTCTCGTGCATGAATCATCGCCAGGGTTTCAATTGTGCCAGATGTACCCACCAAACGGGGAGATTCGCCAAACTCCAGGTTTGCTAGTACCTCTTCTACAGAACGTTCTAACATCCCGCGTGCATAAGATTGCAGGTATTGAAACTCGGTGTTGCTGATGGGGTCGGTGGTAATTAACTCGCTAGTGAGTCGCACTGCACCAACTTTGGTACTGGTAAGAGTGCGCGGTTCGTGACTATCGCCCAAAATTAACTCTGTGGAACCACCGCCAATATCAATAATCATGTGGGGCTGGTTGTTAAATTCCATCCCCGACAGCACACCAAGGTAGATTTGTCGCGCTTCTTCTTGACCAGAAATCAAGTCAACGCTTAAACCCAACTCTGTTTTTACTCTGTGCAAAAAATCTTTACCATTGGGGGCTTCCCGCACAGCGCTAGTTGCCACAGCAATGGTTGTTTCAGCATTGATAGTTTTGGCAACTTCTTGGAAGCGTCCTAAAGCGGAGATCGCCTTTTCAATTATCTCTGGTTTAAGTTCCCCTGTCTTAAGATTGCGATCGCCTAATCTTACAGTTTCTTTTTCTCTGGCAATAATGCTGAAAGCTGGTAGTGTGGGATCAATCTTGACTACTACCATGTGTAGAGAATTTGTTCCCAAGTCAATAGCAGCAATAATCCGATGTTGCTTAGGTGGTTGAGTTGAAACACTCTCCCAGCTAGCCGAAACTAAATTCTGCATCTACTTTTCTCTCTTTATAAGAAATGATGGCAAACGGTGGTATGTCGGGGTAGCTGGCACTGATATTTGTTGCAACACACTAACTCAAACTGAGTAGTGAGTACTCAGTATTGAGTAATTAAAAATACTCAATACTCTTCATCTTTGGTCGAGGGTAAGTGAGCTAAGTATATTACCCTACTGCTTCTAACCCCAGTGACTATTTAAAGATATTTAAAGTTGCCACTTGAGGTTATGTTTTTACAAATAACAAATAACGTTATTCTATAGATGTAAAGATGTGTGAATTAGGCAATAGGGAGTAGGGAGTAGGGAGTAGGGAATAGAGAAAAGTTTTCTTAATACTCAATCCTAAATATACAATACCCTCTCCGCACTCCCCATACCCTACTCCCCATACCCTACTCCCCACTCCCCACTTCTATGTTAAGGACGCCAGAACGCCCCCAGCAACCAGTTTGGCTTGTAATTATCCGGCTTTTGCGCTGGCATAAACCAGAAGGACGGTTAATTTTAATGATTCCTGCCCTTTGGGCTGTGTTTTTGGCAGCTTCTGGGAAACCGCCTTTACCTCTGGTTGGTGTGATTATATTAGGTACTCTGGCTACGAGTGCCGCCGGATGTGTTGTCAATGATTTGTGGGATCGGGATATTGATCCAGAAGTGGAGAGAACACGCGATCGCCCCCTCGCCTCTCGCGCCTTATCTGTAAAAGTTGGGATTGTAGTTGCGATCGTCTCGCTAGCATGTGCAGCTATCCTGGCATTTTATCTAAACTCCCTGAGTTTCTGGTTATGCGTAGCAGCAGTGCCCGTAATTGTGCTTTATCCAGGCGCAAAGCGGGTGTTTCCTGTACCGCAACTGGTGCTTTCCATCGCTTGGGGATTTGGGGTGTTGATTAGCTGGAGTGCAGTCACACAAACCATCTCCCAACCAACTTGGTTACTTTGGGGCGCGACTGTATTGTGGACATTGGGATTTGATACAGTTTATGCCATGAGCGACAAGGAAGACGATCGCCGCATTGGGATTAATTCTAGCGCCCTATTTTTCGGGAATTATGCCCCTGTAGCTATTGGAATTTTCTTTGCTGGCACAATCTTATTATTAGCTTGGTTAGGTGTACTTATACATCTGCACTTAGCCTTCTGGATTAGCCTTGCAGTTGCTACTATCGCATGGGTTTGGCAGTCTCTGCGATTAAGACAGCAAGACTTACCTAATCCTGTTTATGGTGAGATGTTCCGGCAAAATGTGTGGATTGGTTTTATTTTACTTGCTGGGATGATTGCTGGCTCTTTTTAATAAGTAAAAAGAGAATTCCCATAATATAAAGTTATGGGATTTTAGGATTTGTGTAAAAATAACCTGAACAATTTTTGTGTGAAGTGCAAAAATACCCCTCCCTAACCCTCCCCCTATAAAGGGGAGGGAACTAGATTTACTGTTTCCCCCCTTAACAAGGGGGGATTAAGGGGGGTAATGCCATTTAGATGCAAAACGCTGTAAATTTGATCGTAGTCCTAAGTCAAAGCGATCGCGCATCTATAGGTGAGAAAAAATATTTATGAGTTTTTGTAGGGGTAAATTTTTTGATTGCTTTAATCCATTAATTGAATATGTGCGTACTTGGACAGCAATAGGTCTGCTACTTTTGGTTGTTACCTGGTCATTTCCTGCACAAGCTGCTAGCCGCATTGATCCGCAGTTGGAACAGCAAGTATTACAAATTATCCGCGAACATCCAGAAGCAATTCTCGAATCTGTTCAAACTTATCAACAGCAACAACAACAGAAAGTCAAGCAAGAACAGCAAGGATTTTTACAGGATTTAAAGACGAATCCTCAAACGGTGATTGGTGAATCTCCCACCACAGGTTCAACTAAATCAAAAACTCTGGTAATAGAATTTTCAGATTTTCAATGTCCCTACTGTGCTGAGGCGCATAAAACATTGAAAGAATTGTTAGCAAAGTATCCAGATAAACTAAGATTAGTTTACAAGAATTTTCCACTGACTTCAATTCATGCTGAAGCATTGCCAGCTGCAACAGCGGCTTGGGCGGCATATCAGCAGGACAAATTTTGGGAATATCATGATGCTCTATTTACTAATCAAAAGCAACTAGGTCAGGCGTTATATTTAGATATTGCTAAAAAGCTCAATCTAGATTTGGGTAAATTTAAACGCGACCTGACTCTTGCTACTCCCGCACTTAAAAAAGATATTCAACTAGCTGAAAAATTGGCTGTTTCTGGCACACCTTTTTTTATAATTAATAGTCCCACTTTTTCAGGAGTGGTGCAGCTAGCAGATATCGAAAATATATTGACTAGTGCTAAGTAAATTAGTGTGTTTGAAAATAGCCTCTCATTGTTTCAGTAGCTAGGCGTAAATAAATTAAAGTTTGTAGTAAGGACTTTAGTCCTGATAAATGCTATGAGCGATGAATCGCTCACTACGAACTAGAATTTTATTGTATCACCTTAAAAAAGCTTGCTCTAGTTCCCTCCTTAAAAAGGAGGGTTAGCTTAACTCAAGCGTATTACTTTATAAAGAGTCTTTTAAATTTCCTTTTTGATCCTCGAAATATTTCTTCTGTAATTCCTCTGGAATGGGAATAGGACGACTATTTTGTAAATTGACAAAAGCGCCCTTCTGGGTAGCTACTGCCGCTAACTCATTGTTAGATAAAATTTCAGCTTGCACAGTCCACTTCAACCGTCCTAAATTACTCAACCATAAACGTCCAATTACTTGATCAATAATCTTTATCGGACGTTTATATTCAATTTCAGTTCCAGCTAGAACAGGTGCATATCCTTGCTCAATTTGTTGATTGAGTTGCCAGTGTTCATCTAAAAACTTTAAACGTAAATCCTCTAGCCATCTGATATACACAATATTGCTCACGATTCCCATAAAATCAATGTCGTATGTTTTTACAGGAATTTCTAATACTACTTCTAATGGTCTGTGCAAGTTATTATTTAGTAGCATTATTTCTCTATACCTTGATTTGTACCATAATTTCTCAGGTGAGTTTCCAAATATTGATTCAGGTGATTAATTACCCTATGCATGTGAATTGAATCTCCATAAAGCTTGCTCATCATTATTGCTCCTTCCAGTGTTGCAATTATGATAGTAGCGATTTCATCAGCACTCACTTCAGGGCGAATTTCATTTTTTTCAATTCCGGTTTCAATAATTCGACGAATCAGATGCAGCCAAGAATTCATCGCCTGTTGGGCGCGTTCCCGCAACGCTGGATGAGCATCATCACTCTCCACAGCAGTATTCAGCAGTGGACACCCTCCCTTGATAGGTGGATTTTCTGTGAAGCTACTAAATACGCCAATGATTGCTTGCAGGCGTTCTACTGCGTGGCGTTTGCTTCGTAATGCAAATCTAGTATGCTGGTTGATGCGAGCGATCGCAAAGTCAAAAGCCTGTAGCGCAAGATCATCTTTGCTTTGAAAGTGATTGTAAATTCCTCCTTTCTGCAATCCAGTCACACGCATGATGTCTGACATCGATGAGCCTGCATATCCCTGTTGGTTAAACAGTTCGGCTGCTTGGTGGAGAATTCTGCTTTTTGTTTCTTCGCCTTTGGACATTACAGCGATTTTTAGATGAATGGACTATGGGGAGTGGGGAGTAAGGTAATTTATTGAATTGAAAATTGCTGTAAATAAAATATTACCGACCGAATGGTTTTTTTAAATTAGCGCGAGAAGTGCTTTAAAGTCAAGTATTTTTCAGCACTGATACCAATTTGCTATGAGGCTGCACTTAATAATTTAACGAACTACCCATCCCTCAACGGAGTAGGGATGGGTAGTTCATACTTCCAAACTAATAGCTTGGACATTTGTCTATATTATTAGCAACTATACAGAATCAAACTTTACTCAACCACTCATTCTCCTCTGGGTCTTTGAACAGTGAGGTACTGAGGTAGCGTTCGCCGGAGCTAGGCTGTATCATGACGATTAGGCGACCTGCATTTTCTGGCCGTTGTGCTACTTGAATAGCAGCATACAACGCAGCACCAGTAGAAATCCCCGATAGTAATCCTTCTTCTTTTGCGAGACGACGGCTGTAAGCGATCGCCTCCTCATCCGCTACCTGAATCACTTCATCTACCAGTTCTGAACGGTAAATTGCTGGGACAAATCCCGCGCCGATACCCTGAATTTTGTGAGGCCCCGATTTACCGCCTGCTAATACTGGGCTGTTACTTGGTTCAACTGCGATCGCTTGAAAACTTGGCTTCCGTTTTTTAATAACTTCTGCAACTCCCGTAATCGTCCCACCAGTACCCACTCCCGCCACCAGAATATCCACTTCTCCATCGGTATCATCCCAAATTTCTTCTGCGGTGGTTAGGGCGTGAACTTTCGGGTTGGCGGGGTTGCGGAACTGCTGCAACATATAAGCATTGGGCGTTTTAGCTACAATCTCCTCTGCATGAGCGATCGCTCCTCGCATCCCTTCTACCCCTGGCGTTAACTCTACTTGAGCGCCATAAGCTTTGAGCATTGATCGTCTTTCCTGGCTCATTGTGTCAGGCATCGTTAGAATGAGATGGTACCCCTTGGCGGCCGCTACCATCGCTAACGCAATTCCTGTATTTCCAGAAGTCGGCTCTACTAAAACAGTTTTTCCGGGGTGAATCAAGCCTGCTTCTTCCGCCGCTTCCACCATACTCGCGCCAATCCGATCTTTCACAGAAGATGCTGGATTCATGCTTTCTAGCTTCACCACAATCTGAGCTACCGCTCCCGAAGCTTGGGGAATCTTGTTTAATCGAACTAAAGGAGTCCTTCCGATTAACTCTGTGATATCATTCGCTATCCGCATGTGCGTACTCCTTGGTGACTAAATATAATACATTGGGTTTTGCTGTGCGCGAGTTTCTCTTTCCTGGCACAAGTCTTGGAGTGTATAGCGAGCCAAAACTTCAATTGAGGCAGCGTTAGCTTGCTCCCAAACTTCATAAACCAGAGTCTTTTCCAGAGTCGGAGAGTCAGAGGTATCTTTCTCTTTCCGCTCGCCTTCTACCAAAGTGACAATTTCAAGCACTGTGATCTGCCAAGGTTCACGAGCTAAAACAAAACCTCCTTTAGAGCCGCGTTGACTCTGCACTACACCAGCACGCCGGAGGTTGGTCAAAATTTGTTCCAGATAGCGTTCAGGTATGGGTTGCTTGGCAGTGATCTCGCTCATGGTTAGAGGAAGCTTTTTCCCGTGGTGGCTTGCCAGTTCTAAGAGTGCCAGCAGCGCGTATTCCACTTTGGAAGACAGATCCAAGAGAGCGTAGTTTTGGCTATTCAAGACTGTACTCAATATACTACGGTTATTTGAGGGACTTATCGCAGTTAATGCGAAATTAATTTTTCTTAAAGTGTGGAATGTGATAGCATCCCACTTAACTACCCACAAAAGCACTTTATCCTATCGACTTACCGTAGATTATTATCCTACACAATTCCTATAAATGACTTGATCTTTTTGTGGGAATTATCCTGAGTTTCTGTTTTCAGAGCCTCACCTACCAACGAAAACCTTAACAGAGTATGCTACTAACTGATTTGCGAACCATTTTTGAACGTGACCCAGCAGCCCGGAACTGGCTAGAAGTATTGTTCTGTTACCCTGGACTCCAAGCGCTAGTATTTCATCGATTGGCACACTGGCTGCATAAAATTGGAATTCCCTTCATACCAAGGTTTATCTCTCATATTAGTAGGTTTTTAACCGGAATTGAAATTCATCCTGGGGCATTAATTGGCCAGGGAGTGTTTATTGACCACGGTATGGGAGTTGTGATTGGCGAGACAGCGATCGTGGGCGATCACGCCTTGATTTATCAAGGTGTCACCCTTGGCGGGACTGGGAAAGAAAGTGGTAAACGCCATCCAACTTTAGGCTCTCATGTAGTTGTAGGAGCGGGTGCAAAAGTATTGGGAAATATTCAAATTGGCGATCGCGTCCGGATAGGAGCCGGTTCTGTGGTGCTGCGAGATGTCCCCAGTAACACAACTGTAGTCGGGATTCCAGGGCGCGTGACTCGTCAGAACAACTTATCTACCAATGTTCTGGATCATGATAAAGTACGCGACGTAGAAGCTGAAGTCATCCGTGCTTTATTTGAACGTGTCAAGGCTCTAGAGAAACAGTTCGAGCAGTTGGAACAATCAAGTTTTTCCCCAACTGAGCTTGACGACGAACCAACCGACAACCCTAAGAGCAAAAATTCTGATGGGATAATTGAAGATTTTCTTGATGGTGCGGGAATTTAATTTTGGGCATGGGGCATTGAAAAGAGGCAGAGGGGCGGGGTGCTGCTCTTGCTGAGGGGAAAATTCTTCTCCCTTGCTCCCTGCTCCCTTGCCTCTTCCCCATTTCCCACTCCCCTCTTTAAAATATTTATAGCTTCTTAGAACCTGATATAAATATAATACTACGGTTAATTTATCGGAGAATGGTCTTATATATTATGATGGCTTTATACACAAGCTTATCTAGCTCAACAAGTAATAATACTAAGGAAATTTTTGCCCGTAGGTCATTTCTACCAGAGCATCAAAACGGACTCTGGAAGATTGAAACGGGTTTTATCAGGACTTTTACCTATCTAGAAGATGGTACAACCGTCGCTCTGGGATTGTGGGGCCCTGGAGATGTCGTTGGTAAGGCTTTGTCAAAATTAGATCCTTACCAAATGGAATGCCTAACTAAAGTAGAGGCGACGATCTTACCTCTAGAGGAATGGAGTCAACTAACAGAAACTCTACTTACCCATATCCAACAGGCTCAAGAATTGATGGTTATTCGTAGCCATAAAAAAGTTGAAACTATGCTAATCAAGCTGTTGGCATGGTTATCTAAAAAGTTTGGTTCGGAAGTTGAGAAGGGACGTTTAATAGATATGCGTCTGACTCACGAAGACCTGGCAGAAATGCTCGGTTCAACTCGTGTGACTATCACTCGTATTCTTGGGCAGTTTGAGCAAGAGGGCCTGATTAATCGTCTTTCCTTGCATCGAATTGTGCTGCGAGAAGAAGAAATTTGGTACTACGAAATTTAAATTATTTCAGCATAACCAGCCATCACTGGTTCTTCGTAATAAGATTTTAAGACGCACAGTTGCAAGCGCAATCGACTGGTTTGGCCCAGAGAAATCCATTGCTGGAATTGTTCTTGCCATTTATTTGTCAGCCATGCAGAGTCTTTGTGACTCAGTTTGCTAGCTGGATGTGGGAAAGTCAAAGAGTGCTGGTTGGGTTGAATCTGGTTAGCGATGTCTACGACGGGCTACGCCTACGCTAATTCCAGTAAATTCACTCCCAATCCCTGCAAGTAAGATAGGCTATTTGTCAGTTTTTTGTTAGGTTTTATCTCATAGTGGGCATACTGCAAATATCAACTAAGTAGCATCGGAACAGGGAAAACAGTATGTTGACTACACTACCGCAAGAAGAAATTACATTATTGAAGCAAAAGTTAACACATGAAATCAGGAAGCTATCAGGTGCAGCAGAGAATAATATACCTAAGTATATTTGCATCAATAACCTGAATTCAAAGCTAGAAAGATTAGAAGAAATCGAGAAAATTCTTAGTATAGATAAATATAAAATTGTTTTTATAGGTACTATTGGCAAAGGAAAAACTACAGCCATCTGTCATCTTTTTAACTTAATAAGTGACTTCAAGGGTTCCAAGACAATTAATGGCAAAACTAAAGATGTAATCGAAACTAAAGAGTTACTATCAACCGGAGCGGGCAGAACTACTATATGTGAAGTAATTATTAAGGCATCTGAAAAAACTTACATAGAGATAGAGCCTTATACAGTTGATGAGATGGAAAACCTTATTTTTGATTTCTGCGATTCTATTGCTAATAAAGATAATCCTCAGTCAGAGCAGAAAATAATTATTTCTCAAGAAATTGAGAGAGCTATTAGGAATATTACTGAACTCAAAATTAGTTATAAATCATCACCTCCCATTGACAAAGCTAAAGAAGTATTCGATGAGTCAAAAGACGAATTAAAGGAAGAGTTAAGATTAGAGTTCCTTAAAAAAACTGCACTGGATAAGGCAAACCTTGAATCTAGAACTACGACTACAATTGAATTTGACAACCAGAGTAATGAGCAAGTATGGATCAGAAATACCTTTGCTAAAATCAACAACGTAGAGTTCAAAGAATTTGCTATTCCGAGAAAAATATATCTTTATGTGAGTTATGATGTTTTATCTGGTTCAAAATTGTCTGAGTTCGATTCGGTCGTTGATACCAAAGGACTTGATGAAAATCCAATTCGTAAAGACTTACAGAAATATATTGATAGTCAGGATACCATCTGTCTCTTTGTAACTCCCTTTAGTGATGCTCCTGAAGCTAATATTCTTAAATTAATAGGTTATCACCTTACATCGAAATCTAAAGAGTTTCATCATAGATTTGTGACTTTGGTATTACCTCACAAATTTGAACCTGAAAAAGTAAGTGGCTCTGATGGAGATAGAGATATAGGAATTAAAATGAGACAAGAGGTAGTTCAAGCTACATTCAAAAATTTGAATTTAGATTTTTTCAAAGACAATATTTTGTTCTATGATTCCTTGAAATACTATCGTGATGACATAGTTAAGCTACATGAAGACTGCGATGAAGAAGATGTACAGGCAGATAAAAATGAATTTATCGAAGCTATAGCGGGTGTAGTAGAACGTAGGCGAAATATTTTATTAGATGAAATCAAGGCTATCAAAGAAAGCTCGGCGAAAATCAAAAATGGTAATGCTTTAACAGAATCAGAAATCAAGGCAATTGAAAATGCCATTAAGAAGATAAAGGATTTACAGCATTTAAGTAAAAGAGTACCTGGTTTTGTTTATGAAAATTTTATTGATGAATATGTTAATAAATACTATCGCACGGTTTATCCAGCATGGAACACGAAACATGCTATCCATAGAAATTTTGGTTACTATGAGGCAAGAGATATAGATATATATTACGATGCGAGGGTTGTTGCTGAGGGAATAGATGAAAATAAAATGTTGAAGAAATTTACCAAAGAAGTAAAACAGGAATTAGAAAATATCCTCAGTGAGCTTACATCTGCGAATGAATCTTTAAAAATATTTATCCCTGAATTAATCCAACAATTTTACGGTTTATATGACGAGTTTATAGACGAAGTAGGCACAGAAATTGAAGAAGAAGTCACGAGAAAACTATTACCTCGAAGCGAAGATTCTGAGTTTTGGAATGCTCTAATTGCTCAGAAAGGTAAGGAACACAAGAAAGGCGAAAATTATACAGGTAATGTATGTCTGATATTTAAGCGAGAACTGGAAAAAGAGACAAACTTAAATACATTTTTTAAAAGCAAAGCTGAAGAACATTGGAATGCATTAGTTACTGAAATACTAGACTTTTTTGGGCAGAAATAGACAATTTCTCAATTGCACATTTAATACATGGTTTAGGGCGCAATATAATTGTGTCCCTAAAACTATTTTATCCATATTAGCTGCTATCACAAATATATGACTGATTTACAACAAGAAATATCTACAAAACTCGGCAAATATACAATAGATTATCAAGAATATATAAAATGTTTGATTAGGGAAATACAAATTCCAATTAATGGAAGACCAGAGGAATTAGTTAGACAAATATTTATTCATTTTCTTATTAAAGAAAGTGGGTTATTTCCAGATATCATCAGTATCGAAGTTGAGGCTAATCATCATGATGTAGAAATATACAAAAAGCAAAAAAATGATAATTTCAAGCCACATCAATCTCCTTTGATAATCGTGGAAGTAAAACGAGAAGACGTGAATTTAAAAAATCATTATAACCAGATTCAAAGGTATCTAACAAAAGCTGGTTGCGATATTGGAATTTTGTATAATTATCATGAAATTATCGCCTTTACTAAAAAAGATGATCAGTTTGAAATTAATCATCTCAAAAGCCTTAGAGACATACAAGCATTAATTTTACAGACAAATAATAACAATGATGATTTATTATATTTTGAAAAAGCTCAAAACGGAAATTTTGATAGTTTTGCTTATTTAATTATGAAATATGGTAAATATACAACTAATCAAGTAGTTTTTAAAGTTAAACAACAGCAATCCCAAATAGAAGGATATTTCTTCAATATACAAGGAAATAAAGTTTACTATGATCTATGTGGTAAATATTCTCAAAAACAACAAAGTTTTGATTACCAAGATTTTGAAAAACTAATTTCTATCGCTTATTAAAGAAAAACCTAACCCCCTAACCCCCTTCCCGACGCGGGAAGGGGGAAAATTTAAAGTCTCTCTCGTTTTAGGGGAGAGATTTAGAAACAGGTTAACCTTTACCAATCACTTGCTTTAGTGTCATCCCAGACTTCTAACTCCAAATCATGGAGATAGGTTAACCCGCTCTGAATTTGTGCATCTGTCCCCTGTAGTTCAAGGTCAAACCAACCATCACCTACAGCATTGGCTCCCAAAATTGCTGCCGTGATATTTACAGTCAGCCCGTAGTCAGACACCAGGCGAGAAATGACAGGTTCCTGGTGATAATCTTTGGGAATTCTTAGTCGAATCCGTTTGTTGGTAAGTGTATTGTCAGTAGCCATATCTGAATTATTTCAATCCCTGAATCGGGATTGGTACAGAACTACTCTTAACCCTAACGTAATTTACTGATAGGTACTAAGTAGGTAGGCGTAATTAAATATAAGATCAAACCTCACCCTCAATCCCTCTCCTTACTAAGGAGAGGGAAGCCGGAGGCAGGGTGAGGTTTTATATTTAATTTGACCCACTTACTTAGGTAGATCGTACCATGTCCCCTGATTTGCTTGTATCTTATTCAAAAGATAACTATAATCCCTTGATTTTTCTATTCAACATCTTTAATACGGGTTTTCCGTTCCAGAATCTCCTTCAGCACTAAGGTTACTACTGCTAGCAACGCTAACAGTACAGCCGCAGAGAAAGCAGCTTCGGTTTCGTATTGCTTGTAAGCGTCTTCTACAAACAGTGGTAGGCTCTGGGTTTGGCCTCCAATGTTGCCAGATACCACCGAAACCGCTCCGAATTCACCCATTGCTCTGGCATTGGTCAAAATTAAACCATAGAGCAAGCCCCATCTGATACTGGGTAAGGTGACGCGCCAAAATATCTGCCAATCTTCCGCACCTAAAGTTCTAGCAGCTTCTTCTTGATCCTTACCAAATTCCTCTAAAACAGGAATCACTTCCCGCGCTACAAAGGGCATACTCACGAAGGCTGTAGCCAGCAACATACCTGGAAAGGCAAAGACAATCTTGATATCAAGTGCCTGGAGCCAAGGGCCAAACCACCCATTGCGTCCGTAAAGTAGCACAATCATCAATCCTGCGACTACGGGCGAGATGGAAAAGGGCAGGTCAATAATGCTTAAAACTATGGCACGTCCGGGAAATTTATGACGAGCGATCGCCCAAGCTGCACATAGCCCAAACACAGTATTCACAGGCAGAGAAATCAAAGCCAGCAATAGTGTCAGCCAAGCTGCATGGAGAAAAGCTGGTTGTGACAGGTTGGATAGAAACGGCCCAACTCCTTTGCTGAAAGCTTGGGTGAAAACGTTGATTGCAGGGATGTATTGAACTAGGGCTAAATAGGCGATCGCTATACCAATTAAAACTATTGGCACCCAACTCTTCTGCTCTTTAGGCTTGGCTGTATGTGTATCAGATGCAGATGAGTGAAAACTTGGCTTATCTACTGTCATATCGCCTTGCCCATGCTTGTAAGAAATTAATTGCCAATAGCATTACTAATGAAATTAATAGTAAAACTATCCCAATTACTGTTGCACCAGAATAGTCATATTGCTCTAATCGCTGGAAAATCAGCACAGGTGCGATCAAATCTTGATAGGGCGTATTGGAAGAGATAATCACAGTCGAACCATACTCTCCAACTGCACGGGAAAAACCCAAGGCAACACCAGTTAAAATTGTCGGAAATAGAGGTGGCAAAATCACTTTCCAAAAGGTCTGCCATTGAGAAGCACCCAGACACCAGGAGGCTTCTTCAATTTCACGTTCCATTTCCTGAAGCACGGGTTGCACAGTTCTCACGATAAAAGGTAGTGAGATAAATATCATTGCTACCGCTACTCCCGTGCGGGTAAAAGATACCTTAATTCCCAGTGGTGCTAGTAAAGAACCTATCCAGCCATTATCGCTGTAAACTGTTGCCAGTGTTAGCCCTGCTACCGATGTTGGTAGTGCAAAGGGTAAATCCACTGTGGCATCAATCAAGCGTTTTAAAGGAAAGTCGTAGCGAACTAGAACCCAAGCAATCAGAGTCCCAAATACGCCATTGAGCAAGGCTGCAAATATTGCTGTAACAAAAGTGACATTATATGTTGCTAATGCCACATCACTAGTTGCGATCGCCCAAAATCTCGCCGGAGTTTCCGTACTTGCTTTCAGGAACATAGCAGCTATGGGGACAAACAACATCACCGTCAGGTATCCTATGGTAATTCGCCAAGTCCAAGGAACCCGCCTCAATCTCTTCCAGAACGGTGTTTTGCGTTCAACTTCCACAGAAGGAGATACAGTTGTCATAGTCAAAATTCAAAAATTCAAAAATTCAAAATTTCAATTACTTTTTCTTGGCTTGAATCTGGTCAAAAATAGCTCCATCAGCGAAGAACTTATTATCGATTCCATCCCAACCACCGAAGTCTGCGACTGTACCCAAAGTTTTTACCTTGGGAAATTTGTCTGCAACTTCTTTACTTAAGCTCAAAGTATTATCTGCCGGTCGGAATCCTAATTGTGCAAACTCCTGTTGAGCCTCTGGAGTATATAGATATTTGACAAAAGCTTCGGCAACTTCACGCGTACCGTGCTTATCAACATTTTTGTCTACCACTGCGATGGGATTATCGATAGATATATTGACATCAGGGATGATCGCAGTCAACTTTTCACCCTTTTGTTCTGCCAAGATAATCTCATTTTCATAGTTAATCAGGGCATCACCTTGACCCTGCTTGAAAAAAGCATCAGTAGCTTCACGGGCATCTTTAGTCAGCAAGGGTACATTGCCGTACACTTTGGTTACAAACTCAGTCGCTTTAGCATCATCTCCACCAGTTTTAATCACTGAATTCCAAAGAGCTAAGAAATTCCAGCGAGCAACTCCTGATGTTTTCGGATCGGCGGTAATTAGTTTTATCCCGTCTTTAGATAAATCTTCCCAAGTTTTGATGTTTTTAGGATTGCCTGGACGGGTGACTAATGCTGCCACCGATTTGGAGACAATACCATTGTTGGGAACTTCTTTTTCCCATCCTGGTTGAATTAATCCAGCCTTCTCAATCTTTGAGGTGTCTCCAGCTAGTGCCAAGTGAACAACATCTGCTTCCAAACCATCGATAACGGCGCGAGTTTGGGAACCAGATCCGCCATAGCTTTGCTTGAAGACGACAGTTTGATTATGGTCTTTCTTCCACTGTTCTACAAATTTAGGAATAATTGCTTCGTGAGCGGCTTTGGTAACTGCAAACGACACAAGAGTTAGTTCAACATTATCTTTGGTTGCAGCCACAGGAGTAGCATTAGGGGTTTCAGAGGAAGAATTACTTCCTGTTCCACCAGAGCAGGCGGCAAGCGCCACACTCAAAACAGTCCCTACCAAAAAGAGTGATATAAAGCCTTTGAGCGAATTTAGTCTGAACCGATACGTTCTATTGAACGCGATCGCTTGTAACCTTTTCAGTGGGCGTTGCCACAAACTCATTCTATTTCCTCCATTAAATCTACAAATAATTGATGGGAATACAGTTATATAGTGTTTATAATACTGGATGATTCCATATATCTAGTTGTAAACACCAAAAAACCTCACATTCTTTATCAAGAATATGGTGATTTTATCAGTTCTGTGAGAAATTACAATGCTTTTATTTTCAACTATCAAGTTGTCATCACAATGCGCTACCTAGTGGATCAAGCAAATTGCTAGAGAATAGCTAATTAGCGATCGCCTTCTCTCAACCCAGCGCAATAAAATCAAGATAAAAACCATGATAGGACTTACACAAGAACTCTCTGAAACTCTTATTTCTCCGTGTCCTCTGCGTCCTCTGCGGTTCGATTTTTCGTTACCTGTGCGTAAGTCCTGCATGAAAAACAAAGCATTAAATCTGAGAATATCGGAGCGCAGGTTAAACAAACTACGTTTATACTCTGTCCAAAAAGATACAACTATGACCCATGTTATTGAAGATTTTATTGATTCATTAAAACTTGAAATTGGCGATTCCGACGCGGGAGTACCCGCTAACGCTTCTCTTCTTAGGCTGCGCCAACGCTATCATCGACCACCAACCAATTCAATTCGTCATCACCCAAAAATTCATCCCACGCTCCCCTGAGTACAGGGTGAGTCGTGGGGCAACATTCGTTTAAGCTAAATGGGAAAAATCGAGCAAATACTTACTCTTGACTGAATGTATATTCCAGAGGTAGTCCGTCCTGAAAAACTAGTAATTCTCCCGGTTGGATTTGTGTCCAAACTTCGTTGTCAGTAAGGGGTGTGGTAGCAATAACAGCGACGCGATCGCGTTCAGTAGTTACCTCCCGAAAATCTACGGTCATGTCTTGATCAATTAAATGGGCAGCTGCAAAGGGCGCTTGGCGCACAATGTAGCTGAGTTTGGTTGAACAATAAGCAAAAAAGTGGACTCCATCTGATAATAAGTAATTAAATATACCCAGTTTTGCAATTACAGCAGTAATTTCTTGCAGCACAGGGTACAGTTCCTTGATGTCAGGCTTACCCCCAGGAAAATGCGATCGCAATGTTTCTAGGATCATACAGAATGCTTTTTCGCTATCGGTGTCACCTACGGCTTGATAAAAGCCCAAATTTTCTGGATCAAAATCTGGCAAATTACCGTTGTGGGCAAACACCCAATATTGACCCCACAATTCTCTGCGGAAAGGATGGCAGTTGTGTAAAGCAACTTCACCCTGAGTAGCTTTGCGGATATGGGCTATGACATGGGTTGAGTGGATGGGATAACTCCGAACAAACTCCGCTACCGGAGAAGCAACAGAAGGTTGGGAATCTAAAAACATTCGACATCCCTTTGGTTGAGTCGATGGGGAGTATTATCTCCCGCACCTCTCAGTTAGATCCGTGCGTACCCGTTTCCGTGTACACGGCTCCCGATGTTCTCAGCTTGCGCTTTTGCTCATGTGTTTGTAATCGTGACAACTCTCATGAATTGCTTCTAGATTATTCTTTTTCCAATTGGCATGATTTCCGTCGATGTGGTGCAAGTGTACCTTTTCTTCATCAATGAATTTCAGACCGCAGGAAGCACATCTATGGCTTTGCTTCTTAAGAGCAATAGAAGTTTCACCGTCGTAGAGCTTACTTTTACGTTCGCTCCAGTAGGCTGTATCACCGTCATAGGGGGATTTTGTTCCTTTGACCATGACGTGATTATTTTCGGAGTAGGAAACTGTTGGGAATGCCTTTTTAACTAACTCCTTGCTGGTGTGGCGTGTTTGCTTGGTTTCCTTGTTAAATACCGCGTATGCTCTGTGATTTAAGAACCAAAGTGAGAACTTTGACCCGTCCATCTTGCAGAACTTATGGTAATTCCTCCAACCTCTAACTATCGGGGCTAATTTCTCAGCCTTTGTGGTAGCACCATAATTCGAGTTGTTAACGATGTGTTTTACTTTCTTACGAAATGCTTTGAAGTTATCCACTGAGGGAGTGCTTCTGAGTTTTCCGTTTTTCTGTACTTTAAAGTGCCAGCCGAGGAAATCAAACCCATCTGTCGCGGCGGTAACTTTGGTCTTCTTTTGGCTTACATTCATTCCGCGTTTACGGAGGAACTCGCTGATTCTTTCAAGTATCTCAATCGCATCATCTTTGGGTCGGAGTATTATAACCATATCGTCCGCATATCGGACTGATGGCTCGGCAATTTTTTCTGCTGATGTTTTAGGTGTAATCCTTTTACCTTCTTTATATTGAGCGTGGTATCTGTGGATACTCTCAATCCCATTGAGTGCGATGTTGGCTAGTAATGGGCTAACTACTCCCCCTTGAGGTGTGCCCTGTTCGGGAAATTCTGGGTTGACTCCCGCCTTGAGACATCGGAAAATACCGAGTTTTAAGCCTTTGGGGGCAATGAGTTCATCCATTATTGCTGAGTGATTAATCCTGTCGAAGCACTTTTCAATATCGAGTTCTATAACTCGTTTTTCTGTTCCGTGAGCTTGGGAGCTTAGGTTATTAAAGATGTACTGTTGTGCATCATGGGCAGAGCGCCCAGTTCTGAACCCGTAGCTCCTGGCATGGAAAGTGGCTTCATGTGCTGGTTCGAGTGCGTATTTTGCTAGGCATTGCCAAGCTCTATCTGCGATGGTAGGTATCTTAAGCATTCTGGTAGTCCCGTCCTTCTTGGGGATGGGGATTTCCCGTAGTCCTTGATGCTTCCAATTTCCACTATTCATTTTCAGTAGTTCTTCAAGGTTGAAGCGTTCTTCAAATGTGAGGGATTTC
>Ga0105049_10001334_pt1 | contig 29073 bp, 20 predicted proteins | sample MAT06_FD_78087 | JGI IMG/M metagenome (GOLD analysis project Ga0105049, IMG submission 78087) | Freshwater microbial communities from Lake Fryxell liftoff mats and glacier meltwater in Antarctica - MAT-06 | ecosystem: Environmental > Aquatic > Freshwater > Ice > Liftoff microbial mat | place... | reverse complement strand
TGAAAAAAGGTCGTCAGAAAGTTCTGATGAAAAGAAAGGCTGGGTTCGTCCCGAAAGAGTTTCAAGGAAGGCTGCCGGTAAAGCGGATGGAGGTTTTGAAAAGAAGGAAAGGACCGAAAAACCGTCTTTTCCTGAAGGAGAAAAAAAACCTTATTCCGACCGGCCAGAAAGGAAATATTCGGATCGCGGAGGTGAAGAAAAGAAACCGTGGTCTAAATCTGATAAGCCTTACGGTGATAAAAAGCCATTTGAGAAGGGAAGCTCAGATAGATCCGGCGACTTTAAGCGGAAGTCTTTTGATAAGCCTGAAAGGAAATTCTCAGGTGACAGGACTGCCAAACCGGGTTACGGATCCGATAAGCCGGAAAGAACATTTGACCGGAAGGATGGAGATTCGGGATTCAAAGGAAAAAACCCGCTTACTGACCCTGAAAGAAATGCAGATTACGAATTAAAACCTGAAAAAGGTTCTGGTGGATTTAAACGTCCGGAACGTAGAAATATCCGCAAGGAAGGTTTCGGAGACAAGCCATTTGGAAAATCGGAAGAAGGGGCATCTAAGCCTTACGAGCGTAAGTCAGAAGGCGAAGACAACTATTCGAAACCTAAAAAGCAATTTACTTCCGGATCGTGGAGAGGGAAAAATGCAGAAGATTCTGAAAGACCTTTCCGTAAGGACAGAGACTCGGATTCAGGAAGTGATAATAAAGGAAAATTTTCGGGCAAGGAAGAGGGAAAACCGTCACGAAAGGAAAGCTTTGCTGCAAGGAGAGTATCTGAGAAATCAGGCGGCGATTTTAAAAAACCATACGAAAGAAAAGATTCTGAAGGCGGATTTAAAAAGCCCTTTGAAAGAAAAGATTCCGAAGGAGGATTTAAGAAACCGTATGAACGAAGAGGAGCGGAAGGAGATTTCAAGAAACCTTATGAACGAAAAGATTCAGAAGGGGATTTCAAGAAACCATACGAACGGAAGGATTCGGACGGAGATTTTAAAAAACCGTATGGAAGGAAAGACACCGAAGGCGAAAATAAAAAGCCTTTTGAACGCAGAGATTCCGAAGGTGGCGACAACTATTCAAAACCATCCAGCTATAGGTCTGACGGTCCGCGTGAAAGGAAGCCAAAAGGCGATGCGGGTGGACAGGATTGGGAGAAACCGATGAAATCACCTGAATTCATTTCAGGAAATAAAAGCAAAACATTCCGCCCGAAGAAGCCACATCAGGTAACTCTTGAGGAAAGCGACGGAAAGATCCGCCTCAATAAATACATATCGAATTCAGGAGTCTGCTCGCGGCGTGAGGCTGATACGCTCATCCAGAGCGGTGCGGTGAAAGTGAACGGTAAAGTAGTTACCGAGCTTGGTACACGAGTGAGCCTTACCGATAAGATCCAATATGGCGAACAGACACTTAACAAAGAACTTAAGCGTTATCTGTTGCTCAATAAACCTAAGGATTACATCACAACAGCGAGTGATCCTGAAGGTCGTAAAACAGTGATGGATCTTGTGAAAACTGCTTGTAAAGAGAGACTTTATCCGGTTGGGCGCCTTGATCGTTCAACTACCGGTCTGCTCTTGCTTACAAATGATGGAGAGCTGGCTAAAAAGTTAACTCATCCCAGCCACGAGATCAAAAAGATTTATCATGTCTCCCTTGATAAGTCTCTCAAGGCCATCGACATGAAAAAGATTGTCGAGGGACTTGTGCTGGAAGACGGAAAAGCGGAAGTGGATGAAATTGCATACGTTGGAGAAGGAAAGGATAAGGCAGAGATCGGCATCGCACTGCATACTGGTAAAAACAGGATCGTAAGGCGAATATTTGAGCACCTTGGATACGAAGTGGTGAAGCTGGACAGGACATATTTTGCAGGATTGACCAAGAAGGATCTACCCCGCGGGAAATTTCGTTTCCTTACAGAAAAAGAATTGATCATGCTACGAATGAGTTAGAAAAGGATTTTGATTTATGGCATTAATTGGAATAGCTATAAAACGGGCGCTTGAACTTCAAAAGTCGTTTAAAGTCCGTACAAAAGGAAGCCCTGTTAAGAAGCAGGAGCGTTCCTTCCTGAAACTCTTAAGAAAGGCGCAGGATACAGCTTTCGGCAGGCATTTCGGATTTGAAGAAATGATTCAGTCCGAAAATCCGCTTGCATTGTTTAAGCAGCGGGTTCCGGTTTATGATTACGATTCTATCCACAGAGATTGGTGGTATCGCACTCTAGAAGGCGAAAGTGATGTAACCTGGCCAGGCAAAGTACATTATTTCGCGTTGAGCTCAGGCACATCCGGCGCGGCAAGTAAGAAGATACCAATCACCAATTCAATGATTAGGAGCATCCGGAGATCCAGTGTGAATCAACTCCTTTCGCTGGCCGATTTTGATCTTCCGCCGGAGCTTTTTGAGAAAGGTATTTTTATGCTCGGCGGCTCCACCGATCTGCAAAAAAAGTCCGGTTATTATGAAGGCGACCTTAGCGGAATTAACGCAACACAGATCCCTTTCTGGTTTCAGGCTCATTACAAGCCGGGGAAAAAGATTGCGAGGGAACGCGACTGGGAACACAAACTCGAAGAGATCGTTCTTGCTGCAAAAGACTGGGACATTGGGATAATTGTTGGCGTTCCTGCTTGGAATCAGATTGTTATAGAGAGGATCATTGAACATTATAAACTCAACACGATCCATGACTTGTGGCCAAACCTGAAAATATTTGTGCATGGAGGAGTTTTCTTTGAGCCTTACAAAAAGGGGTTCGAAAAGCTTTTAGCCAAACCGCTGTACTACATTGAAACTTACCTGGCATCAGAAGGATTTATCGCCTATCAGAGCAGGAAGGACATGCACACCATGGAGCTTGTGCTTAATAACGGGATGTTTTATGAATTCATTCCGTTCAATGATAAGAACTTTGAGGATGCCCACCTGGTGGAGAAACCGGAAGTTTTATCGATTACGGAAGTGGTTGAAGGAGTTGATTATGCGTTGCTGCTATCAACATGTGCCGGGGCGTGGAGATACCTTATCGGCGATACCATCCGCTTTGTAAATAAAGAAAAAGCAGAGATCATCATCACCGGTCGTACTAAGCATTATCTGAGTATTTGCGGAGAGCATTTGAGCGTTGACAATATGAACCACGGGATTCTCAAGGCTTCGGAAGCACTTAAAGTGAGCGTCCCTGAATTCTGTGTAAGCGGCTTTATTTGCGACAATATGTTCGGGCACAAATGGTTTATTGGAAGCAATGATACCGTAGATCCCGAGAAATTCAGGCAACTGCTAGATGAAGAACTGAACACCCTCAACGACGATTATAAGGTGGAACGCAGATCGGCGCTTAAAGAAATGCAGCTGGAGGTTTTGCCGGTGAGTATGTTTTACGAATATATGCGCTCGATTGGGAAAGAAGGTGGTCAGAATAAGTTTCCAAGGGTTCTTAACAAAGAGCAGTTGCAGCAATTTGAACAAATTATTAAAGTTGAAAAGGCATGATGATCGACGCCCTTTGGCAAGGCTTTGTAACTGGCTTTTGGCTTAGCCTATCGTTCGGACCGATTTTTTTTCTGCTTCTACAAACAAGTATTCAAAAGGGTATAAGGCAGGCGTTCGCGTTGGATCTTGGAGTTTTTCTAAGTGATTTATTTTACATCATTATTGCGTTTTTTGGGGCTTCAATGGTTCTTGCCAAATACGATATCTGGATAGGATTGATTGGAGGCGGAGTGCTGATTGTGTTTGGAATTGCTCCTTTTTTTAACAAGGCAGCCAAACCAATTCCCGAAAACCTGGACGCTATCGATCCTGAAATGTTGCCGCATGTTTCCGCAAGAGGAGAAATGATCGTAAACCGTCTCCATCTTCCGAAACTGATCGTAAAAGGCTTTTTGGTTAACTTGTTTAATCCTTCTGTGTTAATAATATGGTTCGGTGCAGCAGCATGGGCGTTTAAGACTTTTGAAGGGAAAACGCTGCCCGTTATTTTCTATTTTGCCGTTACGTTAATCACTTATTTCGGAATTGATGTCTTAAAGATCTACCTGGCGTTGAAGCTTAAACATTTCATAAATCCGAAGGCAATGGCGATCGTTCACAAGATTTCGGGCCTAATAATAATGGTATTCGGGGTCTATCTGATAATGAATTCCCTGGATTCAAAATAATTCCGGGTTGTTCAGATTGTCATTTAGATCGGTTAAGCAGTTAGCCTGTCTTCGACGATTTACTGCACATTGCAGCCGGGCCCCAAAAGGCATTTTCACTTGACTTCCTGTTTCTGGCAGATGTAGATTAGCGATACCGTTTGTCCCAAAAGCTTGTTAAACGTCCCTCTCATTTTGCAATGCTTCAGTTTGAAAATAGTTTTGCCGTGACTAGTTCTAGCACTAGCGCCTGACATTTTATGAAAGCCATCCTTATTTCCGTAGTTTGCCTTTTTTCATTTCCGCTTCTTGCCCAACCCTACGTTGACGGAGGGAGAACCAGACACCGGTTCGCTCAACTCAATTTTGGCATTGATGCGAGATTATTTACGGCGTCAGGATCAGAAACAACCTTCGCTAATTCAGCCGGTCTTCTCGAGAAGAGGCCACTCGGTAACCATCACGAAACCCGCTTAATCATTGGAGGTACACATTTCTGGGGACACGCCGACTTTTATGTTGCATTTACGGTCTGGTCTAAGTCAGTAAGCAACTTCAAAACTGGCGTGGAAACGGGTGCCCGGTATTTTCCTTTTCGGATTCAGCATAAAAAGTTCCGGCCATTTATTGGAGTTTCCTGGGTTACAACTTCTTTCAAACAGGGAAATGGCGTGTATCTGTCCCGAAATAAATTTCCGGCATCTACCGGATTTGTTTTCAATTACCGAAATCACTTGTTTGAAATAGGAGCGGGATACAATTACAATAACAGTGATTCATACTATATAAACAGAACAACGTCAATCCCAATAAGGACTCAACCTTTCTGGATTTCAGCTGGATATAAATTCATGATTGAGACAACAGTCGGTGCGGAAAGAAATTGGCAAAACGGACGGACCAAGGCGGTTACAGACACCTTGTCGAAATATGGCAGACTAAATGGATTTACGCTGGGGGTAGGGCCTTCATCAGCCATGTTTCTTCGGAAATCCAGTCATAACAAAGTTGCCGCGCCATATATCGATAATCCAAAGAGCGGAAATGTATTTCCGGAATTTTCCATAGGCTATTATTTGCATCGCTCCGACCTACAGTTTAACCTATCTTATCGTAGGATAACCAGTGAAATTGGGGCTTACGGGTTTTCGCAAAAGTTAGTCAGAAAAGCGGTTACTTTTGAGACCTATAAGTTCCTTGGTGATTATCATGGGTTTGTTCCTTTCGCAGGGCTTGCATTCAGCTATGAAGACCTTTCGGTAAGAGAAACAGACATTACTGATGTTGAAATATCAACGTTCAAAGGAGTAAAACCCGGAATTGTTTTTGGCTGGGATATTCGTCCCGACAGGCTGCAATCATGGTATCTGCGAACCAATTTACGATGGTTTCCCGGGCTCAATGTTAATATGAAGAGTGGAGGCTCAGTTTCTTTTGATCAGCTGGAATTTAATTTCATTCAATTGGTGATTTTTCCCGAACGTTTTTTTTAGCTGGATCAACTAAATTGTTGTCTGAGTTTAGTTACCGCATTAATGATATCATTTGATGCGATTAAAATTTCCTTTTCTGTTGTGGCACTTCCGAAACTAAATCGTGCTGAAGAATAAGCTTCTTCCTCGCTGAAACCCATGGCAAGCAATACGTGTGAAGGTTCGGAAAGCGCCGATGAGCAGGCCGATCCTGTAGAAAAAGCAAGTTTGGGCAACGCTGAAATTAAGCGGTCTGTTTTTATACCCTTAAAAATGATATGACTCGTATTTGGCAGCCTGTCGACACTTTCACATGTTATTTTAACAGTTAATAGTTTCTTTAATTCAGCTTCAAATATATCTCTTAACGATTTTATGCGCGACTGATCTGAAAGTGCAGATGCTACCTCAGCAGCTTTACCCATTCCTGCAATCCCAGGCACATTAAGGGTTCCCGAACGTCTTCCGTTTTCATGTCCACCTCCATGCAGTTGTGGTAAAATGCTCACCCTGGGATTTTTTCTGCGGATAAATAAAGCGCCGGTTCCTTTTGGCCCGTAAAATTTATGTGCTGATAAAGCAAGCAGATCGGCGCCTGCTTCGTCAACGCTCACCTTTATTTTGCCGCAAGCCTGTGTTGCATCGGTAAAAAAAAGGCTGCCTTTACTATGCGCAATTTCTGCAATGTCCTTAACCGGTAAAATCAACCCCGTCTCATTATTGGCAACCATTGCACACACCAGAATTGTGTCGGGTCTGATTGCCTCTTTCAATTCGCCCGGATCTGGAATTCCATCTCTTCCGGTATTAATAACTGTTATCTCCGCACCTTTCGTTTGCAGATAATCTAGTGTGTCAACAACTGCCTTATGTTCTGTAGCCAGGCTTACAATGTGTTTTCCCTTTGATCTGTATGCTTCAAAAACGCCTTTTATTGCAAGATTTATCGATTCAGTTGCTCCTGAAGTAAATACTATCTGTTCGGCAGTTGTTCCGATTAGAGCAGCGGTTTGTTCGCGTGCGATTTCCACTGCCTCTTTTGCTTCCCATCCAAAGCTGTGAAGACTACTGGCAGCATTACCGAATTTCCTGCTGAAATAAGGCAGCATGTATTCGAGTACCTCATCCGCGACAGGTGTTGTAGCATTGTAATCAAGGTAAATAGAATGAAGAGCCATCAACCTTTTTCTGTTAAATAGTTAACGTACTTAATTACCTCATCCTCATTCTCCGAATCGCCCCAGTCATTCTTAAAAGTCGCGACCTCATCTTTTAGCGTTCTGTCTTTTAGCGATCCTGGCAATTCATTTCCTTTTTCCATCAGGCTAATCAGCTGTTTTTCCTTTAGATGAGCATCGCCTTTCAATTCCTCTGCGAACTCCCGTTTCACCTGATCCCTGCGATAATTCCAGAAATCAACATCCTTTAATTCGTAACGGATAATTAATTCGGCTACGGCAATTTTGAATTTAAGGCTTGGATCTGCCTTTTTATAACTATCGATCAGGTAAAGCTGGTTAAGGTTTTTTATTGCCTGAGAGAACTGCTTTAAATCGAAATAGCTGGTCGCCAGGTTGAGGTAAATAAACAATTCGTAAAACGGCAGCTTCCGTTGTTTGTTGCTTTTGAGCATTTCCTGCAACAGGGAAATGGCGCGACTCAAATCAAATGTACTGTAGTTATTTACCAGCGCATTGTAATAGAAAAATTCGTATCGTTCGAATAATACCTGGTTAAATTCAAGCATCGACGAATGGAGTAATTCAGAATATGCAAGCGATTCCTGTACCTTACCGTTTTTAAAAAGACTGTTCACAATGTAGGTGAGCATCTGCAGCCTGGTCTCGTGATTATTTCGATTAAATAAGTGGTCATCATTGAATTCCTTCCATGTTTGCAAAAGGTAAATTTCCAGGTTCCCGTAGTCTTTCCGTTGCAGCAACAGTTGACTTACCATACTGTAAAGTTTGAATCTGAACCGGGCTGTTTTCTGAATCGAAGCATCTTCCATGAACTGCGTGGTCGTGCTTTCCAGCAATGTTAGCAGCGAATTTTCTTTGTCGCCGAAGTTCTGAGTCACTTTGAGACGGTACGACATTACAGCCAGCATATCGTCCATTTGTCTTAGACGACCTAAGGATTCGGTGTTTACGCGCCGGAGCTCAATATATTTTTCGGGGTTGATCACCAAAAGCTCGTGGGAGAGTCTGATAAATTCACCGTAGACAATGTCAAGAAGCTCATGATTTTCGACCGCTTTGGCTCGATGTTCAGCTTTTTTCAGGAAATGAAATGAAAGACCATGTTGCTGTTTCGAATCATAAATCCGCACAATTACCAGCAGGTGAAAAATGTGGAGGAGCTCATCGTCATCGTAATGTTGCAGCGCAAGAGATTTGTTAAGATCTTCTACCAGCCTGTTTCGTAGGCGGTAAAATGCATTCTTATCGGCATCTCCATAGAGCTTTTTGAAGATCTTGTCTTCTTTTTCTGAAGCTGGGTCTTTCCGTATATGATCAAGAAGTGTAAGATCTTTTCTTTCGTCCTTCCCCTGTTGGCGGTGTGCAAATAGCTTGAAGAACCTTATTTCTTCCTTAGTTAGTCCTTCAACGATCTGATTTAATACATCCATAAATTGCTTCCTCTGAATGGGTAAGAAATATACAAATTAGTATGATATGCACTCAGGCATTGTTTTACATTTGTTTGAGTAAGCCATATTCATTATGCTTTTTCTGTCAGCCATCAGAATAATAAGGTCTTTGCGTTGCCTGTCAACTCCTTCTCTTCGTCGCATTCTTACGGGAGCTGGTTTTGCACTTTCTGTTTCGGGAGGAGCGCAGTCGATGGCGATCGATAGCCTGTATTTTTTAAATGATAATTCCGATACCCTTGAACTGAATTCTTTTGTTTCGATACGTGTATTTATTTCTAATCCCGATAGCGCCGGGCAGCTTGGAAATCTGAAGATCTGGTTCAGAAACGAAAGCAATAATTTTATTGAGCTTCCACTCGGAGGCTTTGAAAATCTTCAATATTTTGCACCTGGTCAGCAACGGGTTCTTGACATCCCCGACGTTCCCGTAACTCCTCAGTTTTTTATCGAAGGAGGTAATACAGTTGTCATCTGGCCATCTTTTGTTGGAGAGGAAATTGAGCCAGGGCCTAATGGGATTATTAGAGAGCTGTTTATCCGTAATTCAAACTCAGTCAATGAACTTACAGATTCTCCGAATAAGTACACAGTTCCCAACCCGGTGTATGACGTTCTTTACATTCAGCCGTTTGAAAAGTCGCCTGTTCCGAAGGAATTGATCCTCAGGGACCTTAGCGGGAAAATAGTCCTTCGCCAGGAATACGTAAAAGGAGGAACGATGAATGTTGAAATGCTGGCTTCGGGAATTTATATTCTTGAATTGAGATTACCAGACGGGGACCGCTATCAGCAAAGAATCGTTAAATCGACGCGCTAACGCCTGCCGATAATGGCTTAAATCCCGTATTTTTGCAAAAAAAAGAGCTATGATTCCTTCGCCGGAATTAAGATTATACTGCCCTTCTCCTCTTCTCTATAAAAGGTTTGAAACCCGTGAGGTTAAGATCGGAGAACTGTTGCTTGGAGGATTAAATCCCATCCGCCTTCAATCCATGACTACCACGGATACCATGGACACTGCGGCTACAGTAGCACAAAGTATCCGGATGATTGAGGTAGGGTGCGAGCTGGTGAGAATTACAGCGCCAAGCATCAAAGAAGCCGCAAACCTCGAAAACATCAAAAGAGAATTGAGGGCTGCAGGCTTCAATACACCGTTGGTAGCGGATATTCATTTTACTCCTAATGCAGCGGAACTAGCTGCAAGGATCGTGGAAAAAGTGCGTGTTAATCCAGGAAATTACGCAGATAAAAAGAAGTTCGAGCACATAGAATACACAGATTCTGCCTACGAAGCAGAGCTGATAAGAATCAGGGAACGATTCACTCCTCTTGTCAAAATCTGCAAAGAATATGGAACCGCGATGCGCATCGGGACCAATCACGGCTCGCTTTCCGACAGGATTTTAAGTCGTTATGGCGACAGTCCTTTGGGCATGGTTGAGTCGGCGATGGAGTTTCTGAAGATTGCCGAAGACAATGGGTTTTACAACATAGTTCTTTCCATGAAATCGTCCAATACCCAGGTGATGGTGCAGGCCTACCGTCTTCTTGTTATGCGGATGATAGAAGAAGGAATGAATTACCCTTTGCACCTGGGCGTAACTGAAGCTGGCGAAGGGGAAGATGGGAGGATCAAATCCGCTGTAGGAATAGGAACTTTACTCGAAGATGGGTTGGGTGATACTGTGAGAGTTTCATTAACTGAGGAACCGGAATTTGAAATCCCTGTTGCGAGGAAGTTGGTTGAGCGTTATTCAGGACGAATCGCTTTTCCTCCAATTCCTGAGAGTAATTTCTGGCCAATAAATCCGATAGAGTACTCAAAAAGGAAAACCAGGGAAATTCAGAATTTTGGGGCTGATAATGTGCCCCGGGTAATTGCAGATTTCAGCAACATAAAGCTCGATAATCCTGCAAAGCTCTTCCGTGCAGGATATAACTATTCGGTTCCGCTTGATAAATGGAACCTTACCGATCAGGCTTGTGATTACATATATACAGGAACACAAGAACCGGCATTCGAGATTCCGGGAACGCTTGGCTTTATTCAGGATGCGCATGCCTGGAAACCAGGATTTAATAACAGGTTTCCGTTGTTTAATGCCGCCCGCTACCTTGATCCGGCAAACGAAAAATCGGCGGCACTCAACTTCGTAGGCCTTTCGCTTGCCGAACTAAACGATGAGTTGATTGCTTTTTTGAAGGGTGATAGAACGGTAGTTCTTGTAGTGTCAACAGAAAATCCTCATGCAATGCCTGAGTTGCGTAGATTCTTTGTCGAGAGTATTAATAAAGGGCTGGATTGCCCCGTGATCATTAAACGTAATTATCAGGTTGCTGATCTTTCAACGTTTCAACTTTATGCAGCTACCGATTGCGGAGGTTTACTTATTGACGGCCTTGGTGACGGTATTTGGCTAACGGCTCCCACGGAGCTTCCGATCAAAGAAATTGTAAGCACCTCGTTTGGGATTTTACAGGCCGCCCGTGTAAGAATCTCAAGAACCGAATATATTTCTTGTCCTTCTTGTGGCCGGACTCTTTTCGACTTGCAGGAAACCACTGCGAGGATCAGGAAAAGGACCGATCATCTAAAAGGCGTCAAAATCGGAATTATGGGCTGCATCGTAAACGGGCCAGGGGAAATGGCCGATGCAGATTTTGGCTATGTAGGAACAGGCGTAGGCAAAATCACTTTATATAAAGGAAAAGATGTTGTCAAGAGGAACGTTTCGGAGGCTTCCGCTGTCGACGAGCTCATACAACTCATAAAGGACAATAATCGTTGGGTTGAAGCGCCCGTGAGCTTAGAGCAATAAGGTTTTTTAGAGTTAATTCGCATTCCTGCCATTGCCAGGCAGCCCCGAATGCTGTAGGAGATCCGGAGATTGCGGAAAATGCACTTTCTGAGCAAAATATCTAAGGGTTGTTTTGTAAATGTCGAAGTTTAAATGACTGGCATTCAGCGTGTCTTAGATTCTCTTTTTCTCTTTTCCCATTTCATCTTACATAGGTAAGCATACGTGAACCACGGGCGAGACACGTCGCAACTAACCAAAGCCTTTTAATGTAGGATGGGGAAGGAATAACAATGTGCGATATGAAGAGTGTCTACGATATGAATTTTAATGGGATGAAATCGGCTTTGCTGCTTCTGGTGCTTGTGGTTTTACCCGCCATGAGTAAAGCAGTAAGCTACACCTGGACAGGCGCTTCCTCCACATCATGGAGCGATAACCTGAACTGGTCACCATCTACAGGATATCCCGATATCGGCGACAATGTAACAATCACAAGTGCAGGTTTCAGCCCTATATTCGAGGAGATTATCGGTATAGTCAATTTCACGATGACTTCCGGAACGCTGGATCTTTCCGGTTTTGACCTTCAGATTTCCGGGACCGGAACATTCAATGGTGGTACAATTACCAATGGAGGCGCAGTAGGTGTAATATGTCTCGGTAATTCAACTTTTGCAGGAACTACTTTTTCCACAAGAGTTGCAGTAAGCGGAACTTCAACCGCATTTAACGGAGGGACATTCAATAATCCTGTTACCGTTACAAAAACCAGCTCGTCTGCGGTAACCTTCAACGGAGGAAATACATTTAGTTCAACTTTTGCATTAACAAATAGCGGTTCAGGAGATATAATCCTGGCCAATATTAACCCCGATACCTATGTTGGGAACGTTACATTAACTAACTCAGGAACAGGATTTATTTACGCTTCCCACATAGCAACAGGAACCGCTTATCAGGGAAATATCACATTTAACTCAACCGGTTCCAGTGCAGGAATACGCATTGGTCAGGGGGGAGGAACCTCTACGCTATCAAGCACGAGAACATTAAATGTTGGGGGAACAGGTTTCAGCACAGGCGAATTAACGCTTAAGAATTTTATACAATCTGGATCAACAGCGCAGTCGCTCACTTTTACCGGTACTGCAATTCTAACGCTTGAAGCCGGCACCATCTTTAACGGCGCAGTTATTTTGCGGAGCCCGCAGGTCTTTCTTAACGGAGCAACTTTTGAATCTACGGCAAGTATTACAAAGTCGGGCGCCGGAACCAATTTCAGTTCGGGAGGCAACACATTTAAGGGTGCAACTACGATCATTCACTCGGGAAGCGCTGATATGCAACTTGCCGTAAGTAACCCGGATGCATTTCAGAGCACCGTTACGTTCACAAACTCAGGAAGTCAGTTCCTGATGGTAGCCAATGGGGCAAGCGGGAACACCTTCTCACAGAACATTACGATTAACTCAAACGGATCGAGCAAAGGAATTCGTTTTGGGTTTAGCGGAGGCAGTTCGACTCTTGCTTCAGGAAGGACTATTTCTGTGGGCATCGGCGGTTATACGACAGGAAGTCTTCGTTTGAAAAACTTTACCCAAACGGGCTCAACGGCGCAAACGATTTCACTATCAAGCGGAACAGCGCTGCTATGGTTAGAAAGCGGAACTACATTTAACGGAAATGTGACTTTTAAATTCCCCCAGGTAAGGCTTGACGGCGCAGTTTTTAACGGGAACGCAACAATTGAAAAAGCAGGAGCAACAAGTAACACAAGTAATGGCGGTAATACCTTCAATGGAACAGCCCGGATTACAAACAGTGGATCAGCGGTACTTACACTTGGTAACACAAGTGCGGATATTTTTCAGAGCTCCGTCGAATTTATAGCCTCAGGATCGAGCAATATTCAGGTAGCACAGGCGGGAGCGGGAACCCAGTTTAACGGGCCATTAATCGTTAACTCGTCCGGTTCAGCAAGCGGAGTGAGGTTTGGCCAGAACGGTGGAACATCAACACTTGCAAGCGGACAACAAATTACAATCGGAGCCGGCGGTTTCTCCATCGGGGCGCTGATGTTAAGAGGATTTGTCCAAAATGGAGGGACAGCACAGTCGCTGATCGATTTTAGTGACGATGCATCCCTTCATCTTCAAGCAGGAACCCAGTTTAACGGGGATATCACCTTCACAGCACCACAGGTTTACCTGAACGGATTTACGGCAAACGGTGACGCCGTCATTACTCAAAACGGAATTCTTTCCACCATCTGTGATGGAGGAAATACATTTGCTGGCAACATGACTTTAGCAAAAACAGGCACAGGCGAGTGGGTACTGGGGAATTCAAACCCTGACATTTTCAACGGAAACCTGAGCATTGAAAATACCGACGATGAAGTAATTTACCTGGCGGAGGCTTCTTCAGGCAATGAGTTTAATGGAAATATTCAGCTTAACAGCACAGGCCCTGGAGGTGGGATCAGGTTTGGACAAAATGGAGGAGACGCCCGCCTTGCCAGCACAAAAACCATTTCGATCGGGTCATCCGGTTTTAACTCGGGAGATTTGAGGATTTCAAGCCTTACCCAGAACGGAAGCACATCGCAATCGCTTACCACATTTGGCAGTGGTGTTGAAGTTTACCTTGAGGGCGGTACTACTTTTAATGGTAACTTAACCCTAACAGCACCCGGCATCTATCTTCAGGGAACAACGTTCAACGGCACAACCGCAATCACAAAAACTGGCACATCCCCAAACATTTCGGCAGGAGGAAACATCTTTAATGCTGCGACTACAATCGCAGCTACCGGATCGGGAGCAATGTACCTGGCAGGGTCTGCAGGTGATGACTTCAACGAGGACGTTTCTTTCCTGCAAACCACTTCATTCACGCTTTATCCAGCTTATAATGTGAATTCAACTTTTGCCAAAAACATCTTAACGACTGGTTCCGGCACAGCGGTAATCTTTGCCAGCAGCGGTGGAACCGTAACAATGAATGGCACTGGAAGCCAGAACATCACCGGCGATATTTCCAATGCGCCGGAATTCGGGACCTTGACGATTAATAAGGCATCAAATCATGTTAGATTGAATGTTCCTGTTTATGTAACAGGCAATCTTACATTGACGTCAGGAAGAATTATTTCATCAAATACAAATGTGCTCGTCATTGTTGATAATGCTACCGTTAGTGGAGTGTCTTCAAACAGCTACGTTTCAGGACCTGTTCGTAAAGAAGGTAACGACGCATTCATGTTCCCTGTCGGAAACGGTGGCTATTACAGGCCGATCGGAATTTCTGCTCCTTCAACTGTAGGTAGTCACTTTGTAGGTGAATTTTTCCTTGCAGATTCTGATGGACCTTACCCTCATTCAAGCCGCGACGTAACGTTGGATCACCTTAGCCATTGCGAATTCTGGGATTTGGCCCGCACGGCTGGTGCTTCTTCTACAGTAGTTACGTTAAGCTGGAACTCATCGAGTTGCGGTGTAACCCAGCTAAGCGATCTTAAGGTTGCAAGATGGGATGGCAGCATGTGGAAAGATCTTGGCAACGGAGGTACTACAGGAAATACTTCTGTAGGCACAGTTGCCTCCTCAGCACCAGTTGGAGGCTTCAGCCCATTCACACTATCTTCTTCAACGGCTGAAAACCCGTTGCCAGTGAACCTTGTTTATTTCGAAGCTAAGCCTGATAAAGATCGCGTTCTTCTAAACTGGACAACAGTTTCAGAAACGAGCAACGATTATTTCAGCATCGAATCAAGTCTTGATGCCGAAAATTTCGAAGAAGTCTGCAGGGTTTCAGGAGCAGGAAACAGCAACACAACGCTTCAATACTCCACCTTTGACAACAGACCGTATCGTGGCGTTTCTTATTACCGCCTTAAGCAGGTTGATTTCAACGGAAAGATTATGTATTCAGGAATTAAGGTGGTAAACATGCCAACCTTATGGGAGAATGAGATGGTTGTAAGTCCAAATCCAACCTTAGGTAATATTTTCGTTCGCCTTGATCCTGAAGTATTTACTAAAGTCGATATTGAGCTTCGTGACCTGCAGGGAAGGATTGTTTTTGAAAAGAAAGAATGTGAGGTAGATGTTCAGAATCCATTGAATATTGATCTTACCTCTTTTCCGCAGGGAGTGTATTTCCTTAATGCGGCAGGCAATGGAAAGAACGTTGTAAAAAGGGTGATAAAAAACTAAGGAAGAAATGATTGATTTGTTTCGGCGGAGACAACGAATGCCTTACCCACACGAAATGATGAAATTGAGAATTAAAATAAAAAGGCCGGAACATTTCCGGCCTTTTTATTTTAAGATAATTGAATGGTCAGATATGGATCGCCCGATTATCCGTTGCTGCCAAAGCTGCTTCCCGGAATGCCTCTGTAAAGGTTGGATGGGCATGGCTTGTTCTCGCAATATCTTCTGCTGAAGCTCTGAACTCCATCGCCAGAACAGCTTCTGCTATAATGTCTGCCACCCTCGGTCCGATCATATGAACACCGAGGATCTCATCCGTTTCTTTATCTGCAAGCACCTTGATAAATCCATCAGTATCCATGCTTGCCCGTGCACGTCCCGAAGCTTTAAAGGGGAAGGTTCCTGTTTTGAAACTGCGGTTATCAGCTTTTAATTGTTCCTCAGTAAATCCAACGCTTGCCACTTCCGGCCAGGTATAAACAACTCCCGGAATCAGGTTATAATTGATGTGCGGCTTCTGTCCGGAAATTATTTCCGCAACCATCGTTCCTTCATCTTCTGCCTTGTGTGCCAGCATTGCTCCCCGCACTAAGTCACCGATAGCGTAAATTCCCTTCACAGATGTTTCGCAATGATCGTCTACCGTTATTTTCCCACGTTCATCTGTCTTTAAACCTGCATTTTCCAGTTCAAGTCCATCTGTATATGGCCGGCGCCCTGTTGCCACAAGCACGTAATCTGCCTGAAGGTCAAAAGTCGCTTCATTTTTTAGAGAAGTGGCCGAGATATTTACACTATCACCAACTGTCTCTGCTTTAGTGACTTTATGTTGCAGGTAAAAAGTAAATCCAATTTTGGTGAGGCTTTTCTGAAGCTCTTTTGAAAGGGCTTTATCAAATCCTCCGCAGATGGCATCGGTAAATTCGAGTACCGAAACTTTGGATCCGAGCCTGGCGAAAATAGAACCCATTTCCATCCCGATTACACCGCCGCCGATAACGACAAGATGCTTTGGGATTTCTTTCAGCTTCAATGCCTCAGTAGAGGTGATGATCCGTTGCTTATCGATCGTTACGCCTGGAACAGATGAGGGCTTGGAGCCCGTGGCAATTATTACTTTGCCGGCAGATATTTCTTCCGCGGTTCCGTCTTCTTTTGTGATTTTAACCGTGTTCTTATTTACAAAAGATCCGTGGCCGGTGTAAACTGTGATTTTGTTTTTCTTCATCAGGAAAGCGATCCCGTTCACATTGTCGGTAACAACCTGATCCTTCCGTTTAAGCATTTGTGGCCAATTGACGTTAAGGTCTTTCAGATCAATTCCATGTTCGGTGAACGTGTGGCTTGCATTGTAGAAATGCTCAGAAGAGTCGAGCATTGCCTTGGATGGGATACAGCCAACATTGAGGCAGGTTCCGCCAAGCGTTTTATATTTTTCAATAATGGCGGTTTTCATTCCAAGTTGAGCGCAACGGATTGCAGCAACATAACCACCGGGCCCTGAGCCAATTATTATAACATCATATTGATCCATTCTCACGAATTAAGCCTGATAAAAGCATGGCAAAAGTACAAATCAATAAATAGAAAATGCCTGTTTATGTTTCAGGTTTTCGGCTTGAATCGTAGAAAAAGAGCAAGCATTATCAACAACCCTGAGAAGTATAATGATGCCTTGCCTAACACATCGCCGGTTATTGAAAACAACGTGAGGTCGTTGTTGAGGTAAACCTTCTCTGCAATTGCACCTTCTTTCCAATACGGAAGCCTTTGGGTAATGTCGCCGCGTTGATTGATGAAGCAACTTACACCGGTATTGGCTGAACGTGCGACAGATCTTCGGTTTTCAATTGCCCGAAGACGTGCATATGCAAGATGTTGCTTATATCCAGGCGTTTCTCCCCACCAGCCATCGTTTGTAATTATTGCAATAAAATTCGCTCCGCCGGCAACGTACCTGCTCATGAAATCTCCATAAACTGATTCATAGCAAATCGAAGGGGCGGCCTTTTGAGAATTATCTTTACCGACAAAGATCGTACGTTCATCCTGCACCCCCAATGTACCAGATGTTCCGCCGAGATTAATTGCAAGAGAACTTAGAAATCCAGGTATGTATTCAACTCCCGGAACAAGCTTGGATTTATGATAAATAGTCACCGATTTATTGATGAGCAGTCCGGTATTGTAGGCATCATAAACAATATCTCCATCCGGACCTGTGTGTCTTACCGTGGAAGGATATTTCTCTCCCGGGTTATAGAATTTATGCGTTTCTGCACCGATGAGAATATTGAGTTTAGGGTACTGAACGCACAATTCCTTCATGCTCTGAATGCGTGGCTGATCAGAAAGTGTTGCCTCATCCATGCCTCCTACAAGAGCCGTTTCGGGGCCAAGCAGCCAGTCGGTCTGTTTCGTTAAGACATTACCCGATAATTTAAAGAAGTCGTTGAATTGAGCAGAAAGCGTTGAACGGTCGAATTTTACGCCATAAGGATCGATATTCGGTTGAACAATAGCTATTTCGGCGGTTTTGCCTTTATCGCCTGTTGTGTAATAAAGCAATAGTGAAAGGAGCGCCGGCATTAGCAAACCGATTGCTATCTGGCGAATCTGGCGGCTGAAGGGTTGCCCGGCAATGTACTTTTTAACAGAAGAAAGGATGGCAAGATTGATAAGTAGCACCCATAACGTTCCGCCTGCAGTTCCTGTATATTCGTACCATTGGATAAGCTGGTACTGTTCGGCGAAAACATTTCCGAGTGTGAGCCAGGGCCATGATAACGGCCAGGAATGATGAAAATATTCGAACCCTAACCAAAGAATGCAAAGGATAGCTCCAGGATATTTCGTAATAATCCTTCTTCTTAAGGCGTAATAAAGCGTAAAAACACCAGCCATCAGTGCTGTATTCGCAACAAAAGCCATTATTGCGCCGGCCATATCCGCGTTTACTATCCACCAGGTAGCGCCAAGGTTCCAGGCAAGAAATGCCATGTACGAAAGTCCGAACAGCTTAAGCATCGACCCGCCGTTCAAAAAAATCGTTTCGCCAACAATCAGCAAAGGAACCCAGGCGATAAATATGAGCGGACTGAAACCGATGGCCGGCCACGAAAGTGCTGCTAAAACACCGGAAAGTAGAGAAAGTACCAGGAGGCGGCCTGAATTCATCGGGGTAAAGATAGAATTGGATTCACAGTATAATGAACCATACTGATTTTAAATTGATTTTGCTTAATGTCTGTCCACAGAGTCAGGAGTCTGAAATATAGAGGCTTTGGACTACTGAAACGGCATCAGGAGACTCTATAGACAGACCTACTTAGAAATTATGCCGGCGCCAACCAGGGTCGTACCGTTAAATTCAGCTCATTTTATTCCTTCAATTCTGTCGAGGTAAACATTGAGAAGATTGACGTCGTTAATAGCAACCTCTATTTCAGGCCAGAATTTCGAGATAAATGAATGAAAGTCAGACATTCTAAGGTTTCCTATTCTAATGTGGATTATTTTGGGAGGAGCTCCGTTTGAAAGGAACAATGCTGAAAAGTCCGCATCCTTGGTGATGATTATCAGGTCATGCTTTTTTGCATATAACCAGATTTCGCTGTCCTTCCAACTTTCATTCAATCCTTTAACATGTTGGAATTTAGTATCATTCCAGACGCTTATGTGAAAAGGAAGATTTACATCTACAAGAAAATTCTGATCAGGCAATTTTCTTAATTGAATATTCGTGATTCATTAATTCGGCTGCAAATCTTAAACAAGCTTTGATATCATCAGATTCCAAAACAGGATATTGCTTTAAAATCTCCTGTTCGTTGTCACCTGCGCTTAAGAATTCCAGAATTGTTTGGGCGGTAATTCTTTTTCCTCTGATGGTTGGCTTTCCATTGCAGATCTCAGGATCAATTGTTATCCGGCTTAAAACACTATCGGTTGACATACTCAAATGTAATTATTAAATCTTGAATTCGTTTAGCTTGCAATTTTTACCCTTTCCCAGTCAGCTGCTGAAAAATCTCTTCCAGCTTTTTCTCCGATTTATTAATCGTTAGAACAGTCAGATTATTTTCTACTGCAAAACGAAATATTGCCGGACGAATATCTTCCCGGCCAACCGGAAATAATTCCCAGCTGTTTTCACCAGCTTTTTCAACCTTTTTCACTCCTTCAATTCCCGCAAGCCGGCCGTTGGAAATGCCTTTATCAAATTCCACTTTTATCGTGTATTCGCCTTCATTTTTATTTAATTCTCCCGCATTTGCGTCTGCAACAATTTTTCCTTTATTAATGATAATTATACGGTCGCATAAGGCTTCCACTTCCTGCATAATATGCGTTGAAAACATCACCGTTTTTTCACGGCCAATATCTTTAATTAAATTCCTTATTTCAGTCAGTTGATTAGGGTCCAGTCCGCTGGTCGGCTCATCGAGAATCAACACTTTCGGATCATGAATCATTGCCTGTGCAAGACCAACCCGCTGACGATAACCTTTTGAAAGGGCACCGATTTTTTTATGCTGTTCTGAAGACAGTCCGGTTATGCCAACCATTTCTCTGACTCTCGCATCCGCATTTTTCAATTTATGCAGCCCGGCAATAAATCCAAGGTATTCACGCACATACATTTCGAGGTACAAAGGATTGTGCTCCGGCAGATAACCAACCGTTCTGCGCACTTCCATGCTGTGTGTATGAATATCAAATCCGTTAACTTTCACGGTTCCGCTGCTTGGAGGAATAAAGGTGGTAATGATTTTCATCATCGTTGATTTCCCGGCACCGTTAGGACCTAAAAAACCCAGGATCTGTGCATCAGGAACTTCAAATGAAACATCATCAAGGGCCTTTTGCTTATCGTAAAACTTTGAAATACCAGAAACGGATATTGACACAGGGAAAGAATAAGAGGTAAAGGTAATTGATAATTGATAATTGATAATGTTGCTTACGCGTGATGCCTGTTCGATAGTCTGTTTTCGTTATTCTTAATGACTTGTTATTCTTAGAATATGGTTATCTGTTATTGCAGACTCAGAAGCACTTTTCCCGTTAAGATTACTTTTCCGATCGGGCAAATAATTGAAAATTCATCAATTTTGTATGATTTTATGATTGTACGAGGCTATCTGCCTTTGAATGAGATCAAATTGAAACATAGTTTTCCAGTTCAAACGTTTTCTGATAGCTGTTCTTATCCGGAAAGCATCTCAATTGTTAGCCGCGTCTCATCATCCGCAAGGCGTTATCAATTCTCCATTATGAATTAAGATAATCATTCCTGAAAATAAACCCGCTTGACGCGCCCTGAAATATTCGTCAAAACCTCGTAAGGAATCGTTTCCAGCCAGCCGGCCAGCCGTTGAATGTCCGCCGGCGAATCAAATACGATCACCTGGTCGCCTTCTCTTGCCGATGGAATATCGGTAACATCCACCATACACATATCCATACAAATGCTTCCCACCGTTGGCGCCTCCTTTTTACGGATTTTCAGAAATGCTTTTCCGTTCCCGAGCTTGCGGCCAAAGCCATCGGCATACCCAACGGGAAGGGTTGCAATCCTTGATGGCCGGTCGAGAATTGCCTTCCTGCCGTAGCCAACAGATTCGCCGGCTGCAACTTCTCTGATCTGCGAAATGGTCGTCTTGAGGCTGCTCACATTTACGAGATTAGACTGGTCCGTTCCTCCGGCAATACCATAAAGGCCGATTCCCAATCTCACCATATCAAACTGCGATTCGGGATGCCTGATAATACCAGATGAGTTTGCCATGTGCATCAGAAAAGGATCTTCAATTCCTTGTCGTAACACATTGGTCCAGCTTACAAACCGGCTGATCTGCAGCTTTGTGAATTCATCGTGTTGAGCTTCGGAACTGGCTGCCAGATGAGAGAAAACCGCCGCGACTTCCAGCCATGGCAGCTTTTTTAAACGGACGACAAGTTCCTCCAGGTCTTTTTCTTCAAAGCCAAGTCTGTGCATTCCTGTGTCCAGCTTGATATGCACCCGCGTTTTTTGAGCATCGTATCCATCGCGTTGGGCCATCGCCCGGCTGAACTGCTCCAAAATCCTGAAATTATAAATCTCGGGCTCAAGACGATGTTCTATCATTGCAGGAAAGCTATCCTGCTCTGGGTTCATCACCATGATCGGCAATGAAATTCCGGCCTGACGCAATTCAATTCCTTCATCCGCGTAAGCCACTGCCAAATAATCCACATTGTTGTACTGCAGCACATTGGCGATTTCAAAACTTCCGCTTCCATATGAAAAGGCCTTTACCATGGCCATCGTTTTAACGCCTGGCTTTAGCTGTGAACGGTAAAAGTTAAGATTACTTTCAAGAGCCGAAAGGTTGATCTCAAGAATTGTTTCGTGGGTTTTCTGCTGCAAAGCATCCACGATCCTTTCAAACTCAAATATCCTTGCACCTTTCAACAAAATGCATTCATCGCGAAATGTAATTGCAGGTAGTTGTTTTAACAATGCTTCGGTTGAAGGAAAAAACATTTTTTCTCCCCAGAAAGCAGCCGAATGTTCGGTTAGTTGTTCCCCAACTCCAATAAGCCGGTAAACACCTTTACGTTCAAGCAAGGCCGCCACTTCCGGATATAGCTTCGCAGGCTCTTTTCCCGATTCAAGAATATCTGAAAGAATGACGGTTCTGCGCTGATGCTGTTTCTGTTGCATCATGAAATCCACAGCGATCCTCAGTGATTCGGTGTCGGCGCTGTAAGAGTCGTTGATGATCGTGCAATTGTAAATTCCTTTGCGCAGCTCAAGGCGCATTTCCACCCGATGAAGCCTTGGAAGTCCTGATTGAATGTAGGGAACATCCATTCCAAGCTCCAACATCAGGACTATGCAATGCACTGCATTTTCGATCGACGCTGCATCTGTAAACGGAATCCTGAATTGCAGAAAATTACCCTTGTACGCCGCGTAAATTACTGCTTCCTCCTGTTCGATGCTTGTGTTTGTAATGCGAAAAGTTGCGTTAGACGAGCCTCCCCACGTAATAAGCTCGATATTAAGATTATTACGGATAACTTCATCTTTCTCTGCCAGATCACTGCAATAGATAAGTTTCTTAGAATTCTTGAAAAGGATTAGCTTTTCAAGAATATGGCTTTTTCTATCGGGGAAGTTTTCCGCGTGGGCAGAACCGATATTAGTGAAAATGCCGATCTCGGGATGGATAATTTCTTCCAGCGCTTCCATTTCACCTGGCGCAGAAATTCCAGCTTCAATAATTCCCAAAGTATGAACGGCATCCATCTGCCAGACAGAAACCGGAACGCCTATCTGCGAATTAAAGCTTTTCGGACTTCTAACGATCCGGAATGCGTCCTTCAATAATTCGTAAAGCCATTCTTTTACAATGGTTTTCCCGTTGCTTCCTGTAATTCCAATGAGTGGGAATGAGAACTTTCGTCTATGAAATGCTGCAATTTTCTGCAAAGCATCCAGTGAGTTATCAACCCTGATGAAGTTAGCTTCTCCAATCAGCTCTTTTTCCGGTAGCTTTTCTACAATAAAATTGGTGATTCCCTTCCTGATAAGCTCAGGAATGTACCGGTGTCCGTCATTCCTTGAAGTTTTAAGGGCAATGAAAAGACTGCCCGAAACCTGGTTGAACCGTCGGCTGTCAAAAAACAGTTCGTGCACAAAGCTGTGCGGCTCCTTTGAAATGTAGGCTTCTGCATTCAGCACCTTTGCCAGATCCGCGAGCGAATAGCTTATCATGAATTATTTCTTGCCGTTTTACCCGTGTATGGAAGCGGATTTCGTTCGTAAAAGCAGTCCCTGCAAAGCGGCTGGTAGGTTTCGGTTTCCCCGAGAAGAACGAGCGATTCATTGTTCAGGTCAAGACGATGCGAATGATTCGCCAGGTTTCCGCAAATCATGCAGATCGCATGCACTTTTGTAACATATTCGGCGGCTGCCATTAATCCCGGAATGGGACCAAAAGGAAACCCGCGGAAGTCCATGTCAAGACCCGCAACGATTACTCGAATGCCTTGGTTAGCAAGCTCGTTGCACACATTTACCAACTCATTGTCAAAAAACTGGGCTTCATCAATCCCAACAACTTCGATGTCGGAAGAAAGTAAAAGAATGCTCTGGGAGGATTCAACAGGCGTGGAACGAATGGTTTTCGAATCGTGGGAAACGACATTTTCTTCGTGATATCGTTTGTCAATCGCAGGCTTAAAAATTTCGACCCGTTGCTTTGCAAACTGCGCTCTTCGGAGCCTGCGGATGAGCTCTTCGGTCTTACCGGAGAACATCGAACCGCAGACTACCTCAATCCAGCCACGCCGTTTATTCGTATGAAAGGTGTTTTCGAGAAACATGTCAAGTAATCCGATCTTAATTCCCTATTTTTACACCGGTCGGAACGGGCTACAAAACTAAATAAAAGACCGTCGTTTCAATTTTTTTTGATTTGCTATGGAAGTCAGCCGCATACATGATGATATTACTCAGCTGCTCTATAAAGTTGAGGAGCAATATAGCCGGATCATTCAGTTCAGAGACTCAGTTCCTTTGATAGAAGTAGATCTTGCCCTGAAGGACGTCAGGGATCTTTATGAATCTTTCATGGATCTTCGCACTGCTGCGGAAGTTCATCGGAAGAAGGCGATTCTGAGCCAGAAGGAAAATCACCTTGCCGAGATGCCTTCTCCAGTGGTTCCAGCTCAGGAAAAAAGAAAAGACGAACGTAAGCCCGAGGTATCCGTTGTAGAACAGGAGCCAACTATTGAAAAGCCGGAAGCAAAAGAACATTCTGCTGTTGAGCAAGCCGAGGAGAAGGAAGATTTTTCTGAATTTGCTACGGCTCATATAAAGCAGGAAGAATCGGAAAACGCTCCAGCCAAAACAAATGGCACAGCTACCGATAGCGATCCGATTTTGAATGTGCCTGCTGAAAAGGCAGTACAACTGAATGCCACACCGTTAACGCCGGTTGCTGAAAAGCCTGCCGCCGGAAAACCAATTGTGGTTCCATCGTCCTCTATTCCTTTAAATATTGCTCCCAAAGTGGATCTTCTGAAAGAACGTGAAAAAGATTTTGTTCCAACGGTCCGCAAAATTGAGTTCAAGCCTGAGGCTAATAGCACAGATGCAAAAAAGGAAAGCATTTTTGAGAAGGCAGCATCACTTTATGATAAAATTGCAAAGCCAGGAGAAAAAACCGTCGCTTCACAAGCTTCCCGTCAGCCGATATCGAACATTAAGTCATCCATCGGTATTAATGAAAAGTTCGCTTACCTGAAGGATCTTTTTAAGAATAACATCAACGAATATAACGAGGCGCTGGATAAGCTCAATAATTTCGAAAGCTATGCGGATGCTGAGGATTTTTTCCAGGAGTTGAAAGGTCGTTACAGCTGGGATCCGGAAGGGAAATCTTTCCAGGGATTAGCAGATCTTCTTAACCGTCGCTACCTGCACAACGCCTGATATGGGCAAATTGGTGCTCGTTCCGACTCCTGTTGGCAACCTGGCTGATATTACATTAAGGGCGCTTGAAATTCTTAAATCGGCCGATATTGTTCTCGCTGAAGATACCCGCACATCCGGAAATCTTCTCAGGCATTACGATATTAAAACGCCTCTCAGGGCTTTTCACCAGCACAACGAGCACCGGATTTTAGATCCTGTAATCCAGACAATTTCAAACAGTAACCTCGTTGCCCTAATCTCTGATGCAGGAACGCCAGGAATTTCGGACCCCGGATTTTTGTTGGTTCGCGCATGCATCGAAAATAATATAGAAGTTGAATGTCTTCCCGGCCCAACGGCGTTGATTCCCGCTTTGGTAAAGTCAGGATTTCCAAGTGACAGGTTTTGTTTTGAAGGTTTCTTGCCTCATAAAAAAGGTAGGCAGACGCGCGTAAAAAACCTTGTTGAAGAAACACGTACGATGATTTTTTACGAATCACCTTACAGGCTTGTCAAAAACCTGGAATTATTCAGCGAATTGTTTGGAGCAGAACGCTATGCTGCAGTGATAAGAGAGATTTCAAAGATCTATGAGGAATGCCGACGTGGTTCATTTGCAGAATTGATCGCACATTATAAAGCACATCCGCCGAAGGGCGAAATTGTAGTTATAATTGCAGGGAAGAACTATTCTCTGGGTGATGATTCTGATGAGGAAACCGAGTTTGAATCCCTTGAAAAGAGGAAAAAACTATAGAAAAAAGCGACGAAGGAAACTCCCGCCTGGGTTGTTAGCGTATCCTCGGTAAACATCGACGTGAACGCTATGGTAAAAAAGATGAGGAACGGAGTATATCGTTTTATGTTGGCTGAAAACGCTGGCTTTACAAGGAAATAAAGAAACAAAAGTAACCCGGTAATTCCGCAGCCTACGGTAATATACATGAACTGGTTGTGACTTGTCATCCACCATTGCGGACTGAGCCAGCTTGATGATTTTTTGTATTGCTGTCGGAACGTCTGGGGAACGTCACCAATTCCGGTTCCTGCAACAGGGTGCTCTCTGATGATATTGAGCGCGTTTTTCCAGAATTCGAATTTCATAACAGTAAAGCCGGCAGAGCTTTTACCATTTTTTTTCTGATAGCTAAACTCCCACAGCAGCTGGTAAAACCTCATTCTTATTCCCCAAAGTCCGGTGTATTTTACATTGGCAATGCCTTGTTCAATGTGCCGGATTTCTTTGTCAGATAACGCCATCACACCTTCCTTATCCTTTCTTAATCCTTTTGAATTGAGAAAGCGGATGAGTGTGCTGTAGGTTCGCTGACCTTTTCCATCAGCGCTGTCGATCGGGTAACTACTCCTCACCACCCATGTTTCTCTCAACTCAAATTCACTTACGTAGGCGTTAACGTAATGCCCGTTTTCAATTGTAGAGAGATCATGCGAGTACGGATGGGCAGAAATTGTGAGGCTGTCCAGCGTTTGTGAATAGATTTCACTCGGCTCCGTGTATTTGTTGTAAGCTCTGAAGGCCGCAAAAAATAAAAGAAATCCCACAAATAATGGAATCAAGAAAAGCAGTAAAGCTTTAGGTTTGGAATAGCGGTGCCAGAGTCTTTTTGCCATCCAGGCGATTCCGATTGCGACAATAACCGCAATGCCGGTAAGGGATTGAAGTATTAGCAGGAACACAAACATACAGGAGGCCATAAAGACACCTGTCCACTTTTCCCATTTCTTAAGTGTAAGCTGATTCTCTGCGATTGCCCATATTACAAGGAAGATCGCCAGAACGATCATTAGCGAAAAGCGGATGTGAGAGATAAAGACGGAGATTTTCCGAATATCGGGAAGGTCTCCGTTGAGCCATCTCGGAAGTCCGCGGATTGCGCAGGTTACAGATGCCAGGAAGACCGCGACCACAAATAGTTTAACCAGCAGATTGTACCAGCTTTGTTTGAGCGGAGGTGTGCTTGCAAGAACGAACGGAAAGATCAGGAAGGGTAAGTTGATTCTGATAATTTTAAGCCCTTCGTTGATATCATTCGTCCAAAGCAGCGTTGGAATGAGCATCAGAAAGATTCCGCAAAGCAGCCATGCCGATCTGTTTGAACGGAAACGTCTCCATTTTTCTTTGTAATTCCCTTCGAATATCCAGGTAAGGCCAATGAAGAACTGTGAAAGGCTCATCATGAACACTGAAAACGGCAGGCCTGCAACCATGAGCAGCAGGCCTGTAAAATGAAAATAAGGTGGTAAAAAACGTGTTTGTTTTTTAATCATTCAGAAGGCAAAACGTTAATTACTGCACGAAGATATCTGTGTTGAAAACTAAACTATTCTGCAACAGCCTGGTGGATAAAGCGGATCCATCCTTCATCAGAATTCAGGCTGGGAATGAGCTGCAATTTCTCTCCACCATGTTCCACGAAAAGTTCGTTGTATTCTGTCCCAACCTCAAAAATTGTTTCGAGGCAATCTGCAACAAACGACATAGAAAATACAAGTACCTTCTTTTTGCCTTCTTCCGCAAGCCTTATAAGTGTTTTGTCGGTGTAGGGTGTTAGCCAGGGATCGTTTCCTAATCGTGATTGGAAACTGATTATTGTTTTTTCCTTCGGAAGACCAAGATTCTTAATCACCGCCCGGGCGGATGCAAAACATTGAGCCCGGTAACACATGAAGTTTTTGTCGGTAATGTCCGGACACTCGTGCGGAACAGCCTTTCGCGGTTCTCCCTGACAGGAATTCATGCAACCCGATTTCCGGATATGCCGCCACGGGACTCCATGAAAGGTAAACATTACCATATCATATTCTTCTGGATTCAGAAGCCTGGCTTTGTTTGCCCAGAGGCTTATAAAATCAGGATGATCGTAGTACGATGAGTGAACTTTTATCTCTGGAATGAATTGCCATTCCGCCATTTCTTTAAACGCCACCTCCAAAGCAGAACCAGTGCTGGAAGATGCAAACTGCGGGAAGAGTGGAAAAATTACCAGCTTTCGCACACCTGCAGTCTTTAGATTTTCGAGCGCGATTTTGAACGAAGGGTTTTGGTATCTCATCCCAAACTCTACGATGTAATCTTCACCGAGACTTTCCTGCAGCTTTTTCTTAACCTCCATTCCATAGACCAGCAACGGTGAGCCTTTGTCGCTCCAGATATTCCTGTAGAGCTTTGCCGATTTAGGAGCGCGGGTAGGAGCAATGATTCCGTTAACTAAAATCTGACGACCCAGCCACGGTATATCAATCACTCTCCAATCCATTAGGAATTCACGAAGGTACTTTCTTACGTCGCTTGTTGAAGGACTAGCCGGTGTGCCAAGCTGGAGCAGCAACACACCTGTTTTTGAATCAGGCATTCTATATCTTAGGCAGCAAAGGTAATAATATAGACTGTTTGCCCCCTCGAGATAGAAATCACCCTTTTGTTGATAGATGGTACCTTTTGTAAAGTCACAACGACATTTTTGTTTTATTAATTAACAATTGTGATAATCCACTACTAAGATGCTCCATTTGAATTGTTCCGGATTTTAAAAAAATCACTAAAATTCTATCTGCGGTACTCAACGTTAAGAAAAGTACCTTCCTGCTTGTTGGGCTTATCGGCTTTACAGTCAATGCCTCCTCTCAAACCGCCGTTTCTGTGCAACTCGTGCCGCAATTTTATACCGGAGCCATAAATGTTAGGGCCTACATGGGTTCTGATGGAAAAATCAATTCGCAGGTTATCGGAGGTATGCCCCCATACACATATCTGTGGAGCAATGGTTCAACAAGTGCGAATCTTGTAAATGTTCCGGCCGGAACTTATTCCGTTATCATTACAGACGCCGATAATCACCAAACTACATCTTCGATCTTCCTCTATAGTTCGTCGGCTATAGATGTAGATGTGAGGAAAACCGAAATGGGGGATTTTAATGTCTCGCGCCAGGGAGCAAGTGATGGTGCCATTTATCTTAATGTTAGAGGAGGCATTCAACCCTATTCGGTGCTTTGGTCCAATGGCAATCAACATGAAGACCTCCGTGATGTGCCAGCCGGAACCTATGGATACACGATAACCGATAATGTTGGAACTGTGAAAACAGGCTCTGTGGTTCTCACCAGTCCGGGGCCGTTAAATGCGATGGTAACTATAATTAGTGTCTGTCCATAGAGTCAGGAGTCTGAACTATAGAGGCTTCTGATTAGGCGCACGACGGCCGAAAAAGCACAGTTTACTTTTGTAAAAGAGCATTTTTCGGACTAGTGCAACGACATCAGGAGACTCTATAGACAGAC
>Ga0105049_10001332_pt1 | contig 29086 bp, 28 predicted proteins | sample MAT06_FD_78087 | JGI IMG/M metagenome (GOLD analysis project Ga0105049, IMG submission 78087) | Freshwater microbial communities from Lake Fryxell liftoff mats and glacier meltwater in Antarctica - MAT-06 | ecosystem: Environmental > Aquatic > Freshwater > Ice > Liftoff microbial mat | place... | reverse complement strand
GTCGATGCCCGGTATCCGGATACGGGTCGGCTCCGACTCGGCAAGCACCTCTGTCGATGACACCGCGAGCGGGGCCGGCGACACCGCGAGCGGGGCCGGCGACACCGCGAGCGGGGCCGATGACACCGCGAGCGGGTCCGACCACGGGGCGGGGAGTTCCGGTGTCGCAGGCGCCGAGCAACCGGTGACGAGCAGGGCCAGTGCGACGCCCACCCCCAGCCGGGTCCGACCGAGGAGCAGGGGTCGTGGGGTGCGGGGCGCCATGTGGTCAGCCCCGGCGCAGGATCCGGCGGACGAAGATCACGCCCACGCCCACGCCCGCCAGACCGCCGAGCAGCGCGACGGGCGGAGCGGTGTCTCCTGCGGTCGAACCGTCCCCCGTGTCGACCGCACCCCGGGGAAGGTCGGTGACCTGCGACCGGCCGGTCGACCCGGTTGCGTCGCCGGAGTCGGCTGCGGGGCCGCCGCGTGAGCCGCTGTCCCGCCCCGATCCCGACGGCGCAGATCCCGACGGCGCAGATCCCGACGGCGCAGATCCCGACGGCGCAGATCCCGACGGCGCAGATCCCGACGGCTCGCCGAACCTGCTCTCGCACGCGTAGCCGTCGTCGTCGCCGTCGAGGCGTTCAGGATCTCCCGGGCGGGAGTCGAACGCCGCCTGTGCCTCCTGCTGCGTGGCGAAGTCGGGGCAGTCCCGGTCGGGTTGCGCCTGGGCCACACCGGCGAGGGGGAGGGTGGTCAGGGCGGCGACGGCGATCGTGACGGCGATGATGCGGATGCGCATGTGGTGCCTTTCGCGTGGGTCGACAGCGTCGACAGCGGGGGTGCCGTCACCCGTAGAGGTCAGACGGTCACAGTTCGCTGACCGGCTCAACGCCCTCGGCCCTGGACGGTGACGGACGGGTTGTAACATTCACCCGATCGGGCGAACGTCGGGCTCCCCGACCGGGCACCCTGAGCGCTCCCGCGCCGCGATGGCAGGCTTGAACCGACCGGATCCCAGCGCTCGTCGGAGGACGTCCTCGATGTCGACCCACCCCCGCGCCGGCACGCCCGCCCAGCCCGGCGACCTCGTCGACGTGGACACGCTCCTGGCGGCGTACCACGAGCTGCATCCCGATCCCGCCGACGCCGGGCAACGGGTCGCGTTCGGTACCTCCGGGCACCGGGGGTCGTCGCTGCGCACCACGTTCAACGACGACCACATCGCGGCCACCAGCCAGGCGATCTGCGACTACCGGACGACGCAGGGCACCGACGGCCCGCTGTTCCTGGGCAAGGACACGCACGCGCTCTCCGGGCCGGCCTGGGTGAGCGCCGTGGAGGTGTTCGCGGCCAACGACGTGCATGTGCTGGTCGACGCGGCCGACGGGTTCACACCGACCCCGGCGGTCTCCCACGCCATCCTGGCGCACAACCGGGGCCGGGTGTCGGGCCGGGCCGACGGTGTCGTCGTCACGCCGTCGCACAACCCGCCGGCCGACGGGGGCTTCAAGTACAACCCACCGGACGGCGGCCCGGCCGACACCGACGCGACACGGTGGATCGCCGGCCGCGCCAACGAGCTGCTGGCCGCGAAGCTGTCCGGCGTGCGCCGCAGGAGTCTCGACCGCGGCGCGCTCGGGCGGTACGACTTCCTGGGCGAGTACGTCGCCGACCTGCCCTCGGTGGTCGACCTGGACGCGATCCGCGGCTCCGGCGTGCGGATCGGCGCGGACCCGATGGGTGGCGCGAGCGTCGACTACTGGGGTGCGATCGCCGAGCGGCACGAGCTCGACCTGACCGTCGTCAACCCGGCCGTCGACCCCCAGTTCGGTTTCATGACCCTCGACTGGGACGGCCGGATCCGCATGGACTGCTCGTCGCCGTACGCGATGGCGTCGCTGGTGGCCGGGCGCGACCGGTTCCCGATCTCCACCGGCAACGACGCCGATGCCGACCGGCACGGCATCGTCACCGCCGACGCCGGGCTGATGAACCCCAACCACTTCCTCGCCGTCGCCATCGCCCACCTCTACGCGAACCGGCCCGGCTGGCCCGCCGCAGCAGGCATCGGGAAGACGGCCGTCAGCTCGTCCATGATCGACCTCGTCGCCACCGACCTCGGGCGGGCCCTGGTCGAGACCCCCGTGGGGTTCAAGTGGTTCGTGCCCGGCCTGCTCGACGGGTCGCTCGGCTTCGGCGGGGAGGAGAGCGCGGGAGCGTCGTTCCTGCGCCGCGACGGCGGCGTGTGGACCACCGACAAGGACGGCCTGATCCTCGCCCTGCTCGCCGCGGAGATCCTGGCGGTGACGGGCGAGACGCCGTCGCAGCGCTACGCCGCGCTCACCGCACGGTTCGGGGAACCCGCCTACGCGCGCATCGACGTCGCCACCACGCCGGAGGCCAAGGCCAGGCTCGGCACGCTGTCGGCGTCCGACGTCACCGCGACGGACCTGGCGGGCGAGCCGATCACGGCGAGGATCACCGAGGCACCCGGCAACGGCGCTGCGCTGGGCGGTCTCAAGGTGGCAACGGCGTCGGGCTGGTTCGCCGCGCGCCCGTCGGGCACCGAGGACGTCTACAAGGTGTACGCGGAGAGCTTCCGCGGCCCCGAGCACCTGGCGCAGATCCAGGAACAGGCACAGCAGGTCGTCTCCGCCGCGTTGGGCTGATCGCCCCGGAACGGGCCGCGGTGGCTCCGGTGTCGTCGCGGTGTGTAACGCTCGTGTCACACCAGCCGAGAGATGCCCCACACCCCGGCCATCCAGCACGAACGGCGGTCCTGACCGTGAGCAGCTCCGCGAGCCGCCCCGTCGTCGAGATCCGTGTCCACGGCGTGAACGGCGGGGCGCCCGGGGACATGCTCGACGACCCGTTCCCCGTGCCCGTGGCGGGTGACGACTCGGCACGGTTCCTGCGTCGGCAGGGGTGGATGCCCAGCGACAATCACATCCGGGAGGCGTTCCACTGGGGGCGGTTCACCTCCGGCTCCCCGCTGCGCGCGCTGTGGCTGCTGCTCGCCCCGTTCGCGATCCTCAACCTGGCGGGCTTCACGCTGCTGCCCGCGAAGAAGGACCGCGACCCGTCACCCGTGGTGCGCCTGCTGATCCGGCTCCTCGGCCTGGCGCTCACGGGGACGCTGCTCCTGGCGGTCGCCCGCACGACGATGGACCTCGTCATGCACCAGTGCGCCGCCGCCGAACTCTGCGTCAACGAGAACCGCTGGCTCGACCCGGTCGCCTGGCCCCATGACGGACCCCGGTTCCTCGTCGGTGTCGCCCCGCCGGGTGTGGTGATCGCTCTGCTCTGGTGGTTCGGCCGTCAGACGTTCCTGTACGACCCGCCCGGCCGCCCGGCCGACGCGACGTTCGCGGACGAACTTGGGGACCGCGGCTTCTGGCACACCGGCATGCGGGCCACGCCGCTGCGCTCGGCGCACGTGATCGCCACCTGTGCCGTGCTCGGCGGGCTCTGTCTGGCGTACCTGGGGGCGGCGCGCGAAGGGTCGACGATCGACACCACGGGCTGGTGGGGCTGGGGGCTCATCGTCCACGCACTTCTCCTGGCCGCGGCCGTGGTCGTCGTGGTGGCACCGGCCTGGTTCGTGGATCCGGGCGTTCACACGCTTCCGGCCGGCGAGGACCCCGACCGGGTCGGGCAGCAACGGTCGAGGGCGCGCAGTGCGCGGATGCTGGCCAACGCGCTCGCGAGCGTCGAGAAGGTGGCCTTGGGCGCATTGCTGGCCGCCGTCGTTTTCGGCGCCTTCGCCACATGGGGGGCGTCCCCGCCCGCCACGGCCGGTGGGGAGTTGCCGGGACGCACGCCTCTGCCCGGTTTCGAGGGCGCGACCGTGGTCATGCTGTGTCTGCTCGGTGGGCTGCTGCTGGCCCTGGCCGGGGCGTGCGTCGTACTCGTCGGCCGCTACGCACCGCCCCCGAAGGTGCCCCGGTCGTTCCAGCCCCTGTGGTCCGGATTCGCCCCCGTGGTCCTGGCCGCGCTCGCCGTCACCCTTGCGGGCGGGTTCAGCGGCGGCCTGGTGTTCTGGGTGGGCAACCTCCTGGGCCGCATCGCACCTGAGAACGCGCCGCTGGACCCGCCCGACCTCACCGACCCGCGATTCGAACCGGCGATCCTGCTGGGCCCGAGCTACTACACCACCGGACTGGTGTCGGGCGTTCTCGTGCTCGCATTGGCCTCCCTCCTCCCGGCGCTCGTGGCGTCCCTCCTGCGGACGGGTCCGGTCGCACCATGGCTGCTGCTGGCCGCCGGCCTCGCCGCCGGGGCCGCCGTCCTGCTCGGCGGCCACGACGTGACGTGGTGGCTGATCGGCACCGCCGCCGTCGCGGCCGGCGCCGGCGCGTTCGCCTGGCGGCGCGCATGGCGACGGGAGCACCTCAGGATGCTCGTCACCCATGACTACCCGCTGCCCGAGGGGCCCGACCGCGACACCATCGCACCGACGACCGAGTCCGACACCATCCGCAAGATCGCGAACCAGTGGCGGCTGGCGCGCACCAAGTACCGGTTCCACTGGCTGCTGGGCACCGTGGCGGGCCTGGGCGGGTCGGGGGTCGTGGCCGCGGCGATCCTCTCCGTGACCGGTGCCGATCCGGGACCCATCGGCGTGTCGACGGCGGGCCCGCTGCTGCTGTCCGGGGTCGCGGCGACGTTCGTCGCGCTCGGCCTGCGGTCGTGGGGCAGCCAGAAGCTGCGCGTCACCGTCGGGATCATGTGGGATCTCCTCGCCTTCTGGCCCCGCTCGGCGCACCCCCTGTGCCCCCCTCCCTACGGTGGACGGGCCGTGCTCGAGCTCGCCCGCCGGGCGAAGGACGTCGCCACGGCCGATCCGAACCCCCATGTGGTGCTCTCGGGCCACAGCCAGGGCAGCCTCGTGTGCCTTGCCGCGGTCGCCGTGCTTGCCGCGGAGCGGACGGACGGCACGTACGGGGGAGCCGAGTTCATCCGCGCGGAGGCGGCCATCCCCACCGTCGAGAGCCTCTCGCTGGTGACGTTCGGCTCGCAGCTGCAATGGGCCTACGCGCGGCTGTTCCCCCGCTACGTGGGCTTCGACGTGCTCAGCTCGACGTTCGACCCGGTCCTGGGCGAGCGGTGGCGCAACCTCTACCGCTGGACCGACCCGCTCGGCGGCCCCGTCCTCGCGTGGCCCGACGACGGCAGGCCGACACCGGCCGGGCTGGAGGACGCCAAGCAGGTGTGGCACTGCGTGCAGGATGTGAACGCCACCCCCCGCGAGCGCCGAACGGGCCCTGACATCCGCCTGCTCGACCCGGTGCGGATCGCGACGGCGCCGCATGCGGTCCGCGCTCCGCTGCTCGGCCACAGCGACTACCTCACCGACGTCGACGCCTACGAGGCCGCGGTCCGGGAGGTGACCGGCGGCGCGGTGCGACCAGCGGCGGACTGAGCGGCGGCCGCGGACCGAAGCCGTCCCACGGCGAGGACCGCTCGGCGCAGGGGTCAGGGTCGGCGGGCCCGCGCGTCACACTGGAGGCGCGGTTGGGCGCCTGGCCCGATGGCCCGACGGGCACCGGACGGACCCGCGACGGGCGGCCGTTCCCGCCGATGCCGCGCGCCGTCGCGGGCGGGAGTGCCGGTGCGCGACAGGGCGAACAGCGCCAACCCGCGGTGGGTGGGGTCCTCGGCGCGTGCCAGAAAGCGCAGGATCTCCTGTGCCGCGGCCCGTCCCGCCCGCGCCCGCACCCACACCGTGAGCTCGGCCTCCGCGACCTCTGTCCGGAGCGGGCTGCACCGCACGCAGACGTACTCGATGTCCTCGTCGGCGAGCTCCCCGACGAGCGGGGCGTGCACCCCCCGCTCGGTGAGCATCTCGTGCACCGCCCACAGCCCGACGGGGGTCAGGGACATGAGTGTCGGGTCGGGGACGTCGCGTCCGGCGAGCTCCACGAGGTCGGCGTGGTTCTCCCCGTCGAGACGCTCCTCCAGGTGCACCGCCCCGAGCAGTTCGAGGGCGTCGAGCAGCGCCGTCACGTCCCGGCGCCACAGCCGCTGCTCGACGTCACCGGCGAGGTCGTCGACGACGCAGCCCATCCGGTCGTTCACGGTGTCGCGCACCAGCCGGTGGAACAGCTCCACCGGGGTCGGATCACCACCGGCGGCGTAGAGCTGCTGCAGCAGGATCGGGAACGCCTCGCCGAGCCCCATGCCGAACAGTGACGGTGCGCCGAACACGTTGCTGCCGCCGAAGTGCTCGCCGATGCCGCCGATCGCCTCGAACGCGCGACGCCACAGCTCGATGGGCCGGCTCAGGAGCGGCGCGGCGTTCTTGACCTGCACCAACCGCCCCTTGACGATCCGCACGAGCCGAGCCTGCCGCGCCCACGCCAGCAACAGCGTGATCTCCGGCAGGTCGTCGCTCGTGCGGGCACGGTCGCGGGAGAAGTGATCGAGATCCAGGGCATCGGCGACGGAACGGGCGTCGACGAGCAGCAGGCGGCCCTCGCGCGTCACGGCCCGGCCGGCGCGGACCCACCGGGTGAACGCCCGGAGTCGGGCGAGCGCGACGCTGGAGTCGGCGGCCGCGAGCATCTGCGCGGCACCGGGCAGCAGGACGGGTGGCAGCGGTGCCGGTGTGGGCTCCACCGGCTCGACCTGCTGCCGACGGGTGATCTCGTCCAGTGCGGCCCGGTCGACCGTCAGCTCGCCGTCGTGGACACGGGTGAGGAACTGCCCGACGGCGGCCGGGTCGGCGGTGCGCACGCCGTGGCGCAGCATCTGGACCGCCCAGAACGTGCCGAGGTCGTGGTTGCGCTCGTCGTCCAGTGCGTCGTGCAGGGCCGGGGTGGAGTCGGTGACCTGGGTGTGCAGCTCGGCCGCAGGTGCCGACCGCGAGTCGAACCAGTCGTTGTCCGCGAGGAACCCGATGAGCGCGTGCAGTGCGATCGGGACGGCGTCGCGGTCGTCCTCGAGCAACGCGACCGTGCGCGGGAACCAGACGGCCAGCGCATCGGCGACGTGCGCGCGCGTCCAGTGGCCCAGACGTCCGTCGACGCCGTGCTTGTGGTCCAGCGCCGCCGCCACGAGCGACGGTTCCACCTCCATGCCCCGGCGCCGCGCCCACGCGACGATGTGCAGCCGCAACCGGTCGCGGGCGTCGGCGTACTCCTCAAGATCGTCGGGGCCGAATACGAGACGCACCTGGCCTACTTTCCCAGCCGCCACCGGCCCGTGGCGAGGGGGGCGGGCGTGCCCCTCGGGTGGGGCGTGTGCTCCCGCTCGTCGGGCGGGTGAGGGTCGAACCAGCGCTTTTCGATCATGAACTGACCACCGTGGTGTGCGTCTCACACGTCGGCGGCCGACCGCTCGGTGGACCGGCGAGGCTTCCGCGCCTCGTACACGACCGCGGGCGGAAGGTTGCGCCAGACCGTCGGGCTGACCACGACCTCCCCGAAGTGGGCACGCAGGTCGGCGAGCTGGCGCCGGGCCGGGGGTGCCCAGCGCGTCCAGGAGTAGGCGAACTGGGTGAACACGCCGCCCGGAGCCAGCGTGTCGGTGATCAGCGAGTGCAGGTTGTGGCCGTCGGGGCCGGGGACGTGGGCCACCCACGGCAGGCCGCTGATCACGGCATCCACCCGGGTGATGCCCCGGTCGGCCAGCAGGACGGGCAGCTCCCTGGCGTCGGCGACCACGACGTCGACCTCGGGATGGCGTTCGGACAGCAACCGTGCCCACCCGGTGTTCAGCTCGACGGCGAGATGCCGGACGTGGCCTCCGGTCCGCTCCTGGATCGCGGCGGTGAACGCCCCGGTGCCCGGCCCGAGTTCGACGACGACCGGCCTGCCGTCGGGGAGCGAAGTGGTCGGGGGCAACAGGCGCAGGGGAAGGGTCGTCAGTGGCAGTGTCATCGCCTCGGCCAGCCCCACCGAGCTGGGCGCCACCGCCGCGGTGTGGAGCGGGTCCCGGACGAACGCGCGGAGGAACAGGCCGGTGTCCGCCCACCGTGTCCGCGACATGCCCGAAACGCTATCGGGTGGGCCTTCCGCCGCCGGGTCCGCCGATCTACCGTCATCGTGACCGTAGTCACGTGAGGGGATCACCCATGCATCCACACCGCATGCACCAGCTGGTCTCGTCCGTCCCGGAGGGCATCGGGGCCGATCACCGGGCCCGGCTGCTCGTCCACGTGCAGACCTCCGCAGGCTGCCGGGCCCGCATCGTGCGGGTCCGCGGCGAGCTGAAGGAGGCGCTGGAAGGCGGCGACGGTGCCGGCGAACGTGCCCTGAACCTCGCGTGCGAGCTCGACGGTCTCGAACGCGTGCAGCAGCGGGTGGACGGTTGGCTGACCGCACTCGTCGAGGAGCTGACCCACGTGCACCGGACACTGCTCTACGACGACGGTGTCCCGGTCTGAACCCCTCGTGACGACGGCGGAGCTGCGCACGGTCGAGCAACGCGTCCTCTGGCTGGCGACCGCGATCGTGCACCACGCCAACCGCGTGCGTCCCAACCCGGGGGGCCTGAAGGTCGGTGGGCACCAGGCGTCCAGCGCGTCGATGGTGACGATCATGACGGCCCTGTGGTTCGAGCAGCTGCGCAGCGCCGACCGCGTGTCGGTCAAGCCGCATGCCTCGCCGGTGCTGCACGCCGTCAACTACCTGCTCGGTGAGCTCGACGAGCGCCACCTGACGACGTTGCGCGCGTTCGGTGGGCTGCAGAGCTACCCGTCGCGGTCGAAGGACCCCGATCCCGTCGACTACTCCACCGGTTCGGTCGGGATCGGCGCCACCGCCCCGATCTGGGGGGCACTGGCCCGCCGCTACGTCTCGTCGCGGAACCCGCAGGTGGGCACCGGCCGGCAGTACTCGCTGGTCGGCGACGCCGAGCTGGACGAGGGAGCGGTCTGGGAGGCGATCCTCGACCCGATGGTGGGCGAGCTGGGCGAGGTCGTGTGGATCGTCGACCTCAACCGCCAGTCGCTCGACCGTGTCGTGCCGAACATCGGCGCCACCCGGCTGCAGGGCATGTTCGAGGCCGCGGGCTGGCAGGTGCTCACCGTCAAGTACGGGCGGTTGCTGGAGGAGCTGTTCACCCGGCCCGGCGGGGACGCGCTGCGGCGGCGGATCGACGAGATGCCGAACCCGGAGTACCAGCGCCTGCTGCGCTGCACCCCCGCCCAGCTGCGCGAGCGCCTCCCCGACGAGAGCGCCGAGCTGGGCGCTCTCGTCACGGGGCTCGACGACGGCGCCCTGCACGCGGCCGTCCGCAACCTCGGCGGGCACGACCTCGCCGCGCTCGGTGACGCCTTCGCCGCCATCGACGACACGCGCCCCACCGTCGTGTTCGCCTACACCGTGAAGGGTCACGGCCTGGCGAGCGAGGGGCACCCGCAGAACCACTCGTCGCTGCTGACATCCGAGCAGTTCGCCGAGCTGGCGCAGCGTTGCGGCGCCGATCCGGACGCGCCGTGGGCCCGCTTCCCCGAGGGATCCGCGGCGGCGGAGCTGTGCGCGACCGTCGCGACCCGGCTCCGGCGGGCGCAGGTCCCGCCCGGTGAGGTGCCCGCGATCCCCACCGACATCGGCCGCACCCCGTCGGGCACCGCCACCACCCAGGCGGCGCTGGGTCGGGCGTTGCTCGACCTGACCCGGGCCGCGCCGGAGGCGGCCCGCCGCGTGGTGACGCTGTGCCCGGACGTGAGCAGCTCGACCAACCTCGGCGGCTGGGTGAACAAGGTCGGGGTCTGGTCGGCCCGCGAGCGCGTGGACTGGTTCGCCGACGACCCCGAGACGATCCTGCACTGGCGCGAGCGCCCGGACGGCCAGCACCTCGAGCTGGGCATCGCCGAGACCAACCTGGTGGGGATGCTGGGGGAGTTCGGCGCGACCTGGAGCCGGTGGGGTGAGCCGCTCCTGCCCATCGGGGTGATGTACGACCCGTTCGTCGAACGGGCGCTGGAACCGTGGTCGTTCGGCATCTACGCGGGCGGGCAGTCGATCCTCGTGGGTACGCCCTCGGGAGTGTCGTTGGCGCCCGAGGGCGGCGCCCACCAGTCGATCACCACGCCGTCCGTGGGTCTGGAACAACCCGGGTGCGTCGCCTACGAACCGGGGTTCGCGATCGACGTGGAGTGGACGCTGCTCGCGTCGCTGGCCCGGCTCGGACACCCGGACGGGTCGTCCACCTACCTGCGGCTCTCGACCCGGCCCGTCGACCAGACCCTCGCCGCGGTGCCCACGGATGCGGCCGCCCGCGAGCGCCGGCGACGGCAGGTGGTGGCCGGTGCCTACCCGTTGCGCCAGGTGCCGCGCCCGGCCGTGACCGTCGCCGTCATGGGGGCGGTGGTGCCCGAGGCGCTGTCCGCCGCCGACCGGTTGTCCGAGCTCGGCCACCCGGCGGAGGTCGTGTGCGTGACCAGCGCCGGCCTGCTGTTCGACGCGGTGCAGGCCCGCGCGGGGCGCAGCGATGCCCAGACCTGGATCCTCGACGCCGTGTTCCCGCCGCGCCGCGCGGCCCCGCTGGTCACGGTGCTCGACGGGCACCCGCACACACTTGCGTTCCTCGCCGGGATCCATCAGGTCCGGGCAGCGCACCTGGGGGTGTCGCGGTTCGGGCAGTCCGGCGACCTGGCCGAGGTCTACCGACACCACGGTCTCGACCCCGACAGCATCGTGCGCGCGGGCCTGGACCTCCTCGGTTGAGCCGACGCGACGGTCACCCTGCGTTGCGCATCGCCGGACCAGGTGAACCGTCGCTGCACCCATAACGGGGCGCGGGTCACTGCCGACAGGACAGCGAACAACGGGTAGTCGCGTGATCACTGCAGGTGATTGTGCGAGCCCCGGGACCTCCGACCAGAAAGCCCCCCATGAAGATGATCCGGTCCGGTATCGGCGTCGCCGCCATCGGCGCCCTGATGATCCTTCCCGTCTCGTTCGCGAGCGCGGCCGCGACGACGGTGGTGGTGACCCCGGACGACATGCAGGGCTGGAGGGTCGACACCGGGGCGAACTCGACGACGTCCGCGTTCGTCGCGGGCCCGAGGACCATCGGCACCGGCAGCGTGCGGTTCGGGCCGATCGCCGCGGAACCGCGGGAGAGCAAGTTCATCATCGGGCGCGCCGGGACCATCGGTCTCGACAGCCTCGACTCGATCAGCTTCGACCACTACATCGACCCGGCCGCGGTGAACAAGGCGCCGGAGCAGTACTACATGAACGTCTACGTCGACAGTTTCCACGACTGCCGCTACGACTTCGTCGCCTCCACCGGGGGCAACGGCTGGCACACCGTCTCGATCACCCCCTCCACCCCCGCCGTGGTCGCCTCGCGGGTCGGTCCGTGTGGGGACTCGCTCGACGACGTCGCGGACGGCAGCTCGATCTTCCTGTTCTCCCTCGACGGCGGTGACACGTCGATCGGCGATGCCGGGATCAAGGGCGGGTTCGACAACGTCAGGGTCACCTCGGCGGCGAGCACGACGACCTACGACTTCGAGCCCGCGGAGGTCACCGCCTGCGACGCGGTACCCGCACCGGGACGGGTCGGCACGCCCGGTCCCGACGTGGTCCGCGGCGCGGCTGCGGCCGAGCGCTTCGACCTGCTGGGTGGCAACGACGTCCTCGACGCCCTCGCTGGTGACGACTGCGTGCTCGGCGGCGCCGGCGCCGACCGGCTGCGTACCGGTGACGGTGCCGACGAGACGTTCGGCGGCACCGGGTCCGACGTGATCGACAGCGGCGCGGGTGCCGACATCGTCGACCCCGGCGCCGGTAGCGACACCGTCACCGCCGGTGCCGGCGACGACCGGGTGTTCGCCCGGGACGGCCGGACCGACACCGTGGGCCGCGGCCCCGGCACCGACACGGTCGTCGCGGACCCGACCGACGCGCTGCGCAACTGCGAGCTCGTCACCCGCCCGGTCTGATCCGACCGCCGGTGCGGGCCGCCCGAGCGTTCGGGTGGCCCGCACCGGGGCGTGTCACGGACCGTCGAGAGGTGCCGCGGTGTCCCCGTCGTCGCGGTCGGCGAGGAACTTCTCCACCTCGGCGGCGAGTTCGTCGGCGCTGGGGAGCCCGCCGGGCAGGCCCAGGCTCGACCGCTCGCCCCGGCCCGAGGCCACCATGTCGTACTGCCGTTCGAGGGCCTGCACGACCTGGCGGACCTCCTCGGACGCCTCCACCTGTTCGGTGATCTCGATCTCGGCGCGTTCGGCGGCCTGCGACAGCGCCTCGGTCGGCAGGTAGAGCCCCACCGCGAGCCCGACGTGGTCGAGCAGCACGCGTGCGGCCTGTGGGTACTCCGCGCGGGCCAGGTAGTGCGGCACATGCACCGCGAAGCCCATCGCGTCGAGCCCGGCCTGGCCCAGGCGGAACTCCATGACCGCGACCGCGCTGCCCGGCACCTCCACCGAGGCGATCCACGGCTCGTGGCCCTCGGTGAGCTCGGGCCGGGTCCCGTGCACGGTGACCCCGATCGGCCGGGTGTGCGGGACGGCCATGGGGATCGCCGTCAGGTTGATCACGAGCCGGACGCCGAACCGGCGCACGATCTGCTCGACGGCGGCGGAGAAGCGTTCCCACTGGGTGTCCGGCTCCGGGCCCGCGAGCAGCAGGTACTCGGTGTCGCCGGTGTCGGTCAGCGCCACGACGTCGAGCTCCGGGGCGTTGTAGGCGCCCCACCGGTCGGACTCGAAGCTCAGCGAAGGGCGGCGGGACCGGTAGTCCACGAGCTGGTCGACGTCGAAGCGCACGACGGTCCGGGCGTGCCGGTCGCCACGCAGCGCCGCGACGGCCAACCGCACCGCGTTCCCGGCGTCGACGAAGCCGTCCAGCGCTACCAGCAGCACGGGCCCGCTGGGTGCCGCGTCGTCCGCTGCGTCGTCTGCTGCGTCGTCCGGCCCGGTCCCGCTGTCGTCCGGCCCGGTCCCGCTGTCGTCCGGCCCGGTCCCGCTGTCGTCCGGCCCGGTCCCGCTGTCGTCCGGCCCGGTCCCGCCCGAGCTGGACGCGTCCCCGTCGAGCCCGGTCACGCTCAGCTCAGGGGTGTCCGCCGTGATCTCGTACAGCCCCGCTGGTTCCAGCACCGCACACCTCCGCTCTCGTCGTGCGTGTCGTCGTCTGTCTCAAGGTGCGTCTCGTCGTGTGTCGCAGTCACGCCTCACCGGTCCCAACGTGAGACTGCCCGCACAGCATCCCGTTCGAGGCGCCGGTCGCGCACCATGGGTGCGACATGAACTCCCGCGCATGGGTCGTATGGACCGTCGGACTGACCGCGTACCTGGTCGGCGTCATGCACCGCACGTCGTTCGGCGTCGCCGGCCTCGACGCGGCGCAGCGTTTCGGTGCCGCTCCCGCGGTGCTGTCGAGCTTCGTGGTGTTGCAGCTGCTCGTGTACGCGAGCCTGCAGGTGCCGGTCGGGGTGCTGCTGGACCGCTTCGGCGCGAAGCGGCTCGTGATCGTCGGCGCCCTGACGATGGCTGCGGGCCAGCTGCTGCTGGCACTGGCCACCGACCTGCCGGTGGCGATCGCGGCGCGCGTGCTCGTCGGCACCGGGGACGCGCTCACGTTCATCAGTGTGCTCTCGGTGGTCAGCACCTGGTTCCCGGCGCGGCGGGTGCCGCTGATGACGCAGCTCACGGGCCTGCTCGGACAGCTCGGCCAGGTGCTCAGCGCGATCCCGCTGGCTGCGCTGCTGCAGGGCCCGGGCTGGAGCACGGCGTTCGCCTCCGCCGCCGCGCTCGGTGTGGCGGTCGCGATCGCGGTCGCCGCGGTGCTGCGCGACCGCCCGCCCGGTGCGCCGCCGCCCCCGCCCGCGGCATCCCCGCGCGAGGTGCTCGCAGGGCTGGCGTCGTCGTGGCGCGAGCCCGGCACCCGGCTGGGCCTCTGGTCGCACATGGGCACGCAGTTCTCTGGCACCGTGTTCGCGCTGCTCTGGGGGGTGCCGTACCTCGTCGCGGGGCAGGGGTTCAGTGCGGGTGAGGCGAGCGCGCTGCTCACGCTGCTGGTGGGGGTGGGCATCGCGGCGGGGCCACTGTTCGGGGAGCTCACCGCGCGGCATCCGTTGCGCCGGTCCTGGCTGGTGATCGCGGTGATCGTCGCGACCGCGACGGCGTGGACGGCCGTGCTGGCCGTGCCCCCACCCGCGCCGCGGTGGCTGATCGTGATGCTGGTGGTGGTCCTCGCGCTCGGCGGGCCGGGGTCGGTGGTCGGGTTCGACTACGCCCGCACCTTCAACCCGGGGCACCGACGCGGTACGGCGATCGGCATCGTCAACGTCGGCGGCTTCCTCGCGTCGCTGGTCGTGGCGCTCGCGATCGGCGTGGTGCTCGGCCTCGTCGGGCCCGGCGGGTACACCCCGGAGGCGTTCCGCGTCGCCTGGGCGGTGCAGTACCCGGTCTGGGCGTTCGCGCTCGGAGCCGTACTCGTCGCGCGACGCCGGGCACGGCGGAAGCTGGCCGCCGAAGGCGTGGTCGTCCGTCCGTTGCGGGAGGTCCTGGCGGCCCGCCGCCGCGGCGGCTGACCCCGGCCCGCCCCCCCGGTTCAGGAAAGCCACGTTCCTGCCCGGAGAGGGCGTGAACGTGGCTTTCCTGAACTCGGGGACGGGGTGGCGCCTACTCGGCGAGCAGGCGGTAGATCGTCTTGCGGGCCTCGGCGAGTGCGGCAGTGGCCGCGGTGACCTGCTCCGGGGTTCCGGCACCGAGCACCTGGTGCGCGGCCGCGTGGAGCTGGCCGAGCTGCTCCCACAGCTCGCCGCCCTCGTCGGGGTCGTCACCGCGACGGCCGATCGACTCCCATACCGCGTCGAGCTCGGTGCGGTGCTCCCCGACGTAGGCGGTACCGGTCTCGGTGAGGTGGACGACCCGGCGGCCGTCGGCCTGCTCGACGCGGACCAGGCCCTCGTCCTCCAGCTGCGAGAGCGTCGGATACACCGAGCCCGGGCTGGGGCGCCAGGCCCCACCGGAGCGCTCCGCGACCTCCTGGATGATCTCGTAGCCGTGTCGCGGCTGCTCCGCGACCAGGGCGAGGACAGCCGCGCGGATGTCACCGCGAGCCGTCGGGCGGTCGCGGCCCCGGCGACGTGGGCCGGGGAAGCCGCCGCGCATGCCCGGGCCGAAGCCCGGACCGAAGGGCGGGCCGCCCCGGCGACCGCGCCGGCCGGGCCCGCCGCGGCGGCCACGGCGACCCTCGTGTTCACCGTCGACCGGGCCCTCGAAGGGCGGTGGCGCGGGCACCGGGGTGTCGGTCGCCGCCGTCATGGGCCGGACGGGCGGCCCGTTCTCGGGGCCGGGCCCGAACGGCGGACGGCCGCCGTGCCGGCGTCCCCGGAAAGCGGGGCCACCGAAGGCGGGGCCACCGAAGGTGGTCCTCATGAAGTCGTTCCAGCGTGATTCCCCTGCGGGGAGGTTCATGGCGTTCATCGTTGTCTCCTCGGACGTGACGAGCCTCCTGCTCCGATAGCATCGAGTAGCTCGCGTGCCATCACGATATATCGCGATACAAGTGAAAGATGTATGATGTGCGTCACACAGTGGTGAGGGGTGGTGGACGCGGGCCCGGATCAGTCCTCGTGCCAGCGCGGGGAGGTCGTGCGCGGCGGGGTCAGCCGGGCCGGGACCCGGACGAGGTGCGGTGCACCCGAGCGCACCGCCTTCGCCAACGCGTCCGCGAGCCCGTCACGCACGGACGGGACGCCGGTGGCCGCGAGCCCGAAGGCCGCGGCGAGCGCGACGAAGTCGGGGGTCACCAGGTCCACCCCGACCTCGGGGTCCCCGGCACGCATCTGGTCGTAGCGGAGCATCCCGTAGCCGGCGTCGTCGACGACCAGCACCGTGACCGGCAACTGCTCCTGCACCAGCGTCGCGAGCTCGCCGAGCGCCATGGCCAGCCCACCGTCACCGCACACCGCGATCACCGGGTGGCCGGCGGCGGCCGCACCGAGCGCGGCGGGCAGCCCGAAGCCGAGGGTGCCCCAGCCGACGGGATAGGCGAGTCGGCGAGACGCGCGGGCCGAGGCGTAGCCGCCGACCCAGTACCCGGCGACGGCCATGTCACAGACCAGGACGGTGTCCTCCGTGCGGGCGGCCTCGACGGCGTCCAGCACGGCGATCGCCTCCGCGGAGGCCGGGTCGACCCGCAACCGGGCGAACACGGTGTCGCGCAGTCCCGTGCGGGCCCACGGGGCGCGCTCCGGCACCTGGTCGAGCAGCGCGCGCAGCGCCCCATGACCGGTGACGGCGACGTCCGCGGGCCATTCCGGCGGGTCGGCGGGTGCCACCGTGTCGAGCGTGACGAGCAACGGCGGGCGGGGCATGGTCCAGTTGCGGGTGTTCATGCCGTCGAGGTCGCCCCCGACGGCGAGCAGGACGTCGGCGGACCCGATCAGCTCCGCCACCTCCGGCTCATGCGGCGGCAGTCCGACCGCGCACGGGTGGTCGGTGGGTGGGGTGCCGCGGCCGCCGTAGCTGTTGACGACGGGCGCGCCGAGGCGGGTCGCCAGCGCGGCCACGTCGTCGGCGTGGTCGACCGCACCGGTACCGGTCCAGATGACGACCCGGGCGCGGCCCAGCAGAGCGGCCGCGGCTTCCAGGTTCCCATCGCTGCTCGGTGTCGTGTTCCTATCGCTCGGCGGGGCGATGCTGCCGTTGCCGGACGGCGCGGCGGGTCGTTCTTCGAGACCGCCGGCGTCAGCCGGCTGTCCGAGGACGTCGGCGGGCACGTCGAGGTAGACGGGACCGCACGGGGCGGCCAACGCCGTCGCGACCGCCGTACGCAGCGCCCGAGCCACCTCACCCGGCGTCCGGGGGGTGAACACGGCCTTGGCCAGGGGTGCGAACAGGGCGGCCTGGTCGCGCGACTCGTGCAGGACGCCGCGCAGGCGTCCCTCGCGGCGCAGGGACTGGGGGATCTCCGAGGCCACCAGCAGCACGGGGGAGCGGGCCGCGGCGGCCTCGCCGAACGCCGCGACGGTGTTGGCCGCACCCGGCCCGGTGGTGACGACCGCCGCGCCGAGCCGGCCGGTGCGGCGCGCCCAGCCGTCGGCGGCGTACACGGCGGCCTGCTCGTGACGCACCACGAGCGGCGTCGTCCGCCGATGCGCTGCGGCCGTGCCGTCCGTGCGCCAGAAGGCGAGGTTGTGCACGCCCGGCAGCCCGAAGACCGTCGTCGCGCCCCATTGTGCGGCCACGTCGAGTACCTGCCGAGCCACGCTCATGTCCGCCACGACGCGACCCTAGCCCCGGTTCCGGGCGCGTCCCCGGGGCCGCGGCCCCGGTCACAGCCTGGTCAGGAGGAGCTGATGCGCAGGACCCGGGAGAGGCCGAGCGCCGCGGTCCGGACGGCGGGTGCGAGGCGGCCGGTGTCGAGCCGGTGCGCCCAGCCGGTGATCGAGATGGCCGCGACCGCATGGCCGCTCCCGTCGAGCACCGGCGCCGCGACGCAGGCGATGCCGACGGTCGACTCCTCGTGCTCCTCGGCGACGCCGTCGCGGCGGATCCGGGCCAACTCGCGGTGCAGCAACCCCGGCGCGACGACGGTGCGTGGAGTGCGGCGTGCGAGCCCCGCGTCGAGAACGGCGGCGAGCCGCTCCGGCGGGGCGAACGCCAACAGCGCCTTGCCGACGCCGGTGCAGTAGGCGGGCATCCGACCGCCGACCCGGGAGTCGACCTTCGGTCCGCGGCGGCCCGGAAGCTTCTGGACGTAGACGACGTCGATGCCGTCCGGGACGGCCAGGTGAACGGTCTCGTGGGTGGCTTCGAAGAGGTCGGCCAGGAACGGTGCCGCCGCCTCGTGCAGCCCCCGCTGCAGGGGTGCGAGCTGGCCGAGCTCGAACAGTCCCATGCCGAGCCGGATGCCGTCCGGGGTGCGCTCGACGACGTTCCACGTGGAGAGCTCGGCGAGCAGGCGGTGCGCGGTCGGTTTGGGGATCCCCGTGCGGCGCGACAGCTCGGCGAGGGTCAGCTCGGCGTCACCGGGGCGGAAGGCGGTGAGCAGCGCCATGGTCCGGCCGAGCACCGAGTTCGGCGGGACCCGCGCGCCGGACTCCACCCCGCCATCATGCCCCCGCTCCGGCACCGGGACGACGGCCCGATGCGGTGACGGCGTGCCGGGCGCCAGTCGGGTACCGCCCTACCGGTCCCGCGCGCTGCTCGACCCCCGCGGCGTGCTCGCCGACTTCGGCGTCACCGTGGCCGAGGGCATGCGGATCTCGGTGCACGACTCGACCTCCGAGGTCCGCTACCTCGTCGTGCCGACGCGGCCGGCCGGGACCGAAGGCCTCGACGAGGCCGCGCTCGCCGCGCTCGTCACCCGTGACGCGATGATCGGTACGGGCCTGGCGGTCGCCGTGGCCGAGGTGGGCGGCACGGCGCGAACGGGGCGGCCGACCTCGGCGGCATGATGGGCTTCGGCCCGGTGCAGCCCGAGCCGGAGGGCGTCCACTTCCACGCGGAGTGGGAACGTCGCGCCCTCGCGCCGAACCTGGCGATCGGGGCCACCCGCCGTGGGAACATCGACATGAGCCGCCACGCCCGCGAGAGTCTGCATCCCGCCGACTGCCTCACGTCGAGCTACTACGCGATCTGGGTCGAGGGCCTGGAGCGGCTCCTCATGGACTCGGACCTCGTCGGCGCCGCGGAGCTCGTGGCGGGTCGCGCGTCCACGCCCGGTGTCCCGGTGCCGGTGCCGAGCGCCGAGCGGGTTTCGGCCGTGCTGGCGGCGGGCAGTCCCTACGACCGCCGCGCGGAGGTGCCCGCGCAGTTCGCGGTCGGCGACCACGTACGGACCCGGGCCATCAACCCGACGGGACACACCCGGCTGCCGCGGTACGCGCGTGGCCGGTCCGGCGTCGTCGAGCGGGTGCATGGGGTCCACGTCCTGCCCGACGCCCATGCGCAGGGCGCGGGTGAGCAGCCGCAGTGGCTCTACACGGTGCGGTTCGACGGGCGCGAGTTCCGGGGCGCCGACGCCGATCTCACGGTGGCCGTCGACGCCTGGGAGTGCTACCTCGAATGTCCTCAGCAGTTGTCGCTCACGTAGGCGCTGAGCCGCTGGTTGGCAGCCACGAGGTCCGTGGAGTCCCGTTGCGCAGCGACGCCCGGTTCCCGGCCGGCCGCCGACGCGTCCCCGCCGTTGGCGACGAGCGCGTCGAGCTGCACGTTCACCGAGGCCACCACCCGCTCCGCGTCGGCGCGTACGTCGCCAGGAGCGGCGTTGACCAGGTCGGCGCCGGTACGCCGCAGGGCATCGACCGCGACGGTCAGCTCCTGCGGCGGGAGGCTGCCCCGGACGGCGAGGCCCGCGAGCGGACGCAGCGCAGCCGAGTTGGCGTCCACCGCCGTGCAGAACGGGCTGGACGGTGCGGTCCGGTCCCGCGTCGGCCGGGGGGCGTCCGTGTCGGCGACGGAACTGCCGCAACCCGCCACCACGGCGCCGACGATCATCGCCGGGACCATCACGCTCAACGGCCGCGGACCCCACACGAAGCGCATCGAACACTCTCCCGGGACGATCGACTGTCCGGCGAACAGTAGCCCGCGGTGCCGTGGTTCCTCTGTGAGGCCGGTGGTCGGGGTGCAGCCCGACTATCGTTGCCGCCATGGCCACTTTCGGACCCCGACGTCTCGCCGCCTTCACCGCCCTGTGGCGAGCGGTCACCCAGGGCCGCCGCCCCGATGCGCCCGGGATCGGTGACCGGCTCAGCGCCCTGCCCCGCATGGTGACCGGCGCGGTCTCCGGACGGTATCCCGGGCGAGGGCGGGTCGCCATGCTGGCCCTGGGGCTCGCCTACCTGGTCTCGCCCGTCGACCTCGTGCCGGAGCTCTTCCTGCCCGTGCTCGGGCTCGCCGACGACGCCGTGGTCGCGCTGTGGCTGGGCGGCACGTTCCTCACCGAGACCGACCGGTTCCTCGAGTGGGAGCGCACGCGGCCCGCGGTGACCGACCGGCGCACGGGGCCCGCCCGCTGATCATCCGGCGCTGATCATCCGGCGCTGGTCATCCGGCGGTCCACGGGCCGACGACGCCCATGGGGTCGAGGCTGATCCGCACCACGTAGCCGGACGACAGGGGCTCGCGGGCGCTGTCAGGAAGGGTGGTCACGTCGTGCACGGTATCCCCACGCCACACCGGACCACATATGATCCTACGCTGCCGTCGTGGGGACCATGCGCGTGATCACACAGCTGTCGTCGGGCGGGCCGGAGGTGCTGCAGATCGGGGTGGCGCCGGTGCCCGAACCGCTGCCCACCGAGATCCGGGTGCGGGTGGCGGCGGCCGGGGTCAACCCGGTGGACTGGAAGACCCGTGCCGGCGCGGGCATGGCCGCGGTGCTCGGGCCGCCGCCGTTCACCGTGGGGTGGGACGTCGCCGGCACGGTCGACGCGCTGGGCGCCGGGGTCACCCGGTTCGCCGTGGGGGACTCGGTGTTCGGGATGCCCTGGTTCCCACGGCAGGCCGGCGGCTACGCCGAGTACGTGACGGCCCCGTCACGCCACTTCGCGCACCGGCCGGCGGGGTTGTCGGAGATCGAGGCCGCCGCACTGCCGCTGGCCGGGCTCACGGCCTGGCAATGCCTGGTGGACATCGCCGACGTGCAGCCCGGGCAGCGGGTGCTCGTGCACGCGGCGGCCGGTGGTGTCGGGCACCTCGCAGTGCAGATCGCGAAGGCGCGCGGCGCGTACGTCATCGGCACGGCGTCGATCGGGAAGCACGACCTGCTCCACGACCTGGGCATCGACGAGGCCGTCGACTACCGCGCCGAGGCGTTCGAGCGGGTGGTCGAGCCCGTCGACCTGGTCTACGACCTCATCGGCGGCGAGGTGGCGCGCCGCTCCCTCGACGTGCTGCGCCCCGACGGCCGGATGATCTGCCTGCCCTCGGCCGCCGCCTCGGCCGCCATGGACGCCGCAGCGGAACGCGGACTGCGGGCGTCCGGGATGCTCGTCGAGCCCGACGGCGACGGTCTCGAGGAGCTCGTACGGCTGGTCGACGACCGTTGGCTGCGCGTGCTGGTGGCCGAGACCTTCCCCCTGGAGCGCGCCTCCCACGCCCACCGCGCCGGAGAGCTCGGCCGGACCACGGGCAAGCTGGTGCTCACGACCTGAGCCGCTCAGCCGCCGTCGATGTCACGGTGGACGTCACGGTGGACGTCACGGTGGACGTCACGGTGGATGTCGCCGTGGATGTCGCCGTGGATGTCCTCGTCGTCGATGTCGGGGAGCCGGAACGCGGCGACGACGAGGGGCAGGCCGGTCGCCAGCGCCACCAGCGCCAGGCCCAGTGCGCCGATGATGCCGGGGCCGAACCAGTCGCGGTCGCCCACGGTGATCATCGCGGCCGCGGCGAGGGCCACCGCGGCGGCGAGGGCCTGGTAGGCCTCGCGGAAGTACCGGTCGCGCAACCGCACGAGCAGCTCGTCGAGCGCTTCGTCCGGGGCCTCGGTCACCAGCCGCGTGGCCCGGCGCAACGCCACCCACACCCCGCCGATCGCGGCCAGCGCGACGAGCTGGACAGCGGGCCCCCAGACCGGTGCGGGTCACCACAAGTGGCACCGTGGCCACGGTGCCGACCAGCGCCAGGTAGGCGACGGCGAGCCGGACCCGGATCCGCCGCGGGGGCAGCGGGCGGTCGGTGAGCACCCGCAGCCGCGCCATCGCTGTGGCGTGCTCCCGTCGATGGCGTTGTGCTCGGGACCCGATCATGTCGTCCTCCTGGAAAGCTGGTCACCGGTGAGCGGGGCGAAGGGTTCGAGGGAGAAGACGGCGTCGACGGGCAGCCCGAACAGTGTGGCGATCCGCAGTGCCACCGCCAGGCTGGGCGCGTACTCGCCGCGTTCGATGTAGCCGACCGTCTGGTAGTGAATCCCGACGGCTTCGGCGAGCTCGGCCCGCGACAGCCCCCGCTCCGCCCGGAGCATGGCGACCCGCGAGTGCACCTGCTCGTCGCGCGACCTCGGACTCACCCGACACCTCTCATAGCATTAATGCTACGAAGCGATGATTTGAACGTCAAACAGATCCAGGAATCGACACTCGGGCGTGATGGTCAGCGGGCCCGGGTGGTGCGGGCCTTCGCCACCACGTCCTTTGCCCGTTCCCGGATCCCGCGCAGCTCTGTGAGGTAGAGCCAGTAGTCCGGGTGCACGCCGGTGAGGCGCGCCTGCGCGTTCTCCAACCGCACCGACTGGGCGTCGAGTACGGGTGCGAACTCCGCGACCAGCCCGCGGTCCACGACGAGCCGCTGGGCGTCGCGCAGCACGAAGCGGGTGTCGGCGGCATGCCGGGCGGGGTCGGCGCGGACCTCGCGCAGCTCGGTGAGCCGGTCCACCACGGCTTCGTGGCTGTCCTCGGCGCGGCCGAGCGCGGACCGCGCGTCCTTCACGCGGTCGGCGGCGGTGTCCCAGTCGCCCGCGTCTGCGTGCCGGTCGGCGTCGGCGACGGCGCGGTCGGCGTCGGCGAGGGCGTCGCGAGCCCGGCCGGCCGCGCCGATCAGGTCACGGGAACACGGTTCGGAGAACTCGCGGCGCAGCGCCGACATGGCCGGCTCGATCCGCTCGATCTTGGTTGCGGCGGCGCTGCGGCGGGTGGTGACGCTGGCCAGCGCCGAGCGCACCGCCGCGGCGGTGCGGGGGGCGTCGGTGGCCAGTGCGGCAGCGGACCGGGCGAGGTCGAGGGTGCGCCGGGCCAGGGTCCGCCGTTCGCGCAGCCCGCTGCCACCCGCGTCGAGCAGGGTCGCGGTGTGCTCGGCCTCCGCCAGCTGTTCCGCTGCACGCCGCGACCGGACGCCCGACGCACCGAGCACCGCCGTCCGTGCCGCGACCAGCGCGGTTCTCGCCTCCTGCACCGCCTGCGGCAGGGACGTGAGGGCGAACGCGGCCTCGTCGAGGGTGCGGGAGTGCGTGGCGCGGAACCGCCGGATCGCCTCGCGCGCCCCGTCGATCTCGCGCAGCGCCCGCTCGTCGGCGGTCCGGGCACCCTGCACCGGACCCGTGCCGTCGAGCGGGAACTCACCCGTGGCGCCGAGGTAGGCCTCGGTCGCCCGGTCGCACACCGCGGCGACCTGGCCCCACGCCGCGCCGAGCGGCCTGCCGCCGCCGAGCTCGTCGGCCGCGAGCACCGCGGTGGCGGCGGCGCGCTGCTCGTCGTCGAGCGTGAGGAAGCCCTGCGTCGCCGCCGCGCGCGCAGCGAGGGTGCGCTCGTCGGCGGCCTCGTCACGGCGGTCGAACCTTCGGAACACGCTCGCCCCCCGTTCGGTTCACCGGTCTGCGTACGGTACCCGGGCGGTGTTCGCCCGCGCCCCCGACCGAGGGGTGGTGAAGATCGTCGTCGGGTCGGCTGCGCCGGGCAGAGGTGCCCGGGGGGTGGACTGGTTGCTCCGCCAGGATCCGCTGCCGCAGATCGTCTTCGAGGCGACGTCGGCCGCGGCACACGTCGCGAAAGCGCCCCGGTACGCCGAGGCCGGCATCCAGGCGGTCGACCTCACCCCGGCGCACCTGGGCCCGATGGTGTGCCCGCCGGTGAACCTGCACGACCACCTCGACGCCCCCGACGTCTCGATGATCACCTGCGGTGGGCAGGCGACGATCCCGATGGTCCACGCCGTCTCACGCGTGACGCCCTACCTCGACCGGTGAGCGAAGATGGACCGCAACGCGGTGTTCGAACGCCAGGTCGTGTTCTGCGTAATCGGGCTGGTGCTGTTCTGGGTGATGCTGCGTATCTCGCCGACCCGGCTGCGCGCGCTGGCCCCGGCCGGGATGTTGGTGTGTCTGGTGTTGCTGGTCGCGGTCCTGATCCCCGGGACGACGATCTCGCTGGGCATCGTGTTGGTCGCGGTGCTGTTCTTCGCCGGCGCCCCGATGCGGCTGATGGCCGCACTCGCCGCCGGCGCCGCGGCCGGCGCGTTGATCCTGGGGTTGTCGGCGGGGTACCGGTCGGCGCGGATCACCTCGTTCCTGCACCCCGGCGCCGCTGACCCGCTCGGCGCCGGGTTCCAGGCCACCCAGGCGCTGTGCTCGTTGGCCGACGGGGGACTGTTCGGGCTCGGGCTGGGACAGAGCCGCGCGAAGTGGCAGTACCTGCCCAACGCCGCCAACGATTTCATCTTCGCCATCATCGGGGAGGAACCCGGCTTCCTGGGCGCGTTCGCGGTGATCGTCCTGTTCGCGGCGGTGACCTACACCGAGCTACGGATCGCCGCCCGCGCCACCGACCCGTGGTTGCAGGTCAGCGCCGCCACGTTGACGGTGTGGCTGGTCGCGCAGGCCACCATCAACATCGGCTACGTCGTCGGCCTGCTCCCGGTCACCGGCATCCCGCTGCCGATGATCTCCTCCGGCGGAACCTCGACGGTGGTGACGATGGTCGTGTTCGGGTTGCTGGCCAACTTCGCCCGCCACGAACCTGAGGCCATCGCCGCACTCCGCGCGGACCGACCGTCCCGGCGGTGGCTCGCAGTGCTGCAGCTACCCATTCTCCAGCACTACCGGCCCCCGGCCCGTCGCGGAAGCCTTCCACGGCAACGACACGGCTATCCAGGCGGCGTGGCGCCGCTGAGGAGGTAGCCGCCGACGACGAAGCCGAGGTGGACCAGCACGAGCAGGACACCGGCGGTGCGGGTCAGGCGCCGGGTCAGCAGCAGCGCGCAGACCAGCACGACGGTGCCCACGACGACCGGCAGGTAGAAGCGCTGGGTGACCGGGTCCAGCTCCAGCGGTGCGATCAGCGCGATGATGCCGGCGTTGAAGCAGAAGAACGCCAGCACCGAGCCGACCAGGTTGCCCACCGCGATCTCCAGGCGGCCGGCACACGCGGCGGGCACGGTGCGCCCGAGTTCCTCGGCGCTGATGGCCAGCGCGAGCACGCTCATCCCGATCGCGGCCTGCGACAGCCCCAGCCCGCCGATCAGCTGCTGCGCGGCGTAGACGAGCAGCTCCCCACCGACCACGATCCCGGCCAGGCACACCAGCAGCACGAGCACCGCGACCACCGGACGGGTCCGGCCCGGCTGCTTCGTGAGCGTCTTGGCTACCTCGCCGGAGGGCTGGACGTCGAGCCCGCGACGGCCCAGCCAGATCAGCGCGACCACGGTCACCGGGTAGGCAGCCAGCAGGACCGCCCCGTCGACCCGCGACAGCCGGCCGTCCGCGGCCAGCGCGGCGAACCCCACCACCACCGCGACGGTGAGGCCCAGGATCGGGCGGGGCACGGCGGCAAAGCGCATCGGGGCGATGACCGCGGCGACCCCGACCGCCAGCGCGATCGCGACCATCGCCGAGCCGAGCACCGTGCCCAACGCCAACCCGGCCGCGCCCTGCTGCGCGCCGACCGCGCCGACCGCGAGGTTCTCCGGGTCGAACCCCAGGAAGATCACCGCGATCAGGAAGGTGGACAGCCCGGCCGTGCGGGCCACCCCGACGGTGGCCTTGACCAGCCGCTCGCTGAACACGATCACCACGACCAGCCCGAGCACGGCCAGCCCCAGCGGCACCAGGACGGTCACGACTGGTCCCTGCGGGTGTCGTGGTGATCGTGCACCGCGGCCGCGAAGGATTCCACCGCTTCCTGATCACCGGTCCCGAGCCCGGCCGCGGTCAACACCACCGCGTCCCCCCCGTGCTCGCGGCACTCCACCGCCAACGCGGTCAGCAGCCGGCGATGCGCCGCGGAGCTGGGCAACGCCGCCACCGCGTCCTGCAGGTACAGCGCGCCGGCGTCCTTGAGCCGACGCCAGATCCCGACCCGGTGCCGCGACGGCTCACGCACCGCCCGATAGGCCAGCACGACCCACTCCGTGTCAGCCGCCCAGCGAGATCATCCTCGGGCTGGCCGGGTTCCTGGCCGGACCGCATCCGCACCGCCCGCCGCGACGCCGGTGGACGCACCATGCGGTTCCTGGGCTGGCGGATGGGCCTTGCCCCGGCCAGCTGACCGGCTACCCAAGGCACGACCGCGCGGCGAGGTTCCGCGCCGACCACGACGCCGCGCACACGTCGTGCACAACATGAAGAAGTTTCACGTCCCGGGCCCAGTGCGCTCATAGTTTCACTCGCCGTGACCGCTCCAATCCCACAGGTGAGCGACTGCCCCGGCAACGGACGAGGACGAGCAGTGCGACCTCGTCGATGCCGGCTGTCACACCGCGCTGATGCGTCGCCGCCACTGCCGATGAACGACGACCGCGCGGCGGCAACACGACCACCCACCTGGCCGCACCGGGTTGCGGAGTTCCCGACCATCCCCCTCGCGCGACGGCCACCCGGCCCGGTTCTCGATTCGGCCACCGGGGTCCTCAGCGCGCCCGCGTGGGCTGCGCGGGCTCGCGCCGTGCTGAGCGGACACGTCGCGCCCGACGCCGCGGGGTGGGCCGTCCTGACGGTCGACGTCGACCGTTCCGCCACGGCGACGCCAATTCGGGAGTCCCGATCGCACCGACCCCTCGATAGGACGGTGCTCGCCGAGGCCGCCCGAGCCCGGCTGGTCCACTCGCGTTGGTCGGCCGCTTCGACGGCGACGGGTTCGTCGTGCTCGCCGACTCCGGGGAACGGATGGCGGTGCACGCCGTGGCGGAGACGCTGCGACGCGCTGTGGCGGCCTTGCGCGACCGGGCCGGCGCCCCCTTGGGCGTCACCGCGTCGGTTGGGGCTGCACTGCTGCCGGACCGGCCCCGGCCCGCCGAGGTCACCGCTTCCTTACGCGACACCGGGGTCGCCGCGCCCGACGTCGCCGGGCTGGTCGGGAGGATCGAGGGGGCGAGCCGCGAGACCGTCCGGTTCGATGCGCAGGCCGCGGCCCGGACGCTGTTCGGCGACGCCATGCCGGCGAACCTGCTCGTCGTCGGCGCCGCGTACCAGGCCGGCGCCCTGCCCGTCTCCGCGTCGGCGATCGAGGGGGCCATCGAGCTGAACGGCGTGGCGGTCGCGCTGAACGTCGCCGCGTTCCGGTGGGGCCGTGCGGCCGTCGCAGATCCGGCCGCGTTCGCCGCCGCCACCGGGGGGAGCCCCGGCGGCGCCGCCCGCCACTGCGGCGTCGGTGGATCTCGGTGTGCTCGCCGGGGAGACACGGAGGCTGGCGGGCGTGCGGGCAGCCCGGCTCGTCGGTCACCAGGGTGTGTCGACCGCGCGCGGCTATGTCGACGACATCGTGGCGATCTGGCACGCCGAGCGGGCGGCAGGGGAGCAGACGGCGTTCAGCGAGGCGGTCGCGCGTGGTCTGTACCGGTTCACCGCCTACAAGGACGAGTACGAGGTGGCCCGCCTGCTCACCGATCCTGCCTTCGACGCCGTGCTCGCCACCGAGGTCCCCGGCGGGCAGCGACTGCGCTACCGGTTGTACCCGCCCGCTCTCAAGGCACTCGGCCGTCGGGGGAAGATCGCGTTCGGGCCGTGGATGCGGCCGGTGCTCCGCGTCCTGGCCCGGGGACGGGTGCTGCGGGGGACGCCGCTGGACCCCTTCGGCCGCACCGCGATCCGGCGCCTCGAGCGGGCACTGCGTGACGACTACCGCGCGATGGTGCATCGCCTGGCCGGCGGTCCGACCGCGGAGTCCTACGCCACCGCGACGGCCGCCGCGCGGGCCGCCGACCTCGTCCGTGGATACGAGGACGTCAAGCTCGCCGGCGCGCAGCGCTACCGCGCCCGGCTCGCCGAGCTCGGTATGGATCCGGTCTGACGTCGGGGAGACCCAGGTCTGCTCGGCGGTCCGTCGGGCGTCGGCCGAGCGCTGACCGACGGTGTCAGGTGCTCCGTTCGGAGGTACCGCAGTGCCCACCGAAGCTCGGTCCGACGACGTCGGGTGACGTCGGGAAGCGGACAGGCGGAGAGGGCACGGTGAACGGCGGGTGTCTGGTCGGCGTGTACGGACCGACACGCCGACCTGGCCGTTCGTCGCGGCGACCGGCCCGGCGGCCTCAGTGGCGTGGCGCAGGCCTCGCCGGCTGTCCGGAAGCAGTTAGCGTCGGCCCAGCTCGATAACGGCCCGGTCACGAACCGGACAACGGACCGCCTCCTGCGGTCCGCCCGAACCCCTACGGGACGTCCGGTTGGTCGCCGCAGGATCCGGAAGGAAGATGTCGTGTCCCGGCACCGCTCCCCCCAGGGCCGGCGCGCACCGCACGAGTTCCCGCTGTACGCCGTCCCGGCGCCGGCGGGCCTCCCTGGAGCGCACCGGTCGGTCGCACACCCGCGGCTGACGTCCTCGCTGCCGGTCCGTTTCGTCGCCACCGCCGTCGCCGGTGGTGCGCTGGCGGCGGCCGGCCAGCACGCACTCGCCGAGGCCCTGCCCGCTGCCACAGGCGGAGCCAACGTGCTCCGCCTGGGTGTCGAGGAGATGCTGGGCGGCGCCGGACCGGACACGTCGGCCCTGGGAGCGGCGTTCACTGCCGATCCCGTGATGTTCGTCGCCGAGCCGCTGGTGGCGGTCGTACCCGAGCCGCTGGTCGTTGCCGATGCCACCGAGCTGGTCAAGGCCGCCGACCTGCAGCGCCTGGCCGCGGAGAGTGCCGCCCGTGTCGCCGAGGAGGCCCGTGTCGCCGAGGAGGCCCGGGTCGTCGAGGCCGCCCGCACGGAGGTCGCAGAGGTGGCTGCGGCGTCCGCGGGCAGCGGCGTCCAGATGGTCGTCGGGCGGGTCACGTCGGGATTCGGAGCCCGGTGGGGCTCCGCGCACCAAGGCCTCGACATCGCGGCCCCGATCGGCACGGCGATCCGGGTCCCACTCGACGGAACCGTCGTCGACTCCGGTCCGGCCTCCGGTTTCGGGCTGTGGGTCCGCGTCGAGCACGAGGACGGCTCCACCACCGTTTACGGCCACATCAACCGCTCCCTGGTGGACGTCGGAGACCGGGTCGAGGCCGGTGATGTCATCGCCGAGGTCGGCAACAGGGGCAAGTCCACCGGGCCGCACCTCCACTTCGAGGTCACGACACCCGGCGGTACCAAGATCAATCCACGCCCGTGGCTGGACGACCTGGACATCGAGTACCAGGCCTGAGTCGCCCGCCGCCGCGGTCCGCCGCCGACCTAGATGGTTGATTCCGTGAAGATCGTATGAGGGCGTGTCGCGGCCTCGCTGTCACGACGCCGGTCATCGGACAAGGATGCGCTGCCGCGGTGCGCCTGTCGTCGCAGGGACTGGATGGCCG
>Ga0105049_10001331_pt1 | contig 29096 bp, 27 predicted proteins | sample MAT06_FD_78087 | JGI IMG/M metagenome (GOLD analysis project Ga0105049, IMG submission 78087) | Freshwater microbial communities from Lake Fryxell liftoff mats and glacier meltwater in Antarctica - MAT-06 | ecosystem: Environmental > Aquatic > Freshwater > Ice > Liftoff microbial mat | place... | reverse complement strand
TCTTTACTCCGCTCACAGACGCCCAAGCCGGCGACTGGGAGGGATAATGCGGCTGATCCTCGACACGCACGCCTGATTTTGGTGGCGGGCAGGCCCGGTCCGACTTCCACCCGCGTCCGCCGACGCCGTTCGCGATCGCTCGAACCACGTGTTCATCAGTGCCGCGACCGTCTGGGAGCTGTCGATCAAAGCGCACACGAAGGGCTGGGAGTCGGCCCGCATTCTTCTGCTCGACATGGAAGAGCACCTGCGCGCGCAGGGTATGCTGCCGCTGCCGATTTCCCTGGCGCACGCCCGCGAGGCGGGAAGCCTGCCGCTCGTTCATCGTGACCCGTTCGATCGCATGCTCATTGCGCAGGCGCGCGTGGAGCGGATGCAGATCGTGAGCAACGAGGCGCTGTTCGACGCATACGGCGTCAGCCGCGTCTGGTAGCCAGCCTTCGCTTTTCGGTCACGTTGCCGTGGCCACGCGAAAATCGATCACAGCTCGCGAAAATCGTTCACCATGCGTCACGGTTGCGATAATTGTTCACGATTCGGCTTTCGTGATCAGCCTACCCGCGAAATATCAGGCTACAGCAGGTCAGCGCGCCTTCTGCCTTCGCCAGTTCGTCAGCAGGTACCGTGGCCACAGAGTATCCGCGCTGCCGCAGCATCGCGTTGGTGCGCACGAACGCCTCGGCGGCAAGCAGTCGGTCACCCACGCGTACCACGTTCGCGGCGTTCGGTTCGTCATCGGCTACGAGTGCCACGTCGAGCGGCGCAAACGCCGCGGGATCGACCCGGCGTGCGGTGCACAGCACCGTGTGGTCGTCGAGCGCCGTTACGGCGCTCTTGAGGTGCAGGCAGCCCGTGATTTCCACCGGCACCACCGTGTACCCGTAGGGCGCCACCGCGCCACGCAGCTGCGCGATGCCGTCGTCGTTCGTGCGCAACGTACGCCCCACGTAGATCCGGCGTCCCACCACCATGACATCGCCGCCGTCGATCGTACCCGGCGCCTCTATGCGATGCAGCGGACGATAGGGAGCCAGCGCAGCGGCGACTGGTTCGATCTCCGCCCGGCGGCTGACGGCGCCCGGACGCGTGATGATCGCGATCTCGTCGAGCACGATTGCGGTATCCTCGATGAACACGGCGTCGGGACAGTCCGGCGCTGGCGCCACCTGTTGTAAGGTGCAGCCGAGTGCCACCAGCGCGGCTTCGTACTGTGCGTGCTGTTCCAACGCGCGCGCGATGTCGATCGGCGTGCGATCCAGATGCGTCAGTTCGCAGTCAGCGAGCGTGGGGCTGACGGCACGGGTCAGAGCGAGCCAGGACATGCGGACACACCATCGAAAGGAGGCGCCAAAGGATCGGGCGAACGCGCGATATGTTATCGCCATGACGCTGCCACCCGAGAAGTCGTCGCACAAGTTCGGACCATGGACCGCTGCTCCTGCCGGCCGCCGCCGTGGCGAATTCGACCGAGCCACTCGTCGAGTTCGTGTCGCTCGGGCTTGGATCGCGCGCCGGTTCGCTCGTGTCAGTCGCGGTCATCATCAGCGCGATTGGCTGCCTGAACGGATGGGTATTGCTGGCCGGTGAGTTTCCCGCAGCCATGTCCGGCCTCTTCACCTTTATCGTGCAGCTCGCGACTGCCACCGCGCTCCCGCTCTATGTGCTCGCGCCACTCGCGGCGCTGCGTTTTATGACGAACGGTCGCGTGCCGCGCAGTTCCGCCCTGTATGCCGCGGCCGTTGGTGCCATTCTTTTTGCTGCGGTGGCGATTTTCGGCTCGGGTGGGCCCGCCGTCGCCTGGGGAACGGCTCTCGTGGTCGCAGGATGGCCGCGCTGCCGCGTGGTCAAGCGTCGCGTGGCACTGGCGAGTTGAAAAGGTTCAAGCCAGCGCTCATATGACATCGCGCGCGATCGCGTGTAACATTCCGCAGTACACCCATCCTCGGAGAATCCATGCCACGCGCGCTCGTCATCGGCGGTACCCAACTCATTGGCCGTTCCCTCGTCGAACAACTGCTGGTGCGTGGCGACGAGGTGGTCATCATGCACCGTGGCCACGGCACGCCGTTCGGAACCCGCGTGCGCGAGGTCCACTGTGATCGCAACGATGTGAGCGCCGTGGCAGCAGCCCTCGCCCACGAGCAGTTCGACGTCGTCTACGACAATGTCTTCGACTGGCAGCGCGGCACGAGCGCCGAGCAGGTGTGCGCCGCGGCGATCGCGTGTGCGAAGGGGCTGAGTCGGTACGTCTTCACCTCGTCGGTCGCGGTCTTTGCGCCGGGCGGGCCGCACAGCGAAGACGACGAGCTCGTGCCGTCGGATTTTCCGAACGCGTATGGTGCGCAAAAGGCCGACAGCGAGCGCGCGCTCTTCGCGCTGGGACTCACCCACAGCCTGCCGGTCACGACCATTCGACCGGCCTTCATTTTCGGACCGCACAACGCGTTCGACCGCGAAGCCTTCTTCTGGGATCGCATCGTTGCCGGACGTCCGGTGATCATTCCCGGTGACGGACTGTCCACGATGCAGTGGGTCTCATCCCGCGACGTCGCCCGTGCCGCCATCGCCGCCACAGAGCACGACGCCGCGATCGGTCGTGGCTACAACGTGGCCAACGCGCCGGCGATCACGCAGCTGGATTTCGTACGCCTGCTGGCCCGCGTGGCGGGCAAAGACGCCGAGGTCGTGCACGTATCGCGCGAAACCATTGCGACGCTCGGCGGTGGTGTCATGGATCCGCCGTTGTACTTCGGCGCGTACCTCGATATTCCACCGATCAGCGTACGCAACGACCGCCTGCGCACCGACCTCGCGCTCGAACTCACGCCGCTCGAGGAAGGGTTCCATGAAACGTATCGCTGGTATGCCGCGCAGCACCGATCGACGCCGGATTTCTCCTGGGACGACACGGCGATCGCGGCGGAACGGTAAGCGCGGATGGCGTCGTTCTTGAGACCAGCGCTTTCGCTACGCACTGGTACCGACTACGAAAGGACTATCGCCAATGTTCGCGCCGACGTGGAGCTGTCGGCGAGCAAGATCTGGTCGCTGACCTTCGCGATTCTGATTGCCTCGGTCGGTCTGAACGTCGATTCGACGGCGGTCATCATCGGCGCCATGCTGGTATCGCCGCTCATGGGTCCGATCGTCGGCATGGGTCTGGCGCTCGGTACCGATGACGTCGCGCTCATCGCCTCGACGTCGCACTTCTTCATCTCGCCGCTGGCGGATGCCCTATCGGAGTTGTTGTCGCGCACCAAACCCACCCTGTACGACGTGCTCATCGCACTATTCGGCGGCGGAGCGGGCATTGGCGCGATGCACTTCTTTCTCATCAACGCGCTGTTCATATGCTTGTCGACGCTCGCGTTCGTCCGCGCTCTGCGGTTCACGCGGGTCAGCGATCCACAGTCACCGCAGAACCGTCGCGTGCACACCGCGATCGCCCTGCTGACCGCTGCACTGGTGGTACCGAGCATCTACACGGGGTGGAATATGGTCCAGGAAACGCGCCTTCAACGGTCCGCCCGAGGATTCATCACTGAGCGCGTGCGCACACCGGATCGCGCCGTCCTGAGTTCCGATCTTCAGTTCGATCTCGACAGCTCGACCATCACGGCGACGGTGCTTGGTCCGCTCATCCCTCCCGACGCCCTCGACTCCTTGCGCAACCAGCTGGTTCGGTACGGCCTTCAACGAGCGAGACTCGTCGTCCTGCAGCCGCTACAGCAGCCGGCCACGCTGGAAGCGTTGCGAGAGCAGTTACGTCAGAGCCTCTCACAGGATGTGACGGCGCGCGCCGCTGCGTCTGGTGCCGCCGCCAGTCGACAGACGCAACTGCTGACGGTGCAGCTCGACGCGATGCGCGCCGCGCAATTCCCCACCGCGCAGGTGTTTCGGGAACTCTCGTCGCTCGAACCGGCGCTGACGTCTCTCGGCCTTGGGCGACGAGCGACCCGCGTCGATTCGCTGAGCGGATCGGAAGGCGCCGTCATGGTGCTCGCCACCTGGACGAAGCTACCCTCGACCGCCGTGCAGCAGCGTGTACGCGCGTTCCTGACCTCACGGCTCCACACGGATTCGCTGACGGTGACGCACGTCCTGACCGGGCCGGTCCGAGAATGAGCACATTCGAAGTCTTCGCGATCTTGACGTCGATGACGGCGATATTCAGCTACATCAACTATCGCTGGATCAAGTTGCCGCCGACCATCGGGCTGATGGGCATGGCCTTGCTCGGCTCGACACTGCTCCTGGTGCTGAGTCGCGCCCAGATCGTCGACCTCACGCAGACGATGACGTTCGTCACGGTGATCGATTTCGATACGACGCTCTTGAACGGCGTCCTCGGGGCCCTCCTGTTTGCCGGCGCGCTGCACGTCGATCTCGAGAAACTGCGCGAAGAGCGACTGCTCATTCTTGCGTTGAGCACGGCCGGCGTGGCGCTCTCCACTGGACTCGTCGGCGGCGGTCTGTTCTACCTCACCGCGCTGCTTGGCGTCGACGTGCCACTGCCGTGGTGCTTCGTCTTCGGCGCACTCATTTCTCCGACCGATCCGATTGCCGTCGGCGCGATTCTACGAAAAGCCGGAGTGCCGAAGCGCTTGGAGACCACCATCACCGGCGAATCGTTGTTCAACGATGGCGTCGGTGTCGTGGTCTTTCTCGTGCTGGTAGGGATCGCGGGCGGCGGCGAGCCGCTGACCGTGGCGCATGTCACGCGCTTGTTTCTTGTGGAAGCGGTCGGCGGGTGTGTGTTCGGCGTCGCCTTGGGGTGGCTGACGAACCGCGTGCTGTCCCGAGTCGATGACTATCAAGTCGAGATCCTGATCACGTTGGCCGTCACCACGGGCGGCTTCGTGCTGGCGAACAGGCTTCACCTCTCCGGCGCGCTGGCAATGGTGGTGGCGGGCCTCATGGTCGGCAGTTCCGGGCGGGCGTTCGCCATGTCGGAGACCACGCGGGCCCGACTCGATGATTTCTGGGAGCTCGTCGACGAGTTCCTCAACGCCATGTTGTTCGTGCTCATGGGGATCGAGGTCGTGATCGTCGAGTTCACGGGTGCGTCCGCGCTGACGGGGATACTCGTCATCCCAGTCGTCCTGCTGGCGCGGCTCATCAGCGCAGGTGTTCCGCTGGCGTTGATCGGCCTCCGCACACCATCCGCGCGAGGCGCACTGCCTATTCTGACATGGAGCGGACTCCGCGGCGGCATCAGCGTGGCGCTCGCGCTGTCGCTGCCGGCGAGCAGTGCCCGTTCGTCGCTCATTACGATAACCTACATCGTGGTGTGCTTCTCGATTCTCGTTCAGGGACTCACTGTACAGTGGGTGGTTCGTCGCGTGTTGCACGATTCAGCCGCGCCGACCACCGATGGTGACCAGCCGGTCTCTCGGTGAACACAACGCGCGCTCACCGACCTGGGTCACCACGGTGGCGGTTACCGTGACGCTTCCTTCGCAAGTGAGGTTCAACCAATGATGACCGGCACCGTTGCGACAGAGCACTGGGAGCTCGTGGAGCCGTTCGAGATCGCGCGTGGCGTCATCACCACGATTCCGCTGGTCGTGCTCACCCTCACGGACAGCGCGGGCAACGTCGGTCGCGCAGAGGCGGCGGGCGTGGACTACGACGGCGAGACCCCGGCAATCCTACAGTCGCAGATCGAGTCCGTTCTGCCGCTGATTGTGGCCGCCGCGCCCGGCGACGTGGTGAACGACGCCACGCTACAGGCCGTACAGGAGCTACTCCCCTCAGGCGGTGCGCGCAACGTGCTCGACTGCGCGCTGTGGGATCTGCTCGCCAAGCAGTCTGGCATCCCAGCCTGGCGCCACGCGGCGCTGCCCCAACTGCGCGCGCTGACCACCGTGTTCACCCTCGGCCTTGGTACAGAGTCGGACACGCGTCGGAAAGCGCGCGAGGCCCGCGGCTATCCATTGCTGAAGCTCAAGTGCGACGCAGACCGCCATGTTGATGTCGTGCGATGGGTCCGCGAGGAGCATCCGACCGCACGCATCGCGGTCGATGCCAATCAGTCGTGGAATCGCGATCTGTTGGAGCGTGTGCTGCCGCGGCTCGCCGCGCTCGGCGTCGAGATGGTCGAGCAGCCGGTGCCGCGCTTCGAAGACGCGCAGCTCGATGGGTTCCGCACGTCGCTGCCCTTGGCCGCCGACGAATCGTGCGTCGATCGCGAGTCGCTCGCCGAGTTGATCGGGCGCTACCAGTTCATCAACATCAAGCTCGACAAGTGCGGCGGGCTCACCGAAGCGCTCGCGATGTCGAACGCAGCGCTCGCGCACGGACTGCAGTTGATGGTCGGTAACATGTGCGGCACCTCGTTAGGCATGGCACCGGGCTTTCTCATCGGACAGCGCTGTGGCTACGTGGATCTCGACGGTCCGCTGCTACAGACCCGCGACCGCGAGCATGCGATGGTGTTCACCGACGGCGTCATGCAACCACCGTCGCCGGCGCTCTGGGGCTAACACGATCGATCAGCGAAGCGCGCGAGCCCGAACAGGGTGATGTCGTGCGATGTCGTGCCGTACTGTACGAGATCGGCACAAATCTCGCCGATCACGCTGCAGAACTTGAAGCCGTGTCCCGAGCATGGCGAGACCAGCAGCACCTCGGGCATGCCAGGCGCGCGATCGATGATGAAGTGCTCATCGGGCGTGTTCGTGAACAGACACGATGCCGACGACAGCAGGGCGCCGTTCGCCTCGGGAAAATAGCGCGCGACTGCTTCGCGCAGCACCGCTTCGTCGTGCGGATGCACCGCGCGATCCATCGCGTCGGGATGGACGCGTTCCTGGCGATGGTGGTAGCGACCGATCTTGAAACCCGGTACGCCGTATTCGGGGAAGCCGTAATACATGCCCTCGGCCGCCTCGAGTACGAACACCGGAAACGCCGTCGGCGCGAAGTGGGCGTGGTCGGCGATGCCGAACCAGCCGAGCACCTGACGCTCCGGTGTGAGCAGCGGTTGGAGTGCGGGGGCGAGGTCGGCCATCCACGGTCCGGCGGTCAACACGAGCTGTGCGGCCTCGTACTCGCCGCGATCGGTGCGAACCCGCACGCTCCCGCGATTCGCCGTGTAATCGAGCACTTTTTCGCGTGTGCGAATCTCAGCGCCGTGTGAACGCGCGCGCGCGGCGAACGCGCGAATACAGCGCTCCGGCGTGAGAAACCCGGCGTCGGGTTGAAACACCGCCATCGCGTGCGGGTCGGGGTGCCAGCCTGGAAAGCGCGCCGCCAGCGCCGTGGCGTCGAGCACTTCGTGCGGCAGGTTGTGTTCCCGGCAACTGCGCAACGAGCCTTCGAACACGAGGCTACCAGAAACGCCCACGTCGAGTCCGCCGGTGACGTGCAAGAGTGGCTCGTCGAGCCCGTGCTCCAACTCCCGCCAGAGCGCGAAGGCGCGACGCAGCAGCGGCACGTACGACGGATCCTCGAAGTAGGCCCGCCGGATGATGCGCGTGAGCCCATGCGACGAGCCGAAGCCGTGGCCAAGGTCATACTGCTCGACTGCGAGGACGCGCAGACCGCGGGCCGCCAGCTGATACGTGGCGGCGCTCCCCATACCGCCGACGCCTACGACGATCACGTCGAATGTCTCAGACACCGGCGGCGACCTCCGTCGCGCGGAGCCTTCGTCGTGTCCCTGCGCCTCGTCCCACGTCCATAGAAGCCCTGTCGCCCGTTTTCCAAAAGCGCGCAAACTGTCAACACTTCTTGACACCGCTACTGTAAAGACTAGTTGACAGTGCGCAATTCCGGTTCCACCTTATGTTGTGTTAGACCAGTGGATGAGCGAATTTGCACATCGGTCGCACCTGAAGGAACCTGTCGTCGTCGGCCGCGTTGAGCACCGGAGGTCGTTCGTCTGCCTCTTCTCGACCTCGCGGCCGCCGTCATCCCGCCTGACCACCGTCTTGATGAGTTTCGTGTCCGCATGAGTCTTCAATCGCAGCACCCGCTGCCTTGGTCAGCATGATCGTCAACGCGTCCGTCGACGACGCGTCCGAGTGTGCCCGGATCACGATGGCCCACGCGCGCACCTTTTCGCTGGCCAGCAAGCTGCTGCCGGGGGCGAAGCGCCGGGCCGCGTACGCGCTGTACGCGTTCTGCCGTATCGCCGATGATTTGGTCGACCAAGCGGATCACGATAACATCGCCGAGTTAGGCGTTCAGCTCACCGCGTATCGGACGCAGCTGCAGGCTGCACTCGATGGTCGTCCAAGCGGACCGATCTTCCGCGAGGTTGCCTGGGTCGCGAGCGAGTTCGACGTCTGCCCTGCCCCACTATTCGAGTTGCTGGACGGCGTGCGACGTGACCTCGAGGCGCACACCTACGACACGTGGGTCGATCTCGAGCGCTATTGCGAAGGGGTCGCCAGTTCCGTCGGCGAGATGTGCACCTACGTGTTTGGCGTCCCCGCCGGACCTGCCATGCTCACTCAGGCCATCCAGTATGCCCGCACACTCGGCACCGCTATGCAGCTCACCAACATCCTGCGGGATGTCGGTGAGGATGCGCGGCGTGGTCGCTGCTACCTGCCGGCCGAAGACATGGCGCGGTTCGGACTCACGCCGCAGGATGTGCTCGACTGCGGCGCAGATCTGGCGCGTCATCCGGGCTGGGTACCGCTCATGGCGTACGAAGTGAGCCGCGCGCGGGCCTTGTACGCGGCCGCGATGCCGGGCATCGCGCTGCTGGATCACGATGCGCAGCGCTGCGCGGCTGCCTGCGCGAATGGCTACGCCGGCATTCTGACGGCGATTGAAGCACAAGGGTACGACACCATCTCTACACGGGCGCGCATCGGCCGCCTCGCCCGCGTGGGTATCTTGTGGAACGCTTGGCGCTACCGCGCGCCGGCTCCCGACCTCTCCGCGCTGGGTCACGGTCCCCGGATCGTGTGGGAACCCAACGCGGTAGCTGCGAACACCGATTCCCTGATCCGTCTTGCCTGAGGGGCAGTTTGATGACCAGTAACACAAGCCTTGGGGATCCGCGAGGCGACACGACCCCGTCGACGCTGTTCAAGATTGCCGGAATCGCGCTCTTGGGACACGCGTTCTTCAGTGCGTTCTCGGCCTTCGCGTTCGCGACGTTTCTGGTGCCGCCGTATCCGGAGTGGGTCCAGACGGCGCAGAACCAGAAAGTCATGGCCGTGGGCTTCGCCTACGGCGGTGCGACAACCGTCACGCTCGGCGCCATCGCGGGGCTGGCATTTCTGGCCCATTGCATCGGCGCCCGTCGCGCGCTGCTGGTGTTCCTGGTGTCGTTCTGTCTGGCGTTTATTTCCGAGTACCTCGGCACGGTCACTGACTATCCGTTCGGTGCCTACGAATACACCAGTCAGTTGGGCTACAAGATGTTCGGACGGGTGCCGTTCAACATCCCCACGTCGTGGTTCTACATGCTGGTGGCGTCGCTGGCGATCTGCGGACGATTCCTGCCGGCGAAGGACGACAACACGTCGAAGTGGTATTGGGCCCTCATGGCCGGCTTGGTGCTGACCGCGTGGGACGTGTCGATGGACCCGGCGATGGTGAAGACGAACCACTGGTTCTGGCAGATGGGCACCCTCGCCGACCGCTCCGCATTCGAGCAGTTCATCGGGAAGCCGATCTTCTTCGGCATGCCGATCACGAACTGGCTGGGCTGGCTTTTTACCGGTATCATCGTCGCCCGTGTGATGCTGGCCATCGTGCCGCCCTCGATGTGGGCCGCGAAGGTGTCGATCCATCGGCTTCCCATCACGTTGTATGCGGTGAACGGCCTCCTGCCGCTGGCGATCTGCTTCCGTCAGGACATGGTGCTGGCTGGCGTACTCGGCACGATCGCCATGGCGATCCCGCTCTGGGCCGCGCTCCGCAACGAACCGGCCCCCGCGGCAAACCCGGCCGCCACGCCGTTGGGCCGTGTTGCCGTGACCGGTCGGTGATGCGGGGCGATAGCCGGGCACCATCGGACCCCATTTTGCGTTCGGCTCGGTGATCGTCTGATGGATCAGCTCACGCCCTATTTCGATTCGGACTGGCTGCCGATCGGCATTCTCGTGCTCATCGTGATCGAAGCGGTGGTGTTGTACTTGTGGCAGCGACGTCACCCACAGTCGCCGCTGGGTTCACCGAACACGGCACGTATCGTTTCGTTTTTAGGGGCCGGCGGTTCGCTGGTCGCGGCGATGATCTTTCATCGCCGCCCGGAACCGTCACCCGAGGGTTTTGCGTTGGCTATGATGGCGGCCCTCGTGATTCACCTCTGGCACATTGCCGTGCTTCTTCGCCGCTGAGCATCGCGGCGGAGGGCGCTCCCCGTTTTCTTCAGCAACCCGGTTCATGCGTATTGTTGTCATCGGCAGCGGCTTCGGAGGACTGGCAGCCGCGATTCGCCTTCAGGCACAGGGCCACGACGTCACGATCGTCGAGAAGCTCGACAAGGCTGGTGGCCGCGGATACGTGTTCGAGCAGGATGGCTTCACGTATGACGCCGGCCCGACGATCATCACGGCGCCGTGGCTCATCGACGAGCTGTTCGAACTGACCGGAAAAAAGACCGAAGACTACGTCAAGCTCGTCCTGCTCGATCCGTTTTACAACATCCGGTTCGAGGACGGCTCGGTCTTTCACTACAACGGTGACCGCGAGAACATCGTGCGTCAGGTCGGTGAGTTCAACCCCGACGACGTTGCCGGCTACATGAAGTTCCGCGAGAAGGCGTGGGAGATCTTCAACGTGGGGATGCCCCTCATCGACAAGCCGTTCCTCACGGCGGGCTCGATGCTGAAGATGCTCCCTGACCTGATCCGTACCCGCTCCGATGTGTCGGTGGCCGACCTCGCCGACAAGTATCTCAAGGACCCCCGGCTGCGCCAGGTGTTTTCGTTCCATCCGCTGCTGGTCGGTGGCAATCCGTACAAGACATCGTCGATGTACGCGCTGATCCACAAGCTCGAGCAGCAGTGGGGCGTGTTGTTCGCGATGGGTGGTACGGGCGCACTCGTGCGAGGGTTGGTGCAGGCGTTCGAGGATCTCGGTGGTACGATTCGCTTCGAGAGCGAAGTGCAGGAGATCACCGTCGACGCGGCCCGTCGTCGCACCACCGGCGTGAAGCTCGTCGGCGGTGAAACCGTGCGCGCCGATGCCGTGGTGTGCAACGGAGACGTGGCACAGGCGTATCGCACGCTGCTGCCGCCCGCCGTTCGCCCCTCGATGAGTGACGCGAAGGTCGAGCGCATGCGCTTTTCGATGTCACTATTCGTGATCTACTTCGGCACCGACAAAAAGTACGAGGACATCGCGCACCATGAGATCATCATGGGGCCGCGCTACAAAGCGCTGCTGGAAGACATTTTCGAGAAGAAGATCCTCTCCGACGACTTCTCGCTGTACCTGCATCGCCCCACGGCCACCGACCCGTCGCTCGCCCCACCAGGCCACGATTGCTGGTACGTGTTGTCGCCCGTCCCACACCTAGGGGGCGACGTCGACTGGGCCGCCGTGGGCGATCGCTATCGCGATCGCATCATGGGGTACCTCGAGGAGCGCTACATGCCCGATCTCTCGAAGCACATTGTGAGCGAGCGTCGGATCGACCCGCGGTACTTCGAGAGCACGCTGAACAGCTACCTCGGTAGCGCCTTCGGGCCGGAGCCCGTGCTTACGCAATCGGCCTACATGCGGCCGCACAATGTGAGCAAGGATATCCCGAACCTCTACTTCTGCGGCGCCGGCACGCATCCCGGTGCCGGTCTGCCGGGCGTCATTTCCAGCGGCAAGATCGTCGCTGAGCTGATCGGCGGCGCGGCGGCGCGGGCCGCCGCTCCGGCCCCTGAGCTGTCACTGCGCTGACCCAGAGCGGCCGGCGGCCGTTTCGCCGCTGGCCGCCTCCCCCGATCGCAGGGCGGCCGTCCGGCATCTTTCCGGCGGCGGCCCTGTTTTCGCAGTTCACCCCCACTCCCTGTCTCACTTAGATTCCGCCGCATGACCATCACCATTACCCCGACCGAGAGCGCGGGAGTCTCGCGCCGGATGCAGATCTCGGTGCCGGCCGACACCGTCGCGTCCTACGAAGATCAGGCGGCGCGCAAGTACGCAACGCAAGCCCGCATTCCCGGCTTCCGCCCAGGCAAAGCTCCAGCCGCGATGGTGCGAAAGCGCTACGCCGCCGAAGTCCGCCAGGAAGCGATCGAACTCGCGATGAACGATGCCTTCCGCGAAGCCGTCGAGCGTGAGGGCCTCAAGCTCGCCGCGCAGCCGCACGTGCACGATCTCAAGGCCGTGCCCGGCCAGCCGCTCGAGTTCGAATTGCACTGTGAAGTGCGTCCCGAACTCGCGCTCGAGAAGCTCGAAGGCTTGACGGTCACGCGTCGCGACTCGATCGTGACGGACGACCTGGTCGAAGAGCAGATCGAGAAGATCCGCGAACAGAAGGCGGATTGGGCGCCAGTTGAAGACAAACCAGCGCCCGCTGACATGGTCACCGTGATGCTATCCACGGCCGACGCCGATGGCTCCCTGCCCGAGGGCAAGGAGTACCGTCTGGTGCTCGGCGGCGGTCAGGCGATCGCCGGCATCGAAGAGCTCATCATGGAGACCGCCCCGGGCGGCACCACCGAGCGTCAGGTGCGCTGGCCCGAAGACTTCCCTGATGAATCGCAGCGTGGCGTGGCGAAGCTCGTACGCGTCGTGCTCACCGACGTGAAGCGCAAGTCGCTTCCGGCGCTCGACGACGCCTTCGCGCGTGAAGTCGGCGACTTCGATACGGTGCAGATCCTGCGCGATGCCGTGCGCACCGACATGGGCGAGCACGCGAAGCGTGAAGCCGATGCCGAGGTACGCGGTCAGATCATCGACCAGATCGTCGCAGCGAATCCGTTCGACGTGCCGAAGGCATGGGTCATGCAGCTGGTTGACGGCTACACGCAGATGTACGGCGTACCCGAGGCAGAGAAGCAGCGCTTTTCGCAGGAGTTCATTCCGATGGCCGAGCGTCAGGTGCGCCGTGATCTGATCATCGACACGATCGCCGAGCGCGAGTCGCTCACCGCGAGCGCGTCGGCGGTGGACACCCGCATCGAGGAACTCGCGAAGGCCCGGAACGTGGATCCTGGGCAAGTGTACGCGCAGCTGCAGAAGTCGGGTCGTTTGCAAGAGATCGAGCGTGAACTCACCGAGGACCGCGTCTTCGGTTGGCTGCTCGAGAAGAATCCGGTCACGACGGCGTAATCGCACGATTGCCGTTCGAGACACCGCCCGACCAACCGTTTCAGGAGAGTTGTAGCATGGCCTCGATCTACATGCCGTACATCATCGAGCGCTCGAGCCGCGGCGAGCGCACGTATGACATCTTTTCGCGTCTGCTGATGGATCGTATCGTGTTCCTGGGGTCGCCGATCAACGACGACGTCGCGAACATCATCATCGCGCAGATGCTGTTCCTCGAGGCTGACAACCCCGAGAAGCCGATCCACCTGTACATCAATTCGCCGGGTGGCAGCGTGTCTGCCGGTCTGGCGATGTACGACACCATGCAGTTCATCAAGGCGCCGGTGCACACCACGTGTATGGGTATGGCCGCCAGCATGGGCGCGTTCCTGCTCTGCGCTGGCGCCGCTGGCCATCGCAGCGCGCTGCCGCACTCGCGCATCATGATCCACCAGCCGTCACAGAACGGTGGCGGTGGCTCAGCGTCCGATATTGAGATTCAGGCGCGCGAGATTCTCTATCTCCGCTCGAAGATGAACGAGCTGATGGCCAAGCACTCCGGCAAGCCCGTCGAGCAGGTCGAGCGTGACACCGATCGTGACCGGTTCATGAGCGCCGAAGACGCCAAGGTATATGGGCTGGTGGACAATGTGATTCAGCCTCAAGCGGAGTTGGTGACGGTGGCGAAGTAGGGACTGCGAACTACAAACGCCCTAGGAAGCAGGGGGGAGGACTCCCCCCTCTTTCCTGGGGAGTTTTTTACGATCCCAAGTCAGCGCACTGCCCCCACCCGCATCATGATCTCCACCGCTGGCCTCGTCGTGAGCCGCGCGAACGGCCGCACGCTCTCCGCATCCAACGTCGTAAAGTCGAATCGGCGTACCAGACTGGCCAGGATCAGCGCCGTCTCGATCGTGGCGAAGGCCGCGCCCACGCAAATGCGCGGCCCGGCACCGAACGGGATGTAGGCGCCCGGCGTCATCTCGGCTTCGCGCTCGGGAAGGAAGCGGTCGGGATCGAAGCGATCCGGGTTCACCCACATCTTCTGATGCCGGTGCATGCTCCACGGCGCGATCATGAGCATCGTGCCGCGCTTCACACGGCGGCCGGCGATTTCGGTGTCCTGCGCGGCCACCCGCGGCAGGAACGTGATCGGCGGATACAACCGTAGCACTTCGCGGAAGAAGTTGCGCACGTACGGCAACCGCTTCGTATGCTCCAGCAGCACCGGTCCGTCGCCCACCACGCGTTCCACTTCCTCGCGCATGCGCGCCACCACATCGGGGCGTATGGAGAGGATATAGAATGCCCAGGTCAGTGAACTCGCCGTGGTTTCGTGTCCGGCCAGAAAAAAGACCCCCAGCTGATCGATCAACTCTTCGCGCGTAAACGGCTGCCCCGTATCGGTGTCGCGCGCGTCGAGCACCGCGCCCGCGATGTCATCGAGATCGGGCGTCGCGATGCGCGTGTCGAGCATGGTGCCGAGGTGCATGCGAATCCGCGCGCACGCGTCGCGGACTGGCTGCGGCTGCGTAGCGGGCGACCACGGTTTGTCGATCAGCAAGCGCTTGATGTCGATGCTGCCGACCTGCCGTTCGAACAGCATGAAATCGTCGAACACCTGCTGCGACGTATCGCCTTCCAACGGCACGGAGAAGATCGTGCGCGTGATCACGTCGGCCGTGAGATGACTCATCGCGGCGTCGAGCGAGAACGTGTCGCCGGACGCCGAAAGAGCTCGCAATCGCGTTTCGAAGTCGTGTACCGCCGCCGCCATGAAGTCGAAGGCGCGGTTGATGCGCATGTGCGAGAAGGCCGGGTCGACCATCTTGCGCTGCCGCCGCCACGTGTCGCCGCTGGTGACGAACATCGAATTGCCCACCAGATCTTCGAGCGCTTCCACGAAGAGATCGTTCTTGGGGAAGAGATCGTGGTCGGTGAGAATCTTGTTCACCCACGTCGGGTCGTTCACGAGCAGGATCCCTCGCCGCGATGACCCCAGCGGCGTGACCATCTCGCGGTAGGCGAGATCGGGAAGGAGGCTCAGCAAGTCCTTCTCGCGGCGCCAGAGCAACCGCAGGAGCGACGTCACCGGCGCGCGCGGCACCGGTGCCGGCGGACGGTACAACGGGGACAGCGTAGCGTCAGGCACCCTGTGTGGTCATCCGCGCCGGTCGGCGCTGCGTAAGACGAATGCGAATCTGATGATAGATGATGATGGCGAGTCCAACGGCCAACGGAATCGACCACATCTTCGGATTGAGCGCGTTGTGCGGCATCAGGCGCACGAACCCGAACGCCATGAAGGCGGTATACACGGAGATGCCCGAGCCCACGATCGCCTTCACATGCTCCAGCTGATACGCGATCCGCGATGGGGTCGGCGTGTAGATGAACCAGAGGTTGGTGAGTCCGGAGGCCACGCCGACCACCGCGATGCCCATCATGAGCACCTCATTGATCAGCCAGCCGCGGTATGCGCACAGCAGTGCGGCGGCAATCACCAGCAGGTTGAGCCCCACATTGGGCCACCGGCGGTTTTCGAGGTGTTGCTTCTTGTTGCGCACCGTCACCAGCCCGTGCCATACCAGGCTGATCGTCAGGATGGCCAGATAGAGCATCATCCAGCCGAAAATCCCCTGCACCCGGGCGGGAGGCCAATCGGTGAGATGGCTGTGGGTGGCTACCGGAGCGAGGATGGTGTTCGTCGCCATGCCGATCGCCATGGTGGCCGTGACCAGCATGAGATAGGCGTACACCGTGCCGAACTTCTTGTGGTTCTGCCCCCCCTTCTTGCCGACGACGGGGATCCAGAAGAGCACCAGCCCGATCGCGCCAGTGGTGACGTGCACGAAGAGGAACCATTGAAACGGCCACATGCGCTACGATCTCTCCCTCAGAAGACATCCCGGGTTCGCGGGACCACGCGTCTTTCCGGCCTTTGCCGGGTATGCGGTACGGTACGACACGCGCGTCGGCGACGCCAGCGTGAAATCTGCAACCACAGTCGCCGGGCACAGGTTTTTGCCGTCGCTGCCGAGACTCCTCCAGAGAGTTCCACCCGCCTTCCCACGCGAAGACGGCCCGCTTCGCTTGACCCTGCGCCACCAAGCGAGTTAACTGTATGTAGGGATATGGCTTGTCCCGCCACGTCCCGTCATCGATTGCCCACCGTTCCGGAACGACATGTCCCACGACAAGCATCTCCGCTGTTCCTTCTGCGGCAAGTCCAAGGACGCCGTCCGAAAGTTCATTTCGGGCCCGTCGGTCTATATTTGCAACGAGTGCATCGCGCTCTGCAATGAGATCCTGGCCGAAGACGAGGAGCGGGAAGTCACCGAAGCGATCACCCAGGTGCCCACGCCCCGGGAGATCAAGAAGACCCTCGATCAGTACGTGATCGGGCAGGAGAACGCGAAGAAGGCGCTCGCGGTGGCAGTCTACAACCACTACAAACGCATCAATGCGGCGGGCAACGCGCGTGAAGACGACGTCGAGCTCGACAAGTCGAACATCCTGCTGATCGGCCCCACCGGTACCGGCAAGACGCTGCTCGCGCAGACGCTCGCCCGTATCCTGGATGTGCCCTTCACGATTGCCGACGCGACCACGCTCACCGAAGCCGGTTACGTCGGTGAGGACGTCGAGAACATCCTGGTGCGGCTGCTCCAGGCCGGTGACTTCAACGTCGCCGAATGCGAGCGCGGCATCGTGTACATCGACGAAATCGACAAGATCGCGCGCAAGTCGGAGAACCCGAGCATCACGCGTGACGTGTCGGGCGAAGGCGTGCAGCAGGCCCTGCTCAAGATTCTCGAAGGCACCGTGGCCAGCGTGCCGCCACAAGGCGGCCGCAAGCACCCGCAGCAGGAATACATCCAGATCAACACCAAGGACATCCTGTTCATCTGCGGCGGCGCCTTCGATGGACTGGAGAAGATCATCGAAGCCCGTACGGGGCGTCGCCAACTCGGCTTCGACAACAACAACAAGAAGGGCGACGGGAAGGTGGTGTCCATCAAGCAGACCACCCCCAAAACGCCGTTCATAGAGGTCGAGCCCGACGACCTGCTCCGGTTCGGGATCATCCCCGAGCTGGTGGGACGCTTGCCGGTGTGTGTGCCGCTCGAAGCGCTCGACGAAGAGTCGCTGGTCCAGATCCTCAAGGAGCCGAAGAACGCGCTGACCAAGCAGTATCAGCGCCTCTTCGAACTCGAGGATGTCAAAATCACCTTCGAGGAGTCCGCCCTCCGCGCAGTGGCCAGCAAGGCGCTGCGTCGCGGCACCGGCGCACGCGGTCTGCGTGCCATTCTTGAAGAAACGCTGCAGGACACGATGTTCGACATCCCCACCCGCGATGACGTGGTCGAAGTTCGCGTCACCGAAGCCTCCGTCTTGCACGGCGGTCCACCGCTCCTCGAAATCGCGCCGAAGCGGCAGAAGAAGGAAGCCTGAGCACGAACCGCACTTCAAGGACCGGCAGCCAACGGCTGCCGGTCCTTCCACTTCGCGACGTGGTGTTGTTCCCCCACGTCGCTATGCCACTCCTGATTGGACGCGAGGGATCGCTGGCTGCTGTCGCCGCAGCCACCGACGACACACAGGAGCTGCTGCTCGTCACGCAGCGTGACGCCGACGTTCACACGCCTGGCGCGTCCGATCTGTATCGCGTCGGTGTGCTCGCGCGCTTGCAACAGGTCACGCGGCTCGCCGGTGGCACGACCAAGATCCTGGTGGAAGCCGTCTCGCGCGTGAGCGTACAGCGCTACACCGCGTCGCGCAGCAGTGCCCGGCTGGAGGCGCGCGTGACCGCGTTGCCGCTGCGTCCCGGCACCGCCAAGTCGGCGCCGCGCGACGGCGCCCACGCCACGTTGCGGCATGCGCTCACCATGTTCGAAGAGTACGCCAACCTTCAACGGCGGTTGCCACCCGAAGTGGTGGGCCTCCTGCAGGCGCTCGACGACGAACAGCGAATTGCGTTCGGGATCGCCGCGCATTTGCAAGTACCCATCGAACAGCGGCAGCGTCTGCTCGAGGCACCGACGCTCGCCGAGCTCGCGACGCAGCTGCTCGACGTGCTGGGCCGTGAACTCGAACTGCTCACGCTCGAAAAGAAGCTCGACGAACAGGTACGGGGATCGCTCTTTCAGAATCAGCGCGAGTTCTACCTGCAGGAGCAGCTGCGCGCGATTCACAAGGAGCTCGGCCAGGAAGACGGCGACGAATTCGAAGAGCTCGCCAAGCAGGTCGCCGAACGCGGGTTGCCACCGACGATCGCCACGCGCGCGCATCGCGAGTTGCGAAAGCTCAAGCGCAGTTCGCCCATGTCGCCCGACGCCACGGTCTCCCGTGGCTGGCTCGACTGGGCGCTCAATTTGCCGTGGACGGTGCGCTCCGATGACACCATCGATCTCGATCACGCGCGCTCGGTGCTGGAAGGCGATCACTACGGTCTCGAGGAAGTCAAAGAGCGCATCCTCGACTACATCGCCGTGCTCGGTCGCGTCGGCCACCTGCCCGGACCGATTCTCTGCCTTGTGGGTCCGCCCGGCGTGGGCAAAACCTCGCTTGGCAAGTCGATCGCGCATGCCCTCGGACGGAAGTTCGTGCGTATGGCGCTGGGTGGGGTGCGCGATGAAGCCGAGATCCGCGGCCATCGTCGAACGTACATCGGTGCCCTGCCCGGTCGCATTATCCAGGCGATGCGGCGCGCGGAAACGATCAATCCCGTCATTCTGCTCGACGAAGTCGACAAGCTCGGCAGCGACTGGCGTGGCGATCCGGCGGCGGCGCTGCTCGAAGTGCTCGACCCCGAACAGCATCACGCGTTCAACGACCACTTCCTCGAAGTCGACTACGATCTGTCGCAGGTGCTCTTCCTGACGACGGCCAATTCGCTGGCGTCCATTCCGGAAGCGCTGCGCGATCGGATGGAGATCATCCGGCTGCCGGGCTATCTCGAGCCGGAAAAGATCACCATCGCCCGTCGGTTCCTGCTGCCGCGCCAGTTGGCGGCACATGGTATCCCGCCGGAACAGGTAACGCTCGAACCGAACGTATTGTCGGCACTGATCCGCGGATGGACGCGTGAAGCGGGGGTGCGCGATCTCGATCGTCGTATCGCACGGTTGTCGCGGAAGCTCGCTCGCCGCGCGCTCGCGCCCGACGCGAAGGTGGTGATCACGAAGGACGAACTCCCGGCGATGCTGGGTCCGGCTCCGCACGATGAGCAGGAGAGCGGCCTGCGCGATCAGGTCGGCGTCGCTTCGGGGCTCGCCTACACGCACGTGGGCGGCGAACTGCTGGAAATCGAAGTCAGTGTCGTGCCGGGACGCGGACGCTTGCAGCTCACCGGAACACTCGGTGATGTCATCAAGGAATCGGCCGCCGCCGCGCTCAGCTATGTGCGCTCACGCGCCCATGCCATGGGACTGCCGGCCGATTTCCATCGCACGCGCGACATTCACGTGCACTTGCCCGCCGGTGCGACCCCGAAGGACGGCCCGTCAGCCGGTATCGCGCTGGCCACCGCCCTTACGAGCGCACTCACCGGCATTCCGGTGCGCGGTGACGTCGCGATGACGGGGGAGATCACCCTGCGTGGTCGGGTCCTGCCCATCGGCGGCGTACGCGAGAAGGGTGTGGCCGCACACCGGCATCACATCTCGCATGTGATCGTGCCACAGGGTAACGCCAAGGACCTGGCCGAACTGCCCGCGGATGTCCGGAACGAAGTGACGTGGCATCCCGTGCGCACGATGGACGAAGTGCTCGCGTTGGCGCTGCGTTCTCCCCTGCCCGAAGTGAGCGATGCAATGGTGATCGATTCCGAGATGGAGCGCCCCACGTGATCGACTCGTCTCCCCTTATCACCGAGGTCGGCGCGCCAGTCGTCGCGCCGCGTATCGACCCGTTGGTCATCAAGAGCCTCGAGTATCTGGGGCCGATGGCCAAGCAGGGGGGATGGCGTCCGGATCCCGACCTGCCGGAGATTGCCTTTGCCGGCCGCTCGAACGTCGGCAAGTCGTCGTTGCTCAACCGCCTCATGCGCCGCAAGTCTTTCGCACGCGTGAGCAACACGCCCGGCCGCACGCGCGAGATTCACTTCTTCAACGTCAACAAGCTCTTTTGCCTAGCCGACCTGCCGGGGTACGGCTACGCGAAGATCTCGAAGGCGCGCAAGGCCGAGTGGCGTCCGCTCATCGAGGGGTATCTCACCGACAGCCCGGTGTTGCGTGGTGTGGTGCAACTGCTCGACGTGCGCCATGACCCCACGGAAGACGACCTCACCATGCTCGACTTCCTGGCCGACCTTGGCGTGCCGACGATTTTCGCCGTCACCAAGATCGACAAGTTGCGCAAGCTGGAAGTCACGCCGCGTCTCGAAACCGTGTCGAAGTTTCTGGGGTTGGACATCGATCAGATCGTGCCGTTCAGCGCCACCACCGGTGTTGGCCGCGATGAACTGGCGTCGGCGCTGATCGACTTGCTGGCGCTGCCCGATTGGAAGCTTCCGCAGTCGTCGGATGAATCGAGCGACGACATGCCGGAGGGACACACCGGCGAACCGTCTGAACGAGGGGCCACGTGATGGGCACGGCAAAACACACCGTATTGGCCGTATTGACGTGCGTGCTCGGTGCCTGTGCCTCGACGACCACCATCGTCGCGCAGGTTCCGCCCACCATGCCGCCGGCCGGTCAGGCAGGCACCCAGGGGGACACGCTCGACCCGAACTGGATTCCCGCCGGTTTCGGCACGCTACGGCAGGACGACCTGGCGCTCAAGGTATCGCCGGCGAACGGGCTGCAGGTCCGCGCGATTCCGCTCGACGAGCGGATCATCCGACTACTCTCTCCCGACTCGTACCGCTCGCTTCGCGAACTGTTGACCAGCAAGAATCGCGAGCTGCTGGCCATGATGGAGCGGAATCGTCTGCCCAGCTACTCGATCTGGTACGTGAGTTTCTTCGCGCAGGAGCAGGGCGAAACGCGCTTCTCGCCGCAGGAATTCATCATCAACAACACCGGGCGTGATTTCCGTCCGCTCGACATGCTCCCGATCACGCCGGGTTTCGGCGAGTACCGTCTGAGGCAGCGCGACGTGCAGTCGGCGTTGATGATCTTCGACGGACAGATCGACGTGAATCAGCCGCTGTCCGCGCTCATGGAAAGCACCCCCAGCGTGACCGACTGGAATCGCGTCATTCAACGGATCGAGCGCGAGCGGTCGTTGGTGCGCTCGCGGGCCGCGGCTGCTCCCAAACCCCCGCGCTGATCCGTCAGGCGTCGGGCACGCGCAGCACGTCTTCTACCGCGCCGGCATCGCCGTCCCGCAGCAAGTGCACCGCGTAGCGCACGGCGTCGTGTTCGCGGGGCCATGCGAGATGCTTGATCGCCGCCGTCGGGGTGCGCCACAGGCTGGCGTCATGCTCGTCGCTCAACATCACCACGCTGGCATGCTCCACGACCGCGGCGAACACCACGGCCATCTGGATCGTGTTGGGCCGTGGGAGAAAAAACGGATTGACCGCGATGGCGTACAGGCGCTGGACGACCATACCGGTCTCCTCGAACACTTCGCGGCGCGCCGCCGCTGCCGGCAGCTCACCCGGCTCGATGCGGCCGTGCACGACCTCCCAGGCGCCCGTACAACGCGCGCCCGCCGCCCGGCGAAGGGTCAACACCCGCCAGCGATCGCGGCGGCTGTGCGGAGCCGGCGCGAGGACGACCACATCGACCACACCCACCGCGACCTGAACGTCGCCCGTCGATATCGCGGGCCGATCTATCGTCGAAAGGTTCATGACCAATGCTACCCGGTCGCTTGCCTTGCGGCGAGCGCGGCGGCGAACTTCCCTGTGATGACTGCTCTCGCTGATTTCCGCGCTCGTGCCGCGCAGTGCCGCACCACCGGTGGCCTCGTCCCCGTCTGGAGCGACTGCCTGCTCGACCTCTGCACACCCGTTTCGGCCTTCGCCAAACTGCGTCGTGGCCCGTTCGCCTTTCTGCTCGAGTCGGCTCCGGCCGGCGGTGAGTCATGGGCGCGTTATACCTACCTCGGCACCGAACCGCGCGGCGCGTGGCGTCTCCGCGACGATGTCGTCGAAGATTGGGATGAGCTGCAGGGGTGGCACGGCGCGCGCACGTCCTCCGACCCCATCGCCGACTTACGGGACATCGTACGCGACATGCGCCCGGTACCGGCGCCCGAGCTTGGCGCGCTGTGGAGCGGCGCGATCGGCTTCTTCGCGTATGATGTGGTACGGCATATCGAAAAACTCCCGCACGCCCCGCCGCGTGCGTTGAACTATCCCGACGCCTGCTTCGTCTTCACGAAGGCGCTCGTGGTCATCGACAACTGGCGCGGGCAGGCCCGCGTGATCGTCTCGGTGCCGGTGCCGGCCGGCGTATCCGACGACGCGCTCGATGCGCTGCATGCCGAGGCCGTACATACCCTCTCGGACACTATCGCGCGCTTGCAGGGGCCGGACGTACTGCCGCCGCTCACGCTCAACGAGTCGGCACCGGCTGCCGTCGCGCGTTCGCACTACGCGCGCGAGGATTTTATCCGTGACGTGGGCCGCATCAAGGAGTACATTCTCTCGGGCGATGTGTTTCAAGCGCTACTCGCCCGTCGCATGTCGGTGCCGCTCGACTTCGATACGACCACCCTGTATCGCTCGCTGCGTGCGCTCAATCCGTCGCCATACATGTATCACCTCATGCTCGACGGTATGGAGCTCGTGGGGAGCTCGCCAGAGCTGTTGGTGCGGGTAGCCGACGGTCGGCTCACGGTGCGCCCGATCGCCGGCACGCGTCCGCGCGGGAAAACGGCGGAGGAAGACGCCGCTCTGGCGGCCGAACTGCTGGCAGATGAGAAGGAGCGGGCCGAGCACGTGATGCTGGTGGATCTTGGCCGCAACGATGTGGGTCGACTCGCGCGCTACGGGACGGTGCGCGTGACCGACCTCATGACGGTCGAGCGCTACTCGCACGTGTTTCATATCGTGAGTCAGGTGGAAGGCGAACTGGCGGACGGCTCGAGCGCGCTCGATGCATTCCGTGCGGTTTTCCCCGCCGGTACGATGACCGGTGCCCCGAAGGTGCGCGCCATGGAGATCATCGACGAGCTCGAACCAGAGCGCCGCGGCGCGTACGCCGGCGCGATCGGCTTCATCGGGGCGGGCGATACCCGCATGGATCTGGCGATCACGATTCGCACCTGCGTGATCGCCGACGGCGTGGCCTCGGTGCAAGCGGGCGCCGGCATCGTGCACGATTCCGTGGCGGAAAACGAGTGGGCGGAAACAGAGAACAAGGCCCGCGCGCTGCTCACCGCGATCGGCCGCGCTCGCGCGGCGTCGTAAGCACGCGTGACGCTCGTGCTCGTCTCCGCTGCGGGCGATCGACGCTTCCTGCTCACCGGACGCACCGTCTTCGTCGCGGGGCGCGAGTTGTCGTGCACGCTGCCGATCCTCGATCCGGCGGTATCGCGCCGTCATGCCGAACTGCGCGTGGACTCGCCGGGAACGCTCGACGTTCAGGATCTCGAGTCACGCAACGGCACGTGGGTCAACGGCGCTCGCGTACTGCACGCGACGCTCGTGCCGGGCGACACGCTGGCCTTCGGCACCGTCAAGTTCACGTTGCGGCACCACGACGTGGCCGATGCACACCCTGCACCGCAATTGCGACCACTCGATGACAGCGCGACGGTCTCGTTCGAACGCCGCGTGCCCTCGCGCGAGCAGTCGTTGGCCGACGTCGCCCAAGTTGCCGCCGGACACGCCCAAGCCACGGCCCGGCTCGCGCAGTTGGTCGGCATCGCGCAACACCTCGGTGGCTCCACCGATCTCGATGCGCTGCTCGAGGCACTGGCCGGTGACCTGTTCCGCAGCTTCGACGCCGACCGCGTGGCGATTCTGCTGCGCGATGGCGACGGACTGCTGCAGACCCGGGTCGCGCGAGACCGCCGCGGCAACATTCCCCGGCCGGTGCCACGGGCGATCGCCAATGGCGTGGCCGAACGGCAGGTGGCGCTGCTCACCAACGACGCCGCGGCTGACGCACGCACCGCGGGGGCGTCGGTGTTGCAGCAATCCGTACAGTCGGCGATGGCCGCGCCGTTGATCGGGGAACAACAGACCACGCTCGGCGTGCTCTACGTGGACCATCTGCGCGACACGGATGTGTTCACCGATGGGGATCTCGCCTTCCTGGTCGCCTTCGCCGGCATCGCGTCGGCGGCCGTGGAACGCGAGGCGTCCACCGCACGGTTGCAGCAGGCGGCCCGTGTGCGCGCCAACTTCGAGCGCTACTTCGCGCCGCAGATTGCGCGGCGCATCGCCGACAGTTCCGGGCGGGTTGCCCCGGGAGGATCGCGCCAGCATGTGGTCGTGCTGTTCAGTGATATCCGCGGCTTCACCGCGATCGCCGAATCACTACCGCCTACGCAGATGGCCGATCAGTTGAACGAATATTTCGGTGCGATGGTCGAGTGTGTCTTCCGGCACGAGGGCGCGCTCGACAAGTTCATCGGTGATGCGATCATGGCATACTGGGGCGCGCCCGAAGCCGGGGCCGATGACGCCGCGCGCGCTGTAGCGGCCGCGCTCGACATGCAGCATGCACTGGAGTCACTGAACGCGCGCTGGGCGTCCGAAGGCCGGCCCCTTCTCAGCGTCGGCATCGGTATTCACACCGGCGACGCCTTCGTAGGCAACATCGGTTCGCCGCGTCGTCTCGAATTCACGCTCATCGGCGACACCGTCAACGTGGCGAACCGCCTGTGCAGTCTGGCCGGCGGCGGAGAAATCCTCGTCAGTGATGCCGTGCGCGCTGAACTGCCCGCCCCAGACGCCTGCGCGCCCCGCACGGAACTCGCCGTGGCGCGACAGCATGGCGCGCCGCAAGCGGTGTGGCAGGTCACCGCCTCGTGGACCGCCTCGTGAACACGGCGCCGATCACTCGCGCCGTGGGCACCGCCGATGTCACCGGCGTGCCGGTGGTGCTCGACGATCTGGCCGAGATCGTGCGCGAACACGACACCTTGTACGATTGGGCCGCGGAGCAGCCGCAGCCGCGCGCCATGCGCGGACGCGCACCGGTGTACGTGGCCACACTCCCCACCTGTGGAATTCCCGTGGTGGTACGACACGGCTGGCACGGCGGCGTCCTCGCGCCGCTCACGGCCGACCGCTTTCGGCGCCCTACGCGGGCGCCTCTGGAAATGGAGCGGTCGACCACGTTGCGCGCCGCCGGCATTCCCACCACGGAGGTACTTGGCTTCGCGCGGTATCCCGCGGCGTTCGGGCTCTGTCAGGTGGACGTCGTCACCCGCTTTGTGGCCGACGCCGCCGATCTCGGCATGGTGCTGGCCGGGCTCGCGCCGTTCGTGGATTGCGAAACCGCGTTGTCGGCGACGCAGCGGCTGCTCATGCAGTTGGCCGACCATGGCGTGATCCATCCGGATCTCAACGTGAAGAACGTTCTGCTGCGCCCCACGTCCGAAGGTATCGAAGCGTTGATCATCGACGTCGATGTCGTTCGCTGGGACGCGAAGCGCGCACCCGTCGATACCATGCGCGCGAATCTCGCTCGCCTCACGCGATCGGTGCGCAAATGGCGCACGCACTTCGGCTGCGACGTGACCGACGCGAGAATCGCGGCATTCAGCGATGCCGTGACCGCCGAGCTCATGTCGGTTTCCCACTCTCATGCGCGCTAGCGTGACCGCTTCCGCGACGACCCCTCCCCTGCCCCCATTCACCCTCGATCGCGTCTGTATCGTGATGATGAGTGCGGTCGGTGATGCCGTGCACGTGATGCCGATCATTCACGCGATCAAAGCGCATGCGCCTGCGTCACGCGTCACGTGGGTGCTCCAGCCGGGACCGGCCACGCTGGTGCGCGGCCATCCGCTGGTTGACGACATCGTGCTCTTCGATCGCTCGAAAGGATGGAAAGGATTTCTCGACACCCGTCGCGAACTCGCCTCCCGCCGATTCGACGTCGTGCTTGCCTTGCAGGTGTACTTCAAGGCGGGCCTCATCACCGGCTTTACGCAAGCGCCGGTGAAGCTGGGCTTCGACCGCGTGCGCGCGCGCGATGCCAACTGGTTGTTCACCACGCATCGTATTGCACCGCACGCCGGACAGCACGTGCAGGATCAATACTTCGAGTTCATCGATGCGCTCGGCGTACCACACGGCGCCCCCCAGTGGACGTTGGGACCGTGGAACGACGAAGAGCGTGCGTGGCACCGCGACTTCCACGCGCAGTTCGATCGTCCGATCGCACCGATCGTGGTGGCCACGAGCAAGGGCGCGAAAGATTGGATGCCCGAGCGATGGGCCGCCGTGTGCCACGTGCTCTGGAACGAATTCGGGCTGCAGCCGGTGCTCGTGGGGGGACGCTCGCCGCGCGAGGTGGAGGCCGAGGCGATCATCCTGCGCGACGCGCCGATGGCGCACTCGGCGTTGGGTAGTGGCCTTCGACGGCTCGCCGCGATCCTCGACGGTGCCGCGGTGGCACTCTCACCGGATACCGGTCCGCTCCACCTCGCCGTCGCGTTGCGCACGCCTGTCATTTCACTGCTCGGCTACACGAATCCGAAACGCGTTGGACCATACGACTTCTCCCGCGATCTCATGATCGATGCCTATGGCGATCCCGGCGAGGACTATCCCCTCGACATGACGTATCGCGAAGACCGTATGAAACGCATTTCGGTGGATGACGTACGCGCCATGCTCACGCGCTGGCAGGAGCGCTATCGACGGTCGTGAGCGGCCCGTACGCGTAGCGGAATCCCAGGTCGCGCAGCAGCCCCACCAGGCGACCCAACGGCAGGCCCATCACGGCGAAATAGTCGCCGTCGATGCGCTCCACATTGGTCGCCCCAAGCCCCTGAATGCCGTAGGCACCGGCTTTGTCCATCGGCTCACCGGTGTCCACGTAGGCGGCGATCTGTGCCGCATCGAGCGGTCGGAACGTCACCGACACCGACTCCACCCCGGACAGTGTCACGCCGCCGTGCGCGACGGCCACGGCTGTGAACACGGTGTGCGTTCGTCCACTCAGCCGCGTGATCATCGCGATGGCGTCCGCGCGGTCGCCGGGCTTGCCCAGAATGTCGCCGTCGATCACGACGATCGTATCCGAGCCGATGACGACGGCGTCTGGATGCTCCACCGCCAGCGTGTGCGCCTTTTGCCGTGCGAGGCGTTCGCAATGCGGAACCGGTGCCTCATCGGGAGGCACCGATTCGTCTACGTCGGCGGGATGCACCTCGTGGGCGATCCCGATCAACGCGAGAAGCTCCCGGCGCCGCGGCGATTGCGAGGCGAGGATCACGCGGGGACGGGTTCCCGGAGCGACGGAGGGAGGAACGGAAGCAGTCATGCGACTAAGTTTAGACGACGACAATTCTCCTCGCATCCCATCCGCGCATGTCCGACGAACAGGCCCATTTCGAGACGCTCGCCATCCGCACTCAGGCGCCCATATCCGGCGAACGGGAGCACTCCGTACCGCTCTATCTGACGTCGAGCTTCCGATTCGACGACGCCGAGCATGCGCGCGCGCTGTTCACGGAGGAGGTCGCGGGCAATATCTACAGCCGCTACGCGAATCCGAACACCGACGAGTTCGTGCGCAAGCTGTGCCTGCTTGAAGGCGGCGAAGACGGCATCGCCACCGCGTCGGGCATGTCGGCGGTGTTCACGGCGATCGCGGCTCGCGTCTCGAGCGGGGATCACGTGCTGGCCTCGCGCGCGCTCTTTGGTTCGACGCACCAGATCTTCACGCGCATCCTGCCCAAGTGGGGCGTGTCGTGCGACTACGCCGACGCGTCAGTTCCGAGCTCGTGGGAGCAATTGGTACGTCCGACCACGAGGTTGATCTTCATCGAGACGCCGTCGAACCCCGGCCTCGAGCTGCTCGATTTGCGCTGGCTTGGCGACTTCGCGGCCGCGCGCGGAATTCCGCTCGTCGTCGACAATTGTTTTGCCACGCCGTATCTGCAGCGGCCGCTCGCACTCGGTGCGAACGTCGTGATTCACTCGGCCACCAAATACATCGACGGACAGGGCCGTGCGCTCGGCGGCGCGATCGTCGGCGACGCATCGTATATCGCCGACTGCCGTTTTTTCGCACGCCACACGGGCCCGGCAATGAGTGCCTTCAACGCCTGGCTCTTGTCGAAGTCACTGGAGACGTTGGCCGTTCGCATGGATCGCCACTGTTCGAACGCGCTCGCACTCGCGCAGCACTTCGAGGGACATCCGGCGTTGACCGCCGTGCGCTATCCGTTCCTGCCATCACATCCACAGCACGACTTGGCCCGCACGCAGATGTCTCAGGGCGGAGGTATCGTCGTACTGGAATTGACTGGCGGCCTCGAAGCGGGACGGCAGTTTCTTGACGCAGTCCAGATGGTGTCGCACTCAGCGAACCTAGGCGACACGCGGACGATCGTGACGCATCCGGCATCGACGACGCATTCGAAGCTGACCCCGTCAGAGCGCGAGTCGGTCGGAATTTCCGATGGATTGATTCGGGTGAGTGTGGGCCTCGAGCACGTGGCCGATATTGTCGCCGATCTGGAGCAGGCATTGTCGCGGGTCGACGTCGTGTCGTAACGACCGGACGCACGACTCAGCGTGTCGCTTACTGACACGTCGTGGCATGGCAAATGCACGGTCAATTATCTGTGGATGCCGATTATGTGACAGCCATCACGAGTGTGTAATCGGAGCGAACTCTGCGTCAGCGCTCGTCCTTCGCACTCGCGGCATCTCGCTCGAGCCAGATCGTGACGGGGCCGTCGTTCACCAATTCGACGTCCATCGTAGCGCCGAACTCCCCTGTTTCCAC
>Ga0105049_10001327_pt1 | contig 29124 bp, 21 predicted proteins | sample MAT06_FD_78087 | JGI IMG/M metagenome (GOLD analysis project Ga0105049, IMG submission 78087) | Freshwater microbial communities from Lake Fryxell liftoff mats and glacier meltwater in Antarctica - MAT-06 | ecosystem: Environmental > Aquatic > Freshwater > Ice > Liftoff microbial mat | place... | reverse complement strand
GGCGTCGCCAGTGCCGCAGCCCGGGGGCTGATGGCACACGACGGCCGCGTTGCAGACGAGCCCGTCGGAGCAGTCGCTATCGCCGTAGCAGCCGGTCTCAATCGGGGTCGCGCCGCACTCGAAGGCGCACGTGCCGGAGTTACAGGCCCAGGCCCCGGTACAGTCGATCCCGGGATCACCCTGGCAGTCGCTTGCGACCTGGCATTCACCACGGTTGCCCGCTGCGGGCACGTCGGGCGCACAGCCGTTGTCATCGTTGACCGCCATGAACGCGAAGACCGCGCCCGCAAGCCAGGTCATCTGACCCGTCTTCCTTCCCCATCCCTGAACGTGTGCTTTCATCGTGGTCTCCTTGGTCGCGCTCGTCTTGTCTTGCTGCTGGTGCCCGAAGGCGGGTGCGTGCTCGTGCCCTGCCACATCCATGCCACCGGTCACCACGGCTTCGCCTTCACGCTGATCACTCGCTGCCCGGACCGCTCGACGCGCGGCGTTGGTCGCGACTTAGAGGGCTGGCTGTGGCAATTGGGTCGCATGTGTAGTCTTTATTCCCGTTGGTGCTTGTTGGCCGCATTTTATGCGGTCGTGAGACACGCTCCACGAGCGCTCGCTCGAACCCCGCAGGCCCCGAGGTTTCGGAGCGCGGGCGAGCTTTGCGTCGCTTGCGATCGAGCAGGTGGACCACGTGCCCGGTTCTTGCCATCCTCCGCGCCCGTTACCGGACCCGCGGGGGACTTCGTGCGCTCTCTTCCTGTACTGACCCTCGTTTCGTCGATCTTTTTTCAACTATTCGCGCTCGCGCTCGCGGGCTGCGGCTCCACACCTACGCCGGGCCCGGGCGATCCACCGTCAGGAGATGCGCCCACCGTCGACGCTACGCCGACTGGTCTGGACGCGATCTTTCCGGCGCCGCTTCGGCTGCCCGCAACGGCGACCCCTCGATCCTATGAGATGACGCTGCGGATTGACCCTGCCGCGCCGACGTTCTCGGGTGAGGGCCGCATCCAGGTCGAGCTCACGAGCGCGACGCGGGTCGTGCGGCTGCACGCGGACGGGCTGACGTTGAAGAAGGCCGTGGCGCTCGTGCGCGGCAAGGCGGTGACGCTCGAGGCGAAGGTCGACGGTTCGCAGCTCGCGCTCGTCTCGCCGACGCCGTTGCCGGCAGGCGCCGTCGAGCTCCAGCTCGCCTGGTCAGGCCCGTTGCCCGAGGCGCCGGTCGGCATCTATCGGGTGCAGGATGGTGGGCGCTGGTATGTCTTTACGCAGTTCGAGCCGCTCGAGGCGCGGCGCGCCTTCCCGTGCTTCGACGAGCCGCGCTTCAAGACGCCCTGGTCGATGGCGATCGAAGTGCCGGCAGGACTTGGTGCGTTCTCGAACAACCCCGAGCGGGCGATGGTCGCGATGAGCAACGGCTGGTCACGCCACGAGTTCGAACCGACCCCGCCGCTGCCGAGCTATCTCGTGGCGCTCGCGGTCGGCGACTTCGACGTCGTCGAAGGCGAGAAGGTCTCGGGCGGTAAGGTCCCGTTCCGGATCATTGCCCCGAAGGGGAAGGGGCACCTCGCCGGGTTCGCGCTCGACAAGACCCCGCGGCACCTGGCGGCACTCGAACAGTGGTTCGGCACGCCGTATCCGTTCGCGAAGCTCGACCTCGTCGCGGTGCCGAGCTTCTCGTCGAGCGGCATGGAGAACGCCGGGCTCATCACGTTTCGTGAGGCGCTGTTGTTGATGGACGGCAACAAGGCGGCGATCGAGGAGCGCCTCTGGTGTGAAGGGGTCATCGCGCACGAGCTGGCGCATATGTGGTTTGGCGACCTCGTCACAATGGAGTGGTGGGACGACCTGTGGCTCAACGAGGCGTTCGCGACCTGGATGGGGCGCAAGTCGATGGCGGTCGTGTCGCCCGAGCTCGACGTCTACGAGCAGTCATTGCGCAGCAAGTTCGGCGTGATGCTGGGCGATGCACGCGTCAACGCGCGCGCCGTGCGCCAGCCGATCACCAAGGAGGGGGACATCTACAACGCCTTCGACGGCATCACCTACGCGAAGGGCGCGGCGGTGTTGACGATGATCGAGGCCTGGATCGGACCCGCGCAATTCCAGGCCGGCGTGCGTAACTACCTGGCCGAGCATGCCCACGGAAGTGCGACGACCCATGACCTGCTCGAGCATCTCGGGCGCGCCGGAAAGGTCGACGTGGCGACCCCCGTCAACACCTTCCTGGACCAGCCGGGGGTGCCGCTCGTGAGCCTCGATTGGCGCTGCGAGCCGGACGGGGTGGTGTCGCTCGACGTCCGGCAGAGTGCCTATAAATTGATGGGCGACCCGCGTGGGGAGGTGCCGGGCCGCTGGCAGATCCCCGTCTGCGCCCGCCTCTCGGACGGCAGGAAGAACTACGACCACTGCGCCCTCCTGTCCGAAGCGGCGACCACGTGGCGGGTCAATGCTGGGTTTTGTCCGACCTTCTCACATCCAAATATCGGTGAGTCGGGCTACTACCGGTGGGAGACGCGGCTCGGTCCAATCTCGATCGCGCGGAGCGACAAGGCGGCCTTCGCTGGCTACGTGGCGAGTCTGCGGGGCGGGATCGACAGTGGCCGCATGCCGCTCGCGACGTTGCTCGATGGGGTCGAGCCGCTGTTGGAGGCGAGTGTGTCGCCGTCCGAGCTGGACGACCTGATGGGCGCGCTTGCGCAGGTCGCGCGCTTCGACCCGGAGGCGCCGCGCGATGCTCGCTTTCAGAAGAAGGCACGTACGTGGCTCGACCGCATCCCGCTCGATCTGGGGCTTGGCGACACGCCGCGCGAGCGCCGTCGCATGCCGGCGCTGGTCCGCTCGCTGGCCGGGTTGACGCTCGACAAGCGCGTGTTCGCGCAGGCGACGAAGGTCGCCCAGGCGTTCCTCGGTGAGCTCGAGGGAAGCGCTTCGAAGACGAAGTCGTCGGAGGAAGACGTCGCGGTCTATCTGCCGCTGTATGTGTATGGCCTCGGGCGTGACGCGACGGGGGCGCTGCAGCGAAGTGCCGCGTGGACACGGCTGCGCGCGGCTTTCGACAAGGTGCGCGACCCGGGTGAGCGTGACGCGGTCATCGAGGCGCTTGCGTCGTTCGACGACCCGGAGCTCATCACGAAGAGCTACGATCTGCTGCTCGATGGGACCTTGCGCGCCCAGGACCTGCGCACGCTGCGTTCGAAGACCCATGGTCGGCGTCCGGTGACGCAGGCGGTCTGGACGTGGTTGACCGGCAACTTCGACGGGCTCGTGGCAAAGCTCGGCTCGAAGTCGGCGCCGGGTCTGCCGGGTTTTGCGGGCGCATATTGCGAGCCCGGCGACGACGCGTTGGTCGCGGCCTTCTTCGCGTCGAAGAAGGCGAGCCTGCCCAGCGGTGTCGACCGTCCACTCGCGCAGACGTTGGAGCAGATCCGCGCCTGCGTGGTCGCGCGCGAGCGTTATGGTGCGGAGGCGCGGGCCTGGTATCAGGGCAGATGAGGCGCTGGAGGCGGCTCAGCTTTCGGTTGCGCGGCGCCGAGCGATCCGATAGTCCGGGCGCCAGTTCGAACGACGATCGGAGACACGATGGAGCACGGCGAAGTCGCGGAAAAAACGAGCGATGACCAATTGCACCGCATCCGACACAGCCTTGCGCACGTGTTGGCGCAAGCGGTGCTGGACCTGCGACCGGGCTCGACGCTCGGCTTCGGGCCGCCGATTGCGGATGGCTTCTATTATGACTTCATCCTGAGCACGCCGCTGACCGAGGAGGACTTCCCCGAGATCGAGAAGCGGATGAAGTTCCTCCTCAAGCAGAACACGAAGTTCGAGCGCGAGGAGTTGCCGCGCGCGGAGGCATTCGCGCGTCTCGAGGACGAGATGAAGGAGCCGTACAAGCGGCAGTACGCCGAGGAGCTGTTCGAGAAGAAGCAGCTCGAGGCGTTGACCTTCTACCGGTCGGGCGCGTTTCTCGACATGTGCGATGGGCCGCACGTCGCCTCCACACGTGAGATCCCGGCCGGTGCGTTCAAGCTCCGCAGCGTGGCCGGCGCGTACTGGCGCGGCGACTCGAAGAACGTAATGATGACGCGCATCTACGCGCTCGCGTTCGCGACCAAAGACGCGCTCGAGGCGCACGTCAAGGCCGTCAAGGAAGCGCTCGAGCGCGACCACAAGAAGCTCGGCAAGGAGCTCGACATCTTCGTCATCGACGAGATGATCGGCAAGGGCCTGCCGCTGTGGCTGCCGAACGGCACGGTCATCCGCGACGAGCTCGAGAAGCTCGTGAAGGAGCTCGAGTTCAAGGGCGGCTACCAGCGCGTCGCCACGCCTCATCTCGCGAAGGCGGAGCTATACTACGCGACCGGGCATCTGCCGTACTACGCGAGCCACATGTACCCGCTGATGGAGCTCAAGGAGACGCGTGAGACGGAGGCCGGCGAGCAGGTCGAGGTCAAGGAGACCTACTGCCTCAAGCCCATGAACTGCCCCCATCATCACAAGATCTTCGCGGCCCGGCCGCGCAGCTACCGCGACCTGCCACTGCGTCTGGCGGAGTATGGTCAGGTCTATCGCTTCGAGGACTCGGGCGCGCTCTCGGGGCTCCTGCGCGTGCGCGGCATGTGCATGAACGACGCGCACATCTACTGCACGGAAGACCAGATCAAAAAGGAGTTCATCTCGGTGATGGACCTGCATCGGCAGGTCTATGAGATCCTCGGACTGTCGAACTACCATTTCCGATTCTCGACCTGGGATCCCGACGACCCGAAGGGCAAGGCCAAGTACGTCGACAACCCCGAGGCGTGGGAGCGCACCCAGCGCTACGTGCACGAGGCGATGCTCGAGACCGGGCTGCCGTTCACCGAGGGCAAGGGCGAAGCGGCCTTCTACGGCCCAAAGATCGACGTGCAGTTCCGGACGGTGACCGGCCGCGAGGAGACCGCCAGCACCAACCAGCTCGACTTCGCGGTGCCCGAGCGGCTCGACCTGCGCTACGTCGGTCCCGACAACAAAGAGCATCGACCCTACATCATCCATCGCGCGCCGCTCGGCACGCACGAGCGCTTCGTTGCGTTCCTCATCGAGCACTACGGCGGCGCCTTCCCGACGTGGCTGGCGCCCCTGCAGGTGAAGGTCCTGACCGTCAGCGACCGCTTCGACGACGTCGCCGAGCGGCTCGTCGGCGAGCTGAGAAACGACATGGTGCGCGCCGAGCGCGATACGTCGGCCGACACGATGGGCAAGAAGATCCGCAACGCGATCACCCGCAAGGTGCCCAACATCCTGGTCATCGGCGAGCGTGAAGCCGCCGACGGCACGGTCACGCTGCGACGCTACGGCAAGGAAGAGCAGGTGACGCTGCCGTTCGCGCAGTTCAAGGCGGAGCTGCTGGCCTCGATCATACGGCGTAGTCGGGACTGAGACGTCGGTCGCGGGGGAGCGCGTCACGCCCTCGCCCTCGCCCTCACCCTCGCCCTCGCCCGCGCCCACGCCGACGGCCGCACCCGCACCCGCACCCACGCCCGCGCCCACGCCGACGGCCACGCCCGCACCCGCACCCACGCCCACGCCCACGGCCGCCTTGACGATGCGCGGTTGCAGGGCCTACTGTCCGCCCCGCCGATCCACCGCCAGGGCCCAAACATGAAACGATTCCATCACATCGCGCTTCCACTCATGACCCTCGCGCTGGTCGCCTGCGGCGGTAAAAAGCCCGCGGCCGATGCCGGCGCCACCCCGTCGCCAGCCGGTGACACGACTGCAACGGCTGACCCGAAGCCCGAGCCGAAGCCGGAACCCAAGCCCGACCCGAGCACGCCGAAGTCCGGCGCCCTCAAGATCGTGTCGAGCCTGCCGCGCACCGGCAGCGCCAACGCGCAGACCACCACCATCGTGAACGGCATCAAGATGGCGGTCGACGAGACCGGGGGTAGGATTGGGGACTTCACGCTCACCTACGAGGACTGGGACGACGCCTCCGCCAAGAAGGGCGACTGGGACCCCGAGGTCGAGGCCGGCAACGCCGACAAGGCCGTCGGCGACAAGGACGTCGTCGCCTACATCGGAACCTACAACTCGGGCGCCGCGATGATCTCGATGCCGGTCCTGAACAAGGCCGGGCTCCTGATGGTCTCGCCCGCCAACACCTACCCCGCGTTGACCAAACCCGGCACCGGCGAAGCGCACGAGCCCGACGCGTATCGCCCGTCGGGCAAGATCACCTACTTCCGTGTGGTGCCCGCCGACGACATGCAGGGTGCTGTCGGCGCCAAGTGGGCTCAGAAGATGGGCGCCAAGTCGGTCTACATCCTTCACGACAACGGCCTCTACGGGAAGGGCGTCGCGGCCGTGTTCCAGCAGACCGCGGAGGACATCGGTCTGAAGGTCATCGCGTTCGAGGCAGTCGACCCGAAGGCGCAGGAGTACAAGTCGCTCATGACGAAGATCAAAGAGGCCAACCCCGACTTCGTCTACTACGGCGGCACGACCCAGACGAACGCTGGCCAGCTCGTCAAAGACTTCGTCGCGGTCGGGGCGACCGGCAAGATCATGGTGCCCGACGGCTGCTTCGAAGAGGCGTTCATCCAGGCGTCTGGTGCCGAGAACGCCAACGAGCGCGTGTACGTCACCTTCGGCGGCGTGCCGCCCGAGAAGCTGACGGGCACCGGCGCGGAGTTCGTCAAGGCCTACCGCGCGAAGTTCGGCGCCGAGCCCGAGGCCTACGCGGTCTACGGCTACATGGCGGCGAAGGTCGCAATCGACGCCATAAAGGCGGCTGGAACCAAGGACAGAATGGCGATTTCAGCGGCCGCCGCGAAGGTCTCTTACGAGGATAGCGCGCTTGGCAAGTTCAGCTTCACCGAGCACGGAGACACGACCATGGCGACGATGTCCGGCAACATCATCAAGGGCGGCAAGTTCGAGTTTGTCTCGATCCTGACGATGGACTGACGAACCATCCGGTGCTGGCCGAGTGTGCTGGGCCGATGCGGAGTGCCTGCGCTTGGAAGTGATCCTTCAACAGATATTGCTGGGCCTGACGAATGGCATGGTGTTCGCGCTCATCGCGCTCGGCTACACCATGGTCTACGGCATCCTCGAGCTCATCAACTTCGCGCACGGCGACCTGTTCATGCTGGCGTCGTTCCTGGCGCTGACGCTGGTCGGCGCGATGGGGTTGGCGCACGCGTCCGGCGCCGAGCTGGGCTTGGGGCTCTTCGCGGTCGTGGTGCTGTGCGCGCTGTTTGCGGCAGGGCTCAACTGGTCGGTCGACCGGGTCGTGTACAAGCCGCTGCGCAAAGCGCCGAAGCTGGCACCGCTCGTGTCGGCCATCGGCGTGAGCTTCGTGTTCATGAACCTCGGCCTCTTCTGGGGCGGGTTGCCGATGGATGAGTTCGGGGGCGGCGTGGCGGCAGCGGCGCCGAAGTCTTTTCCGGAGTTGCTGCCGAATATCAATCTCCTCGGTGAGGATGCGGCGCTGCGCATCACGCCGAAGGACGTGCTCGTCATCGTGAGCTCGCTCGTGGTGATGATCGCCTTGTTCTGGTTTGTGACCAGGACGAAGCTCGGCAAGGCGATGCGCGCGACCGCGCAGAATCCGACCGCGGCGCGCTTGATGGGCATCGACGTCGACCGCGTCATCGGCGCCACGTTCTTGATAGGTGGTGCGCTGGCCGGGTTCGCGGCCGTCATCTATTCGATCTATATCAACACGATCAATTTCCAGATGGGCTACCAGAACGGGCTCTATGCGTTCACGGCGGCGGTACTGGGTGGTATTGGCAATATCCGCGGCGCAGTATTGGGTGGTATTGTCATCGGCATGTTGCGCGCGTTCTCGGACCAGTACATCGGGGCGCAGTGGCAGCCCGCGGTGCTGTTCGGGACGCTCATCTTGATCCTGGTGTTCCGGCCGTCGGGCCTCCTCGGGTCGACCGCGCGGGAGAAGGTCTGATGGCCTCGAACACGCTCCCGTTGACCGGTGGCCGCAAGGCCCGACCCTGGTTTCTGCGATTCGAGGTGATCCTCATCGCGGTGCTGGTGATCTATCCGTTCTTCCCGTTCCTCGACATGGCGATAAGCTCGGTCTTCGGTGAGCAGCTGCGGCTCGACCGCCAGCTCGTCAACATCTTCATCTTCGGGATCCTGGCGCTCGCGCTGAACCTCCAGGTCGGCTACGCGGGGCTCCTGCAGTTGGGGATCGCTGCCTTCTTCGCCATCGGAGCGTTCACGACCGGCGTCGTATCGGTCGAGAAATACCCGTTCCAGTTCGGCTTCTGGGGCGCCATCGTGCTTGCACCCATGGTCGCGGGCGCGGCCGGATTGCTGCTCGGCGCGCCGACAGTGCGACTCAAGGGCGATTATCTGGCGATTGTCACGCTCGGCTTTGGCGAGGTCGTTCGCGTCGTGACGTTGAACCTCGATGCGATTACCGACGGGCCACGCGGACTCTCACCGATCCCATCGGCCTGGATCCCGTCCGACATCCAGGCGGCCCTTGGCGACGAAGGCAACCAATCCCACTTCGTCACAATGTACTTCATAGCGCTCATCTTGTTGGTGGCGCTGGTCGTCATCTTCCAATTGCTCGAGCGTAGCCGTGCCGGGCGCGCGTTCGTCGCCCTGCGCGAGGACGAGCTCGCGAGCGCCGCGATGGGCCTGAACCCCGCCAGGACGAAGCTCGCCGCGTTCGCCGCGGGTGCCGCTGTTGCGGGCTTGGCAGGGGCGCTTTATGCCACCAACCTGAAGACCACGGCCGAGCCGAATACTTACGACTTCAACTATTCGATCATCGTCTTGTGCTGCGTGATCATCGGCGGGCTCGGCAGCGTGCGCGGTGTGCTGCTCGGCGTGGCGGTGCTGATCTCGTTCGACAGCGTCATCTCCCCGCTACTGACGAAGGCAATCCAGAAGGGTGTCGGCGATAGCGACAATGTGTTCCTGTCGCTCACGAACTGGAAGCTGATGATCTTCGGCATCGCACTCATCCTGACGATGCGCTACCGGCCGGCGGGACTCTGGCCGAGTGCGCGCATGAAGGAAGAGATGCACGAAGAGGGAGGTGCCAAATGAGCGCGTCCCTGCCGGATCCCATTCGATCGAATAAGCCACTACTAGAGGTCGACGACCTGACATTGCGCTTCCGCGGCCTGACCGCCGTGAACAAGGTCGACCTCATCGTCAACGAGGGTGAGATCGTGGCCGTCATCGGCCCCAACGGCGCCGGCAAGACGTCGCTGTTCAACGCGATTACCGGCATCTACGAGCCGACCGAAGGGCGCGTGTTGCTCGACGGCAAGGACCTCCAGAAGCAGCCCGAGCGCGCCAACTACTATCGCTGGAGTCTGGTCGGGATCGCGGTCGGCTTCCTCATGGCATTGTGGGTGTCGGACCCAAACCAGATGTGGTCGGCCGTCGTGAAGGCGAACTACCGCGACCCGAAGGCCGGCTTCGACTTCAGCGCGGCGGCCAGCGACTTCGGCGCGTTCCTCGGCGCGAAGCCGCGTATCGAGTTCCGGTCCGGCCGCTTCTATGTCACGACGAGCGATGGCAAGGCGCCGTTCGGGTCCGCCAAGACCCGAGAAGAGGCGGACGCCAAGCGCGCGGCGATCCCCGAGATGGCGACACTCGATGACGCCGGCTCGACCATCGAACAACGTGGCACGAAGGTCGCGATCCTGTCGGCTGACCGCCAGACAGTGTTGGACGAGGCGCCCAATCGCGACGTCGCATTGGCCCGCATCGCGGCCGCCAAAGAAGTCGACTCGAAGGCGAGCGGCAGCATCTGGAAGCGCCTCATTGTGCTGATCGTCGGCAGCGGCATTGGCTTCGCGGGCGCGATGGCGATCTGGAAGCAGACGCGCCGTACGCCGACCTCGGTGACGCTGCGCGGCATCGCGCGCACGTTCCAGAACATCCGCCTGTTCCACGACATGAGCGCGCTCGAGAATGTGCTCGTCGGTATGGACCGCCACCTCGATGTGCCGCACGGCTTCTGGACCAAGCAGCGCCTCTTGACCGACTTCGGGCCGCTGGTCGGGCTCGGCGGGGTGTGGCTTCTGTTCTTTCTCGGCGTGCGCTTTCAGCTCTTCGGCGAGCTCCTCAACTCGCTGCTGTTGCTCGTGTTGCTCGGCGGCACGATCGGCTGGCTCGTGCTCATCTCGCTGCGCCGCTTCTTCACGCCGACCGCCCGGGCGATCGAGTTGCATGCGCGCGCTGAAGCGATGTCGCTGCTCGGGTTCGTGGGCCTCGACGAGCGTGCGGAGGATCTGTCGAAGAACCTGCCGTATGGCGATCAGCGGCGCCTCGAGATCGCGCGCGCGCTGGCGACTAAGCCGCGCCTGTTGTTGCTCGACGAGCCGGCGGCCGGCATGAACCCGTCCGAGACGGTGGCGCTCATGAAGCTCATCAAGGACATCCGGGGCCGCGGCGTGACGGTGCTGTTGATTGAGCACCACATGCGCGTCGTGATGGGGATCTCCGACCGCATTGCCGTCCTGGTCTATGGGACGAAGATCGCCGAGGGCACACCCGAGGAGATCCGGACCAACCCCAAAGTCATCGAGGCCTACCTCGGTTCGGAGCAGCTCGGATGAGCGGGCTATTGGAGCAGCTCGGATGAGCGGGCTATTGGAGCAGCTCGGATGAGCGGGCTATTGGAGCAGCTCGGATGAGCGGCCTATTGGGCGAACAACCGCTGCTCAAGGTGGAAGGCGTACGCGCCGGCTACGGCAACATCGAGGCTCTGCATGGTATCGACCTCGAGGTGCGGCAGGGCGAAATCGTGTGCCTCATCGGGGCCAACGGTGCCGGTAAGACGTCGACGTTGATGACGATTTGCGGTTGCGTGAAGACGCGGACCGGGCGCATCACGTTCGCTGGGCAGGACATTACGGCGATGGCGTCCGACAGGATCGTGCGCCTCGGGCTCGCGCAGTCGCCCGAGGGGCGTAAGATCTTCCCGCGCCTGACGGTGCTCGAGAACCTCGAGATGGGCGCGTTCATCCGCAACGACAGGGTCGAGATTGCGCGCGACATCGAGCGCGTCATCGGGCTTTTCCCGATCCTTGGTGAGCGCCGCTCGCAGGCGGGCGGCACGCTGTCGGGCGGCGAACAACAGATGCTGGCAGTCGGACGCGCGATGATGTCGCGGCCGCGCCTCCTGCTGCTCGACGAGCCGAGCCTCGGGCTGGCACCGCTCATCGTGTTGAAGATCTTCGAGGTCATCAAGACGCTGAACGCCGAGGGCACGACCATTCTCCTGGTCGAGCAGAACGCGCGCATGGCGTTGAAGCACAGCCATCGCGGCTATGTGCTCGAGACGGGCAGCATCACGATGGCCGACGATGCCGCGGTCTTGCTCGCGGATGCGCGCGTGCAGGCCGCCTACCTCGGGGACGGACACTGACGTGAGCACTCAATGGACACAGGCCTTCACCCTGACCGAGCTGCCGGCCGGCACGAGCCGGGTGTTCGTGCGCGGTCACCAGCGCATCGCGGTCTTTCATCTGAGCGGCGACGGTGTCGCCGAAGGTGAAACGCTCGCGGCGATCGATGACCGTTGCCCGCACGAAGGTTATCCGCTCGCGAAAGGGTTCGTGAATGGTTGCGTGGTGACCTGTCGCTGGCACGCATTCCGCTTCGATCTGCGCACTGGACAATGCCTCGTGGGCGACGAGCATGCGCGCGCCTATCCAGTCCGGGTGAACGAGCAGGGCATTGTCGAACTCGATCTGGCCGAGCCCGACCAGGCGGGCGAACGCGCGCGCCACGAAGCGAGTCTCGTGCGTGGGCTCGAGCGGCGCCGCACGGGACAGATTGCGCGCGACATCGTGCGGCTCCTCGACACTGGGCTCAGCGCGCGCGACGTCGCTATGCTTGGCGTTCGCTTCGACGCACGGCATGCGCCCAATGGCACGACGCACGTGCCCGCGCTCGCGCACGATCTGCTCGCACGCTTGCCGGCAATCGTCGCGCGCCATGGCGCCGAAGGGGAAGTATCGGTGCTGCTCCAGATCCTGGATTTAGCGGCGGAACCGAACCTGGGGTTCGAAGCGCGGGTGATCCCGATGCCAGCGATTATCGCCTGGTCTGCCGCGGAGCGCACGAAGGCACTCGCGGAGCTGCGCTCGCGGGTCGAATCCGAAGATGCCGACGGGGCCGAGGCGTGGGTGCTCGGCGCTCTTCAGGCCGGTGTGTCGCTGGCGGCGATCGAAGAGTGGTTGCGCGCGCTGGTGAGCGATCACCTGCTCAATCTGGGGCATGGCCACATCTTCTTGCCGAAGGTGTTCGCGCTCATCGCCGACCGGTCCGCGGCCGATGTCGCAGCGGTAGTCGGCGCGTTCGTGCGGCGCCTCGCGCTGGCACCGCGTGAGGAGCTCGTACCCGAGTGGAGCTGGGTCGTGCGCGCTCTCGCCGCAGCGGTCACGCCCGACGAGGAAGGCTTGCGCGGCAACCTCGCGCCGCTCATCCACGCGCTGCTGGATGGGTCACGCAAGGAGTTGTTCGAGGCGCTCGAGGTTGCGATCGCAAGTCGGCCGTACGACGCGATCGTCGACGCGCTGGTCATTGCCGCGAGCGTGCGCCTGTTGCGCTACGATCTGCAGGTCGAGCTCGATCCGACGATCCAGGAGAGCTGGCTCGACGTCACCCACACGCTCACGCATGCGAGCTCGCTGCGCGCGTTCGCCACCCTCGATTCGGCCGCGCGGCGCCGCATCCTCTATCTGGCGAGCGCGTTCGTGCACACCCGCGGTGGGCTCGATGCGCCGGCGGACACGCGGGTCTTCGACGAGGCGCCGCTCTTTGCGGAGGCGCCTGCGGTCATCGCAAACAGCCACGCTCAGGTTCACCACGAGGATGACGACACGCTCGTCGATCATGTGACGCACGCGCTCGAACGGCGCGATGCCGACGCGCTCGTGCACGCGGCTCAGGCCTTGTTTCTGGTGGACCGCGCGGCGCTTGTCGCGACGCTCGAGGACTGGTGCCTCATGCGGGGTGCGACGCGACCGATCTTCGCGGCCCATCAATGGAAGACGTTGATCGCCGCCGACCTCGAGTCGCAGCGACTCGCAGCGAGTTCCGATCCGTTCATCGCGCGGGCGTCGTCGCTGCCGTTGCTCGCGGCCGCGCGCTTCATCGGGTCGCCGCTGACCGAGCGCGCGCCATTGCAGGCCGCTCACGAGGCGCTGCGCTTCGTGCGCGAGAGCCGTGTACCGCGCCGCCGAACCTGATACATGCAGCCGATGAGCGCTGACCCGACCGCATCGACTGCTGCTGCCCACATCATCAACCCGATCCGCGACGTGCTCGACGTGCGCACGTTCCGCGGGGCTCAGAGCGACGGCGTGCCAGACCTCGTCATCGAGGTGCCGCACGGCGCGACCACGACCGCCGACTTCGAGTCGGTCGCGGCCCTGCTCACGAGTCCACTGCCTGCGTCGCTCATCGACTTCTTCTACGTGAACACCGACACCGGCGCGCCGGAGCTGGCGGATGCGGTGGCCGAACGTCTCGTCGCCGCGAGCCCGACCCGCACCGTCAACGTGCTGCGTTGCCGGGTGGCACGCACGTTCATCGACTGCAATCGGGTGCTCGACGCGAGCGCCGCCGACTACAAGGCGGGCGGGGTGGCGCCGGGGCTGATGCCGTGGATCACTTCACCTGAAGACGTCGCGCTCCTGCGTGGTCGCTACGAGGCCTACGTCGGCGCGGTGCGGCAGGCGACCGACGCGCTGCCGCCGCACGGCGCGATGTTGTTGCTGCACACGTACGCGCCGCGCACGGTCGGGGTCGAGGTCGACGCGAACATCGTCGCTAGCCTGCACGCCGCCTACGCGCCCGAGGTCTTCACGACCTGGCCGGCGCGTCCGGAGATGGACGTCATCGGGCGCGGTCCCGACGGCACGCTGCATGCGCCGGCCATGGTCGTCGACGCGCTGCGCGCGGAGCTCGAGAGCGACGGCATGACGCTCGGCGACAGCCACACCTATCGCCTGCACCCGAGCACGCTCGGCTGGGACCACGCCATGCGTCTGCCCGGTCGCAGCCTCTGCCTCGAGGTGCGCCGCGACCTTTTCGTCGAGCACTTCGAGCCGTTCGTCGAGGCGCGCATCGACCCGGTGCACACGGCCCGTCTCGCGGAGCCGGTGACCCGCGCGCTGCTGCAGCTCTGGTGAGGTGTCGGGTCTGTCGTCATATTCGGTCGGAAAGTGACGACAGTGCCGACACCCTGCAGATTCTCGTCGTGAGCTTCTTTCCCCGGGTGCTCGATCTCGCACCGCTTCATCCTCGATGAGGCCTTCGCTATCGAGGTCAAGGCCTCGAGCCGCGTTGCAGCGAGGGACTTGAAGGGCCTGCGCGCGCTCGCCGAGGAGGTCCCGCTGAAGCGGCGCATCCTGGTGTGCCTCGAGCCGCGCGCGCGCCACGTGGACGGGGTCGACATCCTTCCCTATCGCGACTTTTGCACCGCTCTGTGGGCGGGCGAGCTGATGGTCTGAAGGCGCGACGCGTGCGTTTGCTGAGGCTGTTCGTCGCAATGGCCGGTTTGCCGCGGCCGCGGCCTGTGGCAAGATGCACGGGTGAACGTTCTAATGGTGTCTTCCGAGGTGGGGCCGTTTGCCAAGACTGGTGGCCTTGGCGACGTGGTCGGTGCGCTGCCTAAATACCTACGCCGGTTGGGACACGACGTGCGGGTGTTCCTGCCGTTCTACAGCTCGATAGATACGTCGAAGGCGACCTACGCGCCGCTCGGTGACGCGTTCAACGTGCGCCTCGGGCACTACGTCTACACGGTGCGCATCGTCACGAGCGACGCCGCGCCAGGCACGTTCTTCGTGCACTGCCCCGAGCTCTACGCGCGCGGCTCGCTGTATACGAATGACCCGGATGAGCACCGGCGCTTCCTGGCGCTCGGCTGGGCGGCGTTGACGGCGTCGCAGGCGATGGGCTTTGCGCCCGACGTGCTGCACTGCAACGACTGGCAGACGGGGCTCCTGCCACTGACGCTCAAGACCGCGTTCGCCTGGGACAAGCTCTTCGCCAATACGAAGACGCTCCTGTCGATCCACAACCTGAACTACCAGGGCACGTTCCCGGCCTCGACGCTGCACGACACCAACCTCGAACCGTTCCGGCAACTGTTCCACCAGGACCAGCTGCAGCGCGCGGACGGCGGGCGCATCAACTACCTCCTGCACGGCATCCTCTACGCGGGCGGCGTCAGCACCGTGAGCCCGACCTACGCCAAGGAGATCCAGCGCGAAGAGCACGGGGCCGGCCTCGACCCGTTCCTGCGCGCGCGCAGGTCAACCGTCGTCGGCGTCTTGAACGGCGTCGACTACGACGAGTGGTCGCCCGAGAAGGACCCGCTCATCGCGCAGCCCTTCTCGGCGGCGGATCTGGCGGGCAAGGCACAGAACAAGAAGGCCCTCCTCGAAGCGCTCGGGCTGCCGTATGCGCCAAAGGTGCCGCTCGTCGGCATCGTGTCCCGCATGGCGTCGCAGAAGGGCTTCGATCTCCTCGCCGGGGTGATGCCCGATCTCTTGCGGCGCTATGGTTTCCAGCTGGTCGTGCTCGGCAGTGGGGAGTCGCGGCTGGAGCGCATGTTCCACGCATTCCAGGCTGCGTTCCCGCGCCAGGTCGTCTTCTACAAGGGCTTCTCGAACCCGCTCGCGCACATGATCGAAGCGGGCGCCGACATGTTCTTGATGCCGTCGCGCTATGAGCCGTGTGGGCTCAACCAGATGTATTCGCTGCGCTATGGGACGGTGCCAATTGTGCACCGCACCGGCGGTCTGGCCGACACCGTGCGCCCGTGGAACCCGCAGACCGGCAGCGGCGATGGCTTCGTGTTCGAACATCATGATGCGATCGGCGTGCGCTGGGCAATCGAAGCGGCGCTCGCGACCTATCGCGACGAAAGTGCCTGGCGGCGCCTGATGCTCAACGGCATGGGCAAGGACTTCTCCTGGGAATCGCAGGCCCGTCTCTACGAGACCCTCTATTCGCGACTCGAGGCATAACGCCGTGCACGTCGTCCTCATCGAGCCCCGCTTCCCCGCCAACCAGAAGCACTTCGTGCGCGCTTTGGCGGAGGTCGGCGCGACCGTTACCGCCATCGGTGAAGGCTCCAAGGCCTCGCTCGACGACGAGCTGAAGCGCTGGCTCACACACTACGAAGAGGTGACCAACGTCACCGACCTCCAGCAGGTCCTGCGCGCCACCCGCAACATCCAGGCGCACGCGCGGGTCGACCGGCTCGAGGCGACCATCGAGGCGCACATCATGTGCGCGGCGCATGCGCGCGAGGCCGCCGGGATCCCCGGCACGTCGTCGCGCACGGCGTACCTGTGCCGCGACAAGCCGGCGATGAAAGAGGTCCTGCGGGCGGGCGGCGTGCCGTGCGCCGCGTCGACGGCGGCCACGTCGCTCGCTGAAGTCGTCGCGTTCGCCGAAGAGGTCGGCTTCCCGTTGATCTTGAAGCCGCGCGATGGGGCCGGGGCATCAGGCGCGACGCGCGTCGACAGCGTCGCCGAGATCGCACCCGCGTTGCATGAGCTCGGCGTGCAGTACGGCAAGTCGATCGCGGTCGAGGAGTTCCTCGAAGGGCACGAGGGCTTCTACGACACGCTGACACTCGCCGGGCAGGTCGTGCACGAGTTCATCTCGCACTACTACCCGAACGTGCTCGAGGCGATGCGCACGCGTTGGATTTCGCCGCAGATCTGCACGACCAATCGCATCGACACGGCGTCGGGCTACGACGGGATCAAGGCGCTCGGCAAGAAGGTCATCGAACTCCTCGGCATCGAGAGTTCGGCCACCCACATGGAGTGGTTTTTCGGGGCCAAGGGCCTGAAGTTCTCGGAGATCGGCTGCCGCCCGCCGGGCGTGCGCGCCTGGGACCTCTACAATGTCGGCAACGACATCGACCTCTATCGCGAGTGGGCGCTGACGATCTGCGGCGTGCGCTCGGGTCAGCCTGCGTCGCGCCGCTTCGCGACCGGCATGATCGCCCTTCGCCCGAGCCAGGACGGGCGCATCGTCGGCTACGATGGCCAGACCGAAATCGGGCGCGCGTTCGGGCCCCATCTCATCGACTGGTACATGCCGGCCGAAGGCACGCCGACCCAGCCGGTCGCCGCCGGCTACATGGCGAGCGCGTGGGTGCGCATGAAGCACGAGAACTACGACGAGCTTCGCCGGATGCTCGATGTCGTGGGGCAGACGGTGAAGGTGTGGGCACGTTGACCAAGGTCGCGGGGGACCCAAAGAAGCTCAAGCGGATCGCATTGCTCGGACCTCAGGCGGTGGGCAGCGATCACGCCGGACGCGTCTTGAAAGAGCTCGGCGTGAAGCAGCCGATCGTGCTCGTCACGGCGGGTTGGCAGGAGCGTGAGTCGGAGGACGAGGCGCTCATCAAGTCGCTCGGGGTGCCGACGGTGAACCTGCGGCTACACGCGCGCAGCGAGGAGCTGTTTGCAGCGGGCGGGCGCGTGTCGAAGGTCGGCGATGTCGAGCTGACGGCCGCCTATAAAGCGCGCCAGGAGCGGCTCCGCCACATGCAGGTCTTCTACCACATGCGTCTCGAGTCGGCCGACGACGTATCGCGTGCCATCGCCGTGCGGCATGTCGACCCCGAGCTCATCGTCGATGAGTGGCGCATCTCGGTGGATCTGTTGCGCCAGCTCGACAGCGATCACCTCGAACGTTGCCAGCGCGTGCACGCCGAGTTCGAGGCGGCCTGGGACCTCGCGCAGCGGGCCTCGATCCTACGCCATCGCGAGGAGCTGCGCGCGCTCATCCAGCCGGCCGCGGCGCTCGTCATCGCGGGTGGGCACGTCGGCTCGTTGCTCAATCGGCTGCGCCTCTTCGATGTGATCGGCATGGCGCACCATCTGCCCATTGTGGCCTGGTCGGCGGGCGCGATGGTGCTCACCGACCGCGTCGTCTGCTTTCACGACTACCCACCGTACGGCAAGGACATCGCCCAGGTGCTCGACGCTGGCTTCGGCCTGGCACCGGGCCTCGTGTTGTTACCCGACCCGGCACGCCGCGTGCGCTTGGACGACCACGCCGGCATCGGCCGCTTCGCGCGCAGGATGGCGCCGGCCACCTGCCTCGCGCTGGACCATGGCGCCCAGCTCGTCGTACAGCGCGGGCGCATCTCCAGCGGCAGCGCCTATCACCTGTCGGAGACGGGTGCGGTCGACCGCGAGTGGAAGGCCAACGCATGAAGCGCGGGATCTCGGAGCTCACGGATCTCAACGTCGCCAGACGGACGCGCGAAGCGGTCGACGTGTTCGTGCGCAAGAACACATTCCCGCTGACCGACGGCCCGATCACGACCTTCGTGTGGCGCGGCAACGCCGACCACGTCAACCTGCGCCACTGGGTCTTCGGGCTGCCGTCATCGCAGGGTCTCGCGCGCGTCGATGGCACCGACGTCTGGCACTTCACACTCAAGCTCCCGCCGACCTCGCGCGTCGAGTACAAGTTCGAGGTCGTCCGCAACGGGCATAGCGAGTGGGTCGGCGACCCGCTCAATCCGAACCGCGCGCACGACCCGTTTGGCTCCAACTCGGTCGCGCACGGTGAGGGCTACCTCGTCCCGTCGTGGGCCCACCACGACCCGTCGGCCCCGCCCGGGCGGCTCGACCACGAGCTGCCGATCGAGAGCAAGGTCTTCGGCAAGCGTACCTATGGCATCTACCTGCCGGCGCGCTTTCGCCGCACGCGCCGCTACCCGTTGCTGGTCGTGCATGATGGGCATGACTACCTGCGCTACGCGGCGTTGGGGCCGATCCTCGACAACCTGATGGCGCGGCTCGAGATCCCGGACATGGTCGTCGCGCTGACGAGCTCGCCCAATCGCCTGGGCGAGTACGCGAACGACGAGCGGCACGCGCAGTTCCTGACCGACGAGCTGGTGCCGCACCTCGAACGCCTGTTCCCGCTGCGCACCGAGCCGCAGAGTCGGTGCCTCATGGGTGCCAGCTTTGGCGCGGTCGCGGCGCTTTCTACCGCGGTGCGGCGGCCGGGCTTCTACGGCAAGCTGCTCCTGCAGTCGGGCTCGTTCGCGTTCACCGATATCGGCGATGGCAACCGCCGCGGCCCGCTGTTCGACCCGGTCGTGACGTTCATGAACCAGCTCCGCGCCCAGCCGATGGCAATGTCGGAGCGGGTCTATGTCAGCTGCGGCATGTACGAGTCGCTCATCTACGAGAACCGGTCGCTCGTGCCGGTGTTGCAGTCGACCGGGATGGACCTCCGCTACGTCGAGGCCCGCGATGGCCACAACTGGGAGAACTGGCGCGACCGTCTGCGCGAAGGGCTCTCGTGGCTGTTTCCCGGGCCGCTGCTTCTGGTGTACGAATGAGGCCGACGTAGACCGTCGGCCGGGCAAGCACGGCGGCTACGACTGCGAAGGGCACGCAAGGTCTTTGGTGTAGGTGAAGGCTAGGTGGTCGATGGCAACCGTCACGCGTAGGATCGGTCTCTCCCTCGGGGCCGACATCTGTTGGCCCCTCTGCTACGAAGGCATCGTCGACAAGCTCGCGTTGTCGATCCCGTGGAACGGCGACGACGTCGCTATCGAGGTCGAGCGCGTCACCATCGAGCCGTTCGATCTGCGCCAGCCGTGCCGCTACGACATGGTGCTCGACCGCCTGACGCACTGGTACCACACGAGCCGCGAGTGGATTAAGAAGGCCATCATCATGGATGGCCTCTACGTGCTCAATAACCCCTGGGCCGTGCAGTCGATGGAGAAGCAGACGACCTACTGCGCCATGATGCATCTCGGCATGCCGATCCCCGAGACCTGGCTCGTGCCACCGAAGTCGTACGAGCCGCTGCCTGATCTTGTGCCAACGCTCAAGCGCTACGCGAAGCTGTTCGATCTCGGCGACGTCGCCGGCAAGCTCGGTTATCCGCTGTTCATGAAGCCGTACGACGGTGGCGGCTGGAAGGGCGTGAGCCGCATTGATGACGAGAACAAGCTCCGTCGCAGCTACGACGACAGCGGCAAGTACGTGATGCACCTCCAGAAAGCGGTGCATCCGTTCGACAACTTCGTGCGTTGCATCGGCCTCGGTCCGCAGACGAAGCTCGTCAAGTATGAGCCCGACGTGCCGCTGCACGACCGCTACACGATGGTCCCTCAGAAGGACTTCTGCACCCCGGAGGAGGCGTCGATCCTCGAGGATACGTGCCTCACTATCAACAGCTTCTTCGGCTGGGACTTCAACTCGTGCGAGTCACTTCGAAAAGCGTCGGGGCCGGACGTCGGCACGTGGTACCCGATCGACTTCGCGAACCCGTGCCCCGACTCGCAGGTGACGTCCCTGCACAAGCACTTCCCGTGGCTCGTCAAGGCAAACATCCGCTGGTCCGTGTTCTGCGCGGTGACGAAACGCAAGTTCCGCAAGAACCTCGACTGGGAGCCGTTCTACGCCATCGCCGCGGAGCGCGACATGCCGTATCGCGAGCGCCTCGCGGGCTATGCCAAGATCGCGCGCGACCGCTACGACAACGACCGCTTCCTCGAGTTCTGCGACACGCACCTGCCGCATCTCGATGAGGTCGCCTGGGAGTTCTTCGGCACTGCCCCGGCACGCGCGGCCGTCCGCGCAAAGGTCGCGGCGCTGTTCCCGGCGCACGAGGTCGAGCAATTCACGGAGCTCTTCTGGCAGCGCATCCAGGCCTGGCGTCGGGAGAACGACGGCGTCAAAGGGGCGACGGGGTAATGGCCAACAACGACGACATCAAGAGGGTCGGTCGCTGGCGCTCCGAGCGCCTCCTGCGCGACGTGACGATGGCCCGTTGGGGCAGCTTCGGACAGCCGGTCTTGATCTTCCCGACGGCCGGCGGCGACGCCGAGGAGATCGAGCGCATGCACATGGTGACCGCGCTGCGCCCGCTCATCGATGTGGGCCGTATCAGGGTCTACTCGTGCGACAGCGTGGCCGGCATGGGCCTCGTCAAGAGCGAGGGAACGCCACGCCATCGCATGTGGCTCCAGAACCAGTTCCATCATTTTGTACGGCATGAGGTGGTGCCAGCGATCCGCGCCGACTGCCAGACGCCCGACGCGCTTGTGTGGGCGGCCGGGGCCTCGTTTGGGGCGTTCCATGCGGTGGCGGTGACCTGCCGCTTTCCGGACGCGCTCCCGCGGGCGATTGCCTTGTCGGGGACCTACGACCTGCGGCGCTTCTTCCAAGCCGGTCCGGCCGAGTTCACGAGCGAGTTCTGGGTGTCTTCGCCGCTGCATTTCGTGCCGACGTTGCAGGGCTACCACCTCGACGTGCTGAAGCAGCGGTTCATCCTGCTCGCGTCGGGTGAGGGGCGGGCCGAGGCGATCGACGAGACGTGGGCGATGGCGCGAGTGCTGGGCGCCGCCGGGATCCCGAACCGGGTCGATAATTGGGGCCCGCAGTGGCCGCATGATTGGGACACCTGGCGTAAGATGCTGCCGCAATATCTGGACGAGTGGACGAAGGGCTAGAAAGTGTCGCATCGCGAAGGAGACAAATCGTGAGGCAAGGAGCGACTGAAGGGAGCGCGGAGCCGTACGTGTCGTACGGCGCACAAGCGACCGATCGAGCGACGCAGCATCACGTTTTGGATCCGAAGCCAGGCGGGCCTGTCTAGGTGGCTGGTGTCAAACAGCGAGGCGGAGCGGATGCAAGGAACGAGGGAAGGGAGCGCGGAGGTGTACTTGACTACTCCGCACAAGCGACCGACCAAGTGACGCCGCAGCCGCCCGCCGCAGCATTTGACACCAGAGCACCTAGGGCCCTCATAGAGACCACACGAGCACGTTGGGAGGCGCAAGACCGACTATGAGCACCACCACGAGAGCCCACAAAGAGGTCGAGGGCGACCAGGACGCCAAGACGCATCGCGAGTTCATGGTCGCGTTGTTGAATGACCTGAGGGCGCTCGAGCGAATGCTCGCCGAGGGGCTCTTCGAGACGGGCGTGCGCCGCATCGGTGCCGAGCAGGAGATGTTCCTCATCGACCAGCGGACCTGGGCCCCGGCCAAGGGTGCGCTCAAGATGCTGGAGCAGTTGCAGGACCCGCACTTCACGACCGAGCTCGGCATGTTCCAGCTCGAGGCGAACTGCGCGCCGCAACTGTTCTCGGGCGATGGACTCTCGCTCATGCACGCCGAGCTCGACATGCTGATGGAGAAGGCGCGCGTCGCGGCCGACGGGCTCGGCATGAACGCGGTGCTGATGGGCATCCTGCCGACCTTGAGGAAGTCCGACCTGGGCCTGGACTCGATGGTGCCGAGCCCGCGCTACCTGGCCTTGAACAAGGTCGTGACCGAGCTGCGCGGCGGCAAATTCGAGCTGTCGATCAAGGGGCTCGACGAGCTCATCATCGACCATGACTCGGTCATGTTGGAGGCCTGCAACTCGAGCTTCCAAGTACACCTCCAAGTCGAGGCTGGCGAGTTCGCGCGCCTCTACAATTTGGCGCAGGTGCTCGCTGGGCCGATCATGTCGATCTCGTGCAACTCGCCGATCGTCTTCGGGCGCCGCCTGTGGGCGGAGACGCGCATCGCGCTGTTCCGCCAGGCGGTCGATACGCGCAGCCACACCCACCAGATGCGCGAGACCGAGGCGCGCGTGAGCTTTGGCACACGCTGGGTGAAGAACTCGGTGGCCGAGATCTATCGCGAGGACATCGCGCGCTTCCGGACGCTGGTTGGGACCGACCTCGACGAAGACCCGATGGCGAAGCTCGACCGTGGCGAGGTGCCGCTCCTGAAAGCGCTGCGCCTGCATAACAGCACGATCTACCGCTGGAATCGCGCCTGCTTCGGCATGACCGACGGCAAGCCCCACCTGCGCATCGAGAACCGGGTGATGCCGTCGGGGCCGAGCACCGTCGACGAGATCGCGAGTGCGGCGTTGTGGTTCGGCCTCATGGCCGAGATGGGCGCACGCGGTGAAGACGTCACCAAGCGCATCGACTTCGACCAGGCCGCGCACAACTTCTATACCGCCGCGCGCGAAGGGCTCGGCAGCCACTTCTTGTGGTTCGACGGCGAAGAGGTGTCGGCCCGTAACCTCGTTCTCGACCGCTTGATGCCGTTGGCGGAAGCGGGCCTGCGCCGGCAGAAGGTCAGCGAGGGCGACATCACCAAATACCTGAGCGTGGTCGACGCGCGTGTGCGCACGGGGCGCACGGGCGCGCGTTGGCAGTTCTCGTCGTGGATGTCGCTGCGCGATCGCGCGACCCCGGGCGAACGCGCCAATGCGCTGGTCGCGGCGACAGTGCAGCGGCAACTGACGGGGCGGCCGGTTTCGGAGTGGGAGCGGGCACGCCTCGACGAGGCGAGTGGTGCGCACCACAACTTCCAGCGGGTCGATCAGTATATGCGGACCGATCTCTTCACGATCCAGGCGGAGGACCCGGTCGAGGTCGTCATCCACCTGATGATCTGGGAGCGCATCCGCTACGTGCCGGTCGAGGACAAGGACCATCGCCTGCTCGGCCTCGTGACCCATCGCGCGGTGCTACGTCTATTGGCGAGCGGCGGCTCCGGCACGCACACGCCGGTGTCGGCGATCATGCGCAAGGACCTGACGACCGTCACACCCGACACCCCGACCGTCGATGCGATCCGCATGATGCGGCGCTATCGCATCGGCTGTCTGCCGGTCATCAACGACGAACGCCTGGTCGGGCTCGTCACCGAGGACGACTTCCTCGAGGTCGCCTCGAAGCTCCTCGAAGAGCAGCTCGGGGCGCCCGGCGAGCCCGACGCGAGCTGAGCTTCGTGGGTGCCACGGCGGTGCGCTGGTACGAGCGGATGGCGCCAAGGCCGGGCGGGATCGGGGCGACCGTCAACGTGCCGGGCGCCCTGCCAGGTCCGCCGTCGCAGTCGTCGATCGCGTCCGAGGGCCAGCCTTGGATGCGTGCAGACCAGGTCTTCGCGAAGATTGCGAAGCCCGGACTGAGGTCTTGGCATGGCACTTGCGAACGAGGTTGCCGACCCCGACGCCATTGCCGGGGAGCTGACCGACCAGGAGCATGATATGGACATCAAGAAGACCCTCAGCGACATCAAAGACACGGTTTCGGGCACCCTCACCAAGGGCGTCGACGGCGCTCTGGATGCGGCGCACCTCGAGCACAAGCGCCCGCTGGGCGGTAAGCTCATCTTTCTCGTGGCCGGCATCGGCGTCGGCGTCACGATCGGAGCCGGACTGGCGCTGCTGTTTGCGCCTACGAGCGGCAAGGAGCTGCGCGTGAAGGCCATGGCCTTCACGTCGGCGCTCTTCAAGAAGAAGCAGGAAACCGCGAGCAAGCTCGCCGACAAGGCCCCCCCGGTGGAAGCGGAGGCCGAGCGCCTCAACAGCCACGCACGTCGCGCGCGCAACGGTGACCTCACGGCCCAGCCGAGCTGATCCGACACCTGGCTCGCTGCCCGCATGCCCCGCCCCGCCCCTCGCTGCGGGACAACCGGGGCAATTCGCCTGGGCAGCCTCGCTTCGCGAGGCCTTCGGCAGGAAGGCAAAGCCTGGACCGAAGGCCTTCGCGAACGAAATGCGGACGGCGAGCCCGCGCTTGTGGCCTGCACCCGGCAGGTCAGGCAAGCTCACTCTCGAGCTGCTCGAGGCGGGCCTCGACGCCGGCTATCGCTTCCTTGTCGATCTTCACGCCGAGTCGCTCGGTGGCGCCACGGGTATGCAGGACCAGGTCGCGCTTCCCGAACCAGCCGCGGCTCGCGAGCTTCATCGGTTCACCGCGGGCGAGGTGGCGGGCGCGGACCTTGAGCTTGCCGAAGCGCCGTTCGATGGTCGCGCCGCTCGCGTCGACACGCAGGTGCGTGCTCATGATGCTCTGGCCCGCGTTGACCCCGACGCGCCATCCAAGGATGGCGGTAATGGCTGCCCAGAAGAGCGTGAAGAAGCTGACCTCGCTACCCCCGAATGCACTGACGAGCAGCGCCAGGGTGCCGGCGAGCAGCGCCAGCGCACCGATGATGCTGGTGAAGCGAGGCTTGGGTGCGATGTCGACCACGACCGCGTCGGGCTCGACGGTGGTCGCGATGCCCTCGGCCGCGAAGCTGCCAAGTCGTGGCGCTCGCTCGACGAGGTCGCCGTATCGCCCCGAGCTGCCGTTGTTGGCCACGCGCGCGAGGGCTACGCGCGCGGCGCTGGCCGAGGCGAAGCGTTGCTCCGGGGCGGGTGCCAGGAGCCGCGCGAGGAAGCGCTCGAAGCCGCGGCTCACCGATACAACCGCGCTGAAGTCGAGTCGCAGCTCGCGCTGAGGCAGCTCGCCGGGTGCATGGTGCGAGAGCACGTTCACGAGGGTCGCCCCGAGCCCGTAGAGGTCGGAGGCCGGAGTCGCACGCCCGGTGAGCTGCTCGGGTGCCATGTAGCCGAACGTGCCGGCCGTCGAGGCATGCTCGGAGGCGCCCGCCAGGCGGTCGCGGACCGATCCGAAGTCGATGAGCGAGACGCGTCCGTCGGGGCCGCGCACGATGTTGGCGGGCTTGATGTCGCGATGCACGACCGGGGGTGAGTGGGCGTGCAGGTACTCGAGGATTGCCAGGACCTGATCGGCCAGGTCTCGCGACTCCGCTTCGGTCGGTCGCCAGCCGCCCTTCACGAGGTCAGCCAGCGAGCGACCCGGGGCGAGCGCCTGCACCAGGACGAACGCGTCCGAACCCTCGTTCGGCGCGATGAAGTCGAGGTACTTCGGGATCTGCGGATGGTCGAGCTGGCGCAGGACTCGCGCCTCACGCTCGAACAGCTCGACCGCCTTCCAGTGATCCACCGTGCGCAGCGACAGGATCTTCACCGCCACCGCGGCGCGTGTCGTCAGGTCCTCGCCCTGCCAGGTGACCGCGAAGCCGCCACGCCCGAGCTCGCGCACGAGGCGGTAGCGGCCCGCGATGATCGTATCGGCGACGGTGTCGGTCTGGGTGACCGTACTCGTGGTCGTCGCGGCCGTGGTGGTCTCCTCGGTGGGCATTGGGCCACCGTGAGCACGCGCGCTCGATCCTCAACCGGGGGGATTCCGCACGTCGCCAGGGAGCGGCCGATCAACGCGCTCCTCGTCGCATGGCGACGTGTTGGACGCCGCGGCCGGAGCGGTCGCATCGAGCGCGCGCCAGGCCTGCTCGAGCTCGGAAATCAACGCGGCGGCGACGCGCCAATGCAGCGGCTTGCGCACGAGCACGGAGCGACGAGCGAATTCGAGGTCGGACGAGTGGCGGGTGGCGGGGTTCGGGGTGCTCATGCTGAACGTATGTTCAGCACAGGTCGCCCGCACGACGCAAGCACTGGGCCCGTCTTTCCCGTCTTTCGTCGACGCGCGCATCACGGCTTGCGCGGTTCAGTGTTGCGACTGACATTGCAGCCGGCCATCCGGTCCTGCCGCGCACAGCCCGAGCTTGGGCCCGCCGAGTCGACAGCGCTGGAGCTCGGCTGTGCAGGTCGTCACGATCGCGTCACCGCTGGCCGTCTTCGACGAGCCGGACATTCCCCACCACATCACCGCAAAGGCGGTGGCCGCGATGACAAGGCCGACCACGGCACCGCGCCAGCCACGAGGGGCAGGCAGAGGGCGCCCACTTCTTACCTGCTGTCCCTCGTCAGTCTTGCCCGTCATTGCGGCGCCCCCACACCCGGACTGGTCTCACGAACACTCGCGCCTGGCGAGCGCATCGAGAAGCCCTGGGCCAAGGCAGCCCAAGGCGATGCCGCGTCATCCGCCGTCGGCGGCGCCGGGGCCGCGTCTTACAATGTCCGCGTGCGTGCCTGACGTCTCCGGGCTTCAGCGAGAGCCAACCCATTGATTCGCAAACGCGAAGTCGCAACGTTGTGTCCCGTGCGCTGTAGCGAGGACTTCGTGCATGACCAGTAAGCCTTCCATCAAGAAGCCGTTCGCGAAGAAGTCTTCAAACGTCCCCATGCGCAAGCCGAGCGACGAGACCCCGCGTGCCCCCCGCGCCGTGCACGTCTCGTGCGCGTCACAGGAAGGCGGCCGAGTAGCGGTCACGGTGAGCGTCGATCCCGCGGAAGACCTCGACGCCTCGGGTGGGGTGTTCGTCGATGTGGTGCTCGCCGGTACCGACCGTGCGACCCGCCGCGCCGAAGTGGCGCCCACGATCCCACCTCGGACGATGGCGCGTCCCGCCATCCGCTCGGTGGCGAAGGCGGCGCCGCTGCTGGCCCATGATCCGTCGCGTCTGCATCCACCGGCGCAGGCCCCGGTCGCCTCGGCGGTTCGCGGCAAGCGCACGTTCACATCACACCTCATCGCCCCGGGTCGCCAGATCGCGACCGGGCACGCCGAGACGTTCCGCTCGGAGATCGTACTCACGTCGGCGAGCCCGACCGGGCTGTCGTGGTTTGTGCGCGGGCGCTTCGCGACGCTCGGTGACGACGACCTGCGTTCGACCTGGGTGCGGGTGCATGACCCGCGGATCAGCGCATGAGCGCCGCGGCGATCATCCTGACGATCCTTGCCGGCGTGCTGGCCGGCGCACTCGCTGCCCTCGGTCCACGACCTGTCCCGGTGCCGATCAGCGGGGAACGAAAGTAAAGTTGAAGGCGGCGAGAAAGCCACTGAAGGACCCGGCCGATCGCAGATTGGCGGTCGGTGCGGGCACCTGCGCCGAGAGTGCGGGCAGCCACACTTCGCTGTTGAGGAACTGCTCCTGGCCGCCATTCTGGCGCCAGATTCCGGGGATTGGCACATTGGGCGCGAGCACCTCGAGCGCGAGGTAGTCGTTTGCGACGACGGTCGTCGTGTCGGTCGGCGGTGGCAGCCGCTCGAACGTGATCGGGAACGCGAGCGGCACGGTCGTGTCGCTGTTGGGAGTCGGCACGAACTCGTCGCCGTACTGCTCGGCCGAACAACATGCCGGTCCGAAACCGTTCTGATAGATGATGCGCATCCGTACGAAGCGCATCGGCCCGGTGACCGCGCCGACCCGGAGGGTGGCCGAGGTGATGGTGCCCGGGCCCGTCGGCTGGAGCACCGGTTGGTTGGCGATCATGCCCGCGGAGGTGTTGAGGTAGGTACACGACTGCGACCCCGGAAAGGCGGTCGGCTGCGGGAACGATGGATTCAACTGGATGATGATCCCGTCCGCGCAGGTGAGTTGGTTTGTGGCCGGGAAGTTCAGCTCGGGCCCGACCACGATCGGGTCGCCGCCACCGCCGCCGCCACCGCCGGAGTCGCAGGCGCCGAGGTGAGCGCCGAGGGCGGCCGCGCAAAAGAGGCTCCGGTGGAATCGGGTCATGACACACTCCGCGGCAGGGCGAGCGCTCGTCGATTGGGCGCACTCCCTATCCAGCGCATTTCGCCCAGTGCGCGCAAGTGGGAGGCCGCTGTCCAGGCTCCGCCATCCTTGCGGCATCCTTGCGAGGGTCGATACAAGAGCGCTCAATCCGGGAACGCGGGCTGCGGCTTGCCGAGCCAACGGGAGGCCGCCGCGTGGAGCGCACCGAGGGACTCGACGATCCGCATGCGTGCCGCGCGTTATGCGCCCCGCGCGGAGGTTGCCAACGATTCGAGCGGCGGCAGCGCGGGTGGAGCGCGGCGTTCGTCGACGCAGGCGACGATGTCGTCGAGGGTCGTCGCGACCGCCGCGAAGAACGGGGCGTCGGCGCGGCACTGGTCGGGTGGCGCGAGCTCGCCGAGTGCCGGGGTCGTGGCGCTGAGGTGGCGCACATGGGCGATGTGCGTGGCCGGCGCTTCGAGGTCGGACGCGCGGCGGCGCACCTCGCTGAGCCAACGATTGAGTGACGTCTCGGCGTTGAGGAGGGCCAGCCCGACCTCGCTCCGTGCCTGCGCGCGCGGGTGGGCATCCTGGTTGGTGATGACGAGCGCCAGGTGGTCGCGGGCGGCGACGAGTGCCGCGCGTGCGCTCGTCGGGAACAGGTCGCGCTCGGAGATCGGCCACAGGAAGCGCGCAGCGAGGAGCGCCAGCGTGCCGCCGATGAGCGTGTTGATGATGCGAGCGCGCCGAGCACCGTGCCCAGCACCCGCTGTGTCGCGCGCAGGAATGTCGCAGGCAGCTGGGGCTCCAGGATCACCGCGACCGCGATGGTCACCCACTGGCCTCGCTCGAGGTCGGTCAGACGCGCCAGCAACGCG
>Ga0105049_10001325_pt1 | contig 29172 bp, 29 predicted proteins | sample MAT06_FD_78087 | JGI IMG/M metagenome (GOLD analysis project Ga0105049, IMG submission 78087) | Freshwater microbial communities from Lake Fryxell liftoff mats and glacier meltwater in Antarctica - MAT-06 | ecosystem: Environmental > Aquatic > Freshwater > Ice > Liftoff microbial mat | place... | reverse complement strand
TCCCAACCTGACCGTGGCGCAGAATGTCGGCTTCGGGCTGAAGGTCGCCGGCACGGCGGCGGCCGAGCAAAATGCCCGCGTGGCCGAGATGCTGGACCTGATCGGCCTGCCGGAAAAGGGGCCCAGCTAGCCGTTCCAGTTGTCGGGCGGGCAGCAACAGCGGGTGGCGCTGGCGCGCGCGCTGGCGGTCAAGCCGCGGGTGCTGTTGCTGGACGAACCGCTGTCTGCGCTGGACGCGAAAATCCGCGTGTCGTTGCGGACCGAGATTCGCGAGATCGAGAAACGCCTGGGCATCACCACCATCTTCGTCACCCATGATCAGGAAGAGGCGCTGTCGATGTCGGACCGCGTGGTGGTGATGAACGGCGGCGTTGCCGAACAGGTCGCCACCCCGTTCGACATCTACAACCGCCCCGCCACCCGCTTTGTCGCCAATTTCGTCGGCGCGCTCAGCACCTTGCAGGCGCGGGTGATCGATGCGGGCGCGGGTCGCGTGGCACTGGGCGAGGTCGAGATGACGTTGAGCGGCCCGGTGCCGCCCGGCCCCAGCGTGACGGTGGCCTTGCGCCCCGAGGCGGCGCATCTGGGCCGTGGCAATGGCCGCGAAACCGTGCTGCAGGGGGTCATCCGCGACGTGAATTTCATGGGCTCGGTGATCCGGATCAAGGCCGATGTGGCGGGTACGACCCTGTCGATGGATACTTTCAACCGCCCCGACACCCCGCCCCCCCCGATCGGCAGTCAGGCCGAAATCAGCCTGGCCGCGCGCGACCTGATCATTCTGGAACCCTGACCCGATGGACGCATTCTCCGCCCCGGGCCGATTCTGGCGCGGCAACCTGCACACCCATTCCACCCTGTCGGACGGTGTGCTGGACCCGGCCGAGGTTTGCCGCCGCTACATGGCCGAAGGCTACGACTTTCTGGCCCTGACCGACCATTTCATCGGCATCTACGGCTACCCCATCGCCGATACGGTGCCGTGTCGCACCAACACCTTCACCACGATCCTGGGCGCCGAACTGCATTCCGGCCCGATGCAAAGCGGCGAGTTGTGGCATATCCTGGCCGTGGGCCTGCCCGCCGACTTTGCCCCGCCCGACGCGCCGCATTTCCGCCCGGTCACCGGCGCCGAAACCGGCCCCGAACTGGCCGCCCGCGCCGTGGCCGCCGGGGCGTTCGTCGCCGTCGCGCATCCGCAATGGTCGGGGATGACGCTGGACGACGCGCGCAGCATCACATCCGCCCATGCGGTCGAGGTGTATAATCACGGCTGCGCGATGGGCTGCGACCGGCCCGACGGGTTTCACACGCTGGACCTGCTGCTGACCGAAGGCCGCCGCCTGACGCTGTGCGCCACCGACGATGCCCATTTCAACGAGCCCGACCATTTCGGCGGTTGGGTGATGGTCAAGGCACAGGAAAACACCCCCGAGGCGCTGCTGGCCGCGCTGAAGGCCGGGCAATTCTATTCCTCGCAAGGGCCCGAGCTGCGCGGCATCGCGCTGGACCGCACCAGCCTGACCGTTACCTGTTCCGCTGTGGCCTCGATCATCCTGCAGGGTGCCGGGACGGCGGCCAAGGCCGTGCATGGCCAATCGCTGACCACCGGCACCATCCCGCTGGATCGTTTCGCCGCCTCGCCCTGGCTGCGGGTCAGCGTGATCGACCGAGCCGGGCGGCGGGCCTGGTCCAATCCGATCTGGCGCGAGATCGATTGAACGCCGCTAGCCCAGCTTGCGCCGGGCCACCGCTGCCGCCGCCAGAACATGGGTCGTCATCGCCGCCTCGGCCCAGTCTGGATCGCGTGCCGTGATCGCGTCGGCGATATCGTGGTGGTGGCGTGATTGGCGGATCATGTCGTGGGTGTCATAGATGCGGTAGGTGCGCAGCACCAACCCCAGGTTCACCGCCAGCGACAGCATCGCCGCCAGCCGGGGCGATTGCGCGGCGGCCATGATGGTGCGGTGAAATGCGGTGTTGGCCTGCGACAGCGTCTCCAGCGCGGCATCGTTGCCGGGCGGGGTATGGGCGGTCATCACATCGGCCAGCCGGTGCAGATCGGCGCATTGGTCCGACGTCGCATGTTGGGCCGCGCGCCGCGCGCCATAACTTTCCAGCAGCATCCGGATGCGAAAGATCTGCTGCACCTCGTCCGGGCCAAGGCCGGTGACGCGCAACCCCTCGCCAGGGGCGCGGGTCAGAAAGCCTTCGATCAACAGCCGCTTGACCGCCTCGCGCACCGGGGTGCGACTGATCGCCAGTCGCTCGGCCAGCGTCACCTCGGTCAGCCGCTCATCCGCCTGCAGGGTGCCTGCCAATATGTCGGCGCGGATCGCCAGATACGCACCTTCGGCGACGCTGGCGGGGCGGTCATCCTCGCCGCGCATCAGGCCGCCGACAGGGCGGGAAAGCCGCCCGCCTTCATCACCATGCCGGGCACCGCATGGCCCAGTTGCGCCTCCAGCCACTCGGCCGCCGCGATGGCGCGGGGCAGGTCCAGCCCCGTCGCGATGCCCGAACGGTGCAGCATGTAGACCAGATCCTCGGTGGCGATATTGCCGGTCGCGCGGGGCGCAAACGGGCAGCCGCCGACGCCACCCAAGGACGCGTCCAGCACCGTCGCCCCGGCCAGCACCCCGGCCCAGGCATTGGCGATGCCGGTATTGCGGGTGTTGTGCAGGTGCAGCCGCAGCCGGACGCCAGGGTGGCGGGTGGCAATTGCGCCGATGCGTTGCGCCACATCGTACGGGGTCGCCACACCGATGGTGTCGGCAATGGCCAATTCATCGGGTGCGTGTTCCATCGCGCGGTCCACCACGTCCAGCAGGCGGGCCAGCGGCACCTCGCCCTCGAACGGACAGCCAAAGGCCGCGCCGACGGTGACACCGGTGCCGATCCGCCCCTGTGCGGCGGCCCGCACGGCGGCCCATTGCACCAGCGCTTCATCCGTGCCGACGCCCTGATTGCGGCGGCTGAACGTGTCGGATGCCACGATGACAAAGTTCACCTCGTCCAGCCCCGCCGCCACCGCCCGGTCAAACCCGCGCATGTTCAGCGCCAGCCCGATGAACCGCGCGCCCGTGCCCTGCGGCAGCCCGGCACAAACGCCTTCCGCATCCGCCATCTGCGGCACGCGGGCGGGGTTGACGAAACTCGCCACCTCCAGCCGCCGTACCCCGGCGGCAATGGCCCCCCCAATCAATGCCAGTTTTGTATCCACGCTCAGGATCGTTTTCTCGTTCTGTATCCCGTCCCGTGCCGAAACCTCGACGATCTCGACCGATTTCGGCAAATTTTCCATGATTTTCATCTCCGGGGCTTTCATTATGGATACACCAATGTATCCTTTCTGGCAAGAATCATGTTGCCAAGCCCGGGGAGCGACCATGCCGCCAGACGCCGTGCCCCCGCGCCAGGGGCCACTGACCGACATCCGCGTGATCGAGATGGGCCAGCTTCTGGCCGGGCCGTTCTGTGGCCAGCTTCTGGCCGATTTCGGGGCCGAGGTGATCAAGCTGGAACAACCCGGCGAAGGCGACCCGATGCGCGAATGGGGCCGCGAAAAACCCTATGGCAAATCGCTGTGGTGGCCCGTCGTGGCGCGCAACAAGAAATCGGTTACGCTGAACCTGCGCACGCCCGAAGGTCAGCAGGCGGTGCGCGATCTGGTGGCGACGTCCGATATCCTGATCGAAAACTTTCGCCCCGGCACGCTGGAACGCTGGAACCTGGGGCCGGATGTGCTGCGCGCGATCAACCCGGGCCTGATCATGGTGCGCGTGACCGGCTTTGGCCAGACCGGCCCCTATGCCGGCCGCGCCGGCTATGGCAGTATCGGCGAGGCGATGGGCGGCCTGCGCTATGTGGTGGGCGATCCGTCCACCCAGCCCAGCCGGATGGGCATTTCCATCGGCGACGAACTGGCCGCGACCTATGCCTGTCTGGGCGCGCTGATGGCGCTGCACCAGCGCGGCCGCTCTGGCCAGGGCCAGATCGTCGACAGCGCGATTTACGAGGCCGTGCTGGCGATGATGGAATCGATGGTCAGCGAATACCATGTCGCCGGCTACGTGCGCGAACGCACCGGGCCGATCCTGCCCAATGTCTCGCCCTCGAACGTGTTCGATACCCGCGATGGCAAACTGCTGCTGATCGCCGCCAATCAGGACACGGTGTTCAAACGTCTGGCCCAGGCCATGGGCCAGCCCGGTCTGGCCACCGACCCCCGTTATGCCACCCATGCTGCGCGCGGCGAATGCCAGCCGGAACTGGATGCCCTGATCAACACCTGGACAAAGACGGTGGATCTGGACGCCTTGCAGGCGCTGCTGGAGGAGAACGGGGTGCCTTGCGGGCTGATCTATACCGCGCCGGACATGCTGAAGGATCCCCATTTCGCCGCGCGTCAGGCCATCGTCGATGTGCCGCACCCCGATTTCGGCATGCTGAAAATGCAGAACGTCGCCCCGCGCCTGTCCGACACGCCCGGCGCGGTCCGCCATGTGGGGCCGGAACTGGGGCAACACACCGAGGAAGTGCTGGACTTGCTGAACATCGCGCCCGACACTCGGGCGGACTGGCGCGCGCGGGGGATTATCTAGGCGATGGATGCGGCGGACAGCAATCCCGGGTTTCTGTCCCTGGCCGAGGCCGCCGGGCGTCTGGGCCTGAGCCGCCTGAAACTGCGCGAGGCGATTGCCAAGGGCGTGATTCCGGCGCGGCGCGACAATCAGGGCCGCTGGCGGGTCGATCTGGCCGCGATGCCGGGCGATATCCGCGCGGCGACCGGGGCTGTCGCCGCCGATCCCGGTGCGCTGATGGAGGCGCTGTTTGACGAGATCGAGGAGCTGACCGGCGATCTGGAGGCGGCGCAGGGGCTGACCAACCGCCTGACGACGCTGGCGGGTGCGCAGGGCGCGGCGCTGGAGCGGGCGACAGCCGCGCTGGAACAGACCGTCGCCGAGCGCGACCGCTTTGCCGAACTGACCGGCCGCGCCCTGACAGCCGCAGCCGAGGCCGAGACGCGGGCAGCCGCCCTGCAGGCGACAACCGACCGCGCCATCGGCCTTCTGGACCGCGCCGCCGGTGCCATCGAGGTGATGAAGACCGAAGTGGACGGGCTGAAAACTGATTCCGGCGCGAAACAGGCCGCGATTGCGGCGCACGCGGCGCAACTGGACCGATTGTTTACCCTTTCGGAACAGGCACTTGACAAGGCTGGTGGCGCAACGCAGCGCGGCCCGGGGTTTTTGGCCCGTGTATTCGGCACCGCTCCGGCGCGGCGGGGAACGTGAAGCGATGGGAAAGAAGATGAGCAAGTCCGAAGACCTGATCCGCACCTATGAGGCCCGTCTGGCCGAGATCGAGGCGCGCCTTGCCCGCGTCGAAAGCACCGGCCCCGCCCCGGCCATCCGCCCCAACGCGCGCGCTGCGGGCGGCTTGCGGCTGGGCGTCGATGTCGGCGGCACCTTTACCGACCTGATCCTGCTGGACGCCGCCCGGGGCAAGGTGTGGTCGGCCAAGGTGCCCTCAACCCCCGCCGACAGCAGCATCGGCGTGCTGAACGGGATCGAGAAGATCTGCCGCGAGGCCGGGATCAAGCCGTCCGAGATCGGCGAAGTCATGCATGGCACCACCGTTGCGACCAACACTGTCCTGACCGGATCAGGCGCGCGCGTCGGTCTGGTGACCACCAAAGGCTATCGCGACACGCTGCAGATTGCGCGGTCTTACGTGCCCGGCGGTCTGGGCGGTTGGGTGATCTGGAACAAATCCCTGCCGCTGGCCCGGCTGGAAGACACCATCGAGGCAGACGAACGCATTGATGCCAAGGGCAATATCCTGGTGGCACTGGACGAGGCAGCCCTGCGCCGGGATCTGAAGAAACTGCGCGACCGCGGGATCGAGGCGCTGACGATCAGCCTGTTCAATGGCTATGTGTCGGACATCCACGAGGCGCGCGTGGCGCGGATCGCCGAAGAGGTGATGCCCGACATTCCGGTGTCGACCAGCCATGCCGTGATGCCGGAAATGTACGAATATGAACGCACCGAAACCACGGTGGTCAATTCCTATGTCCGCCCGGTGGTGGCGAAATACGTGGCCAATCTGCAGCGAGAGCTGAAGGCCAAGATGGGCAACGTCAACCTGCAAATCCTGCGCAGCGACGGCGGGTTGGCATCGGCCGAGGCCGCGATGCGCCAGCCGGTGAACCTGCTGATGTCGGGGCCTGCGGGCGGCGTGTCGGGCGCGCTGTGGATCGCCAAGAACGCGGGTTTCGCCAATCTGCTGACCTTCGACATGGGCGGCACCTCGACCGATGTGGCGCTGATCGAAAACGGCATCGCGCGCACGCGGCGCGAAACCCGGGTGGCCGATGTCACCGTCCGCGCGCCGTCCATCGACGTGCGCACGGTCGGCGCGGGCGGCGGCTCCATCGCCTATGTGCCTGATCTGACAAAAGCTTTGCGTGTCGGCCCTAAATCCGCCGGCGCGGTCCCCGGCCCCGCCGCCTATGACAAAGGCGGAGAGGTGGCGACAGTCACGGATGCCAACGTGGTGCTGGGCTATCTGCCATCCGACGCGCGACTGGGCGGCGACATGGTGATCCGCCGCGATCTGGCCGCGCGCGCGGTGCAGAAAATCGCCGACGCTTTGGGCAAATCGCTGGAGGACGCGGCCGAGGGCATCATCGCCATCGTCAACGAAAACATGTGCGGCGCGCTGCGGCTGGTGTCTGTCGAACAGGGCTATGACCCGCGCGACTTCGCGCTGATCGGCTTTGGCGGCGCCGGGCCCTTGCATGCCAATGCATTGTCGCGGCTGATCAACGCCTGGCCGATGATCGTTCCACCCGGCCCTGGCGTGCTGTGCGCCTATGGCGATGCCACGACGCGACTGCGCAACGAAGCCTCGCAAACCTATGTCACGCCTACGAAATCCACCGGCGATGCCGAGATTGGGCGCATGCTGCGCGATCTGGCCGCCAAGGCCAGCACCGATCTGGAATCCGAAGGGGTGCCCCGGTCGGAACAGGAAACGCTGTACCAGATCGACATCCGCTATCAGGGTCAGGGGATGAAGCTGACGCTGGACGTGACGCCCGATGGGCTTGGGCGCGATGGTCTGCGCGGGGTCGAGGACCGTTTCGACCGCGAGCATGAGCAACTGTTCACCTTTGCGCTGGATGCGCCGCACGAACTGGTCGGATTGCGCGCCGTGGTGCAGGGGGCCGAAAAACCCTTCATCGGGCGTGATTACGGCCAGGGTGGCGCAGATGCCTCGCAGGCCGTGGCAAATGAAACCCGGATATATGCCGATGCCAAATGGCACGATGCGCGAATCTACGACCGCTCGAAACTGAAATCCGGCAACCGCATTCACGGGCCGGCCATTGTTGCCGAAATGGACGCGACCGCGCTGATCCTGCCCGGCCATGTCGGCGTCGTGGACAAGGTCGGCAATATCCTGATCTGGCCCGAAGGCCACGAGAAAGCACGCTGAGGGGAAAACAGACATGCCCGCACGCATTATTCAAGCGAATACGACCCCGTTTGCCCGCGTCAAGGTGGACCCGATCATCCTGGATATCGTGGAAAACGCCCTGCGCAATGCGCGCAGCGAAATGGATGCGGTCCTGTTCCGCACCGCCATGTCGCCCGGCATCCGCGAACAGCATGATGCATTTCCGATGATCGCCAATCAGGAAGGCAAGATGGTGGTGGGGCAGTTCGGATCGTTCCTGTATGGCTTCATGCAGGGCTATTCCGGCACGATCGAGGATGGCGACATCTTCATGACCAATGACCCCTATTCCTGCGACGGGGCGGTCAGCCATCTGAACGACTGGCTGCTGATGATGCCGATCTTTCACGACGGGCGGCTGGTCAGCTGGTCGGCGATGTTCGGGCATATGACGGATGTCGGCGGCAAGGTGCCGGGCAGCCTGCCGACCGATGCCAAGATGATCTACGAAGAAGGCATCATCGTGCCGCCGTCGAAAATCTACCGGGGCGGCAAGCTGAACGAGGAATTGTTCGCGATATTGCTGGCCAATACCCGGATGCCGGAATGGAACAAGTCGGATTTTCTGGCCATCATCGCATCCTTGCGCCTGGCCGAGCGGCGGGTGCGGGAAAACATCCAGCGTTTCGGCGTGGATACCTATATCAGCGCCATGCATGACATGCTGGACCGCAACAAGGTGGCGATGGGGGCCATCATCAAGCTGTTCATCCCCGAGGGCAAGGACAAGGCATCGCATTTCCACGATTGGATTGACGATGATGGCCAGGGCAATGGCCCGTTCAAGATTGCCTGCACATTGTGGCGCGAAGGCGATATTGCGATATTCGATTTCGCCGGGTCCGATCCGCAATCATTCTCGTCGATCAACTTTCTGTTGAACGAAGAGATGTTCAAGATGTTCTTCGGCGCTTTTACCATCAACCTGTTCGATCCGCAGATTCTGTTCAATGACGGTTTCTACGAACTGGTCGATGTCCGCATTCCCGCCGGGTGCATCCTGAAACCGCGCAAACCCGCCGCATTGTCTTGCCGTACCCATATGCTGGGCCGCATCTTCGATCTGATGGGTGGCTTGCTGGGCCAGGGCGCGCCCGATGCGCTGAATGCGGCAGGTTTCAGCGACAGCCCGCATTTCATGTATTCGGGCTGGGGCAAGGATGGCAAATGGTTCCAGCTGTTCCAGATCGGCTTTGGCGGCGTGCCCGGGCGCCCCGTCGGTGACGGCCCCGACGGCCATTCGATGTGGCCCGCATTCACCAACGTGCCCAACGAGTTTCTGGAGGCGTATTTTCCTCTGCGCATCCGCACTTATGCCAATATTCCCGACTCGGGTGGCGCGGGATTGCATCGCGGCGGCAATGGCATCACCATCGCCTACGAAATGCTGGAAGCGGGCGAGATCAGCATTCATGACGACCGTTGGCTGACCTATCCGTGGGGCGTCAATGGTGGCGAACCGGGCATGCGATCAACCAAGACGTTGCAGCGCAAGGATGGGTCAAAGGAAAATATCCCCTCGAAATGCGACCGGGTCAAGGTTCAGCCCGGCGATATCCTGCATTTCAACACCTGGGGCGGCGGCGGCTGGGGCGATCCGTTCAAGCGTGATCCGGCCAAGGTGCTGGCCGATGTCGAGCGCGGGCTTGTGACCACACAGGGCGCGCGGCGTTATGGCGTTGTGATCACGAACGGCGCGGTCGACAGCCGCGCCACCGACAACCTGCGCTCGGAGATGAGCGCAAAGCGCGGCCAGACCCAGCTTTTCGACCGTGGTTTCAAGGATCTGGCAGAGTTGAAGGCCCGCGCCAAACGCGAAACCGGGTTTGCGCCGCCAGCCGATCCGGTGTTCTTCAACCCCCGGATCGCGGCAGAATGACCGACAGCCTGGACCAGAACTATGCGCGTGCGGGCTATCATGCCCGTCAGACCTGGGGCACCCGCCCTGCGCTGATTCTGGTCGACTTCGCTCAGGCTTACTTCGACCCCGCCTCGCCGCTGTTTGGTGGCGACGGCTGCGCAACGGCGCGCGACAATGCCGTCACGCTGGTAGCCGCCGCACGCGCCACTCAAACCCCGGTCATCTGGACCGAAGTGCGATATGTGCAAGGCGGGGCCGATGGCGGGGTGTTTTTCCGCAAGGCGCCCCCCCTGCGCGTGTTCGAAAAAGACAACCCGCTTGGCGACCTCGCCCAAGGTCTGACCCGCCTGAGCAGGGAAATCATGGTGACGAAACAGTACCCATCCGCGTTCTTCGGCACCTCGCTGGCCGCGACATTGACCGCGCAGCGCGTCGATAGCGTGCTGATCGCCGGGCTGACCACGTCCGGCTGCGTCCGCGCGTCCTGCGTTGACGCGATGAGCCATGGCTTCATCACCCTGATCGTCAGCGATGCCTGCGGCGACCGTGCGCCCGGACCGCATGAAGCCAATCTGTTCGACATGTCCGCCAAATACGCCGACCTTGTGACCACAGACGAGGCGGCACGCTATCTGCAAACCACCGCAAAGGGAGTAACACGATGAAATACCTTGCTTCTGCCGCCACGCTGGCCATTCTGGCCAGTCCGGCATTCGCCGATATGGACGCCGCGCGCGCCCTGATCGCACAATACAGCGCCGCGCCCACCTTTACCGCCCCGGGCGAGGCGTTCGACGCGGCGGCCTGCATGGCCGACAAGTCGATGTTCGTCATCCCGTTGACCAACGCCAACCCGTTCAACCAGGCGATCAGCGACGGCATGATCATGGCGGCCGGGATGGTCGGGTTCGACCTGCGCGCCTGGGAAACCCAGATGGACCCGACGCAGTGGATCCAGGGCATCAACACGGCTGTCGCCGAAGGTTATGACCTGATCGACCTGCAGGGCGGCCTGCCGCCGGAATTCCTGATCCCGCAGATCACCGAGGCGCAGGCGGCGGGAACCCTTGTCACCGCCACCCATAACTGGGACGCGACCACGCAAGTGACGCCCGATTTCATGGATGGCGCGGGCAATGTCGATTACGTGACCGTGGGTCATATCATCGCCGCGTGGGCGATGGTGCAGACCGATGGCCAGGTGAACGCGCTGGTGCTGGGCCCCGACGAAATCACCCCCACCGCGCCGCTGCGCGATGCGATCATCGGCTATCTCACCGAAAATTGCCCTGACTGCAAAACCACTTACATCAACATTCCGGTCAATGACTGGGCCACCCAAGGCCAGGCCGCGACGCAGAATGCGCTGCTGGCCGATCCAACGATCAACTATGTGCTGCCGGTTTACGACTCGATGTCCGGCTTTGTGGCACCGGCAATCCAGATTTCCGGCTCCAGCGCCAAGATCGTCAGCTATAACGGCACGCCGTTCGTGCTGGACATGATGCGCGATGGCGACATGGTCGAAATGCTGGTCGGCGAAAGTCTGGGCTGGGTCGGGATGGCCGGGGTGGACGCCAACATGCGCCTGCTGTGCGACATGCCGGCGGTCACGCAACTGAACACGCCCGCCTTCATCTTCAGCGATGCCAATGTCGCAACCGCAGGCAACCCGGCGACGTTCAACGATGGCTATGGCGATGTCCATGTTGCGGGCTTCCGCACGCTGTGGGGTCTGGAGTGAGCCAATCGCCTGGCCCGGTTGGTGGTTACCGCCAACCGGGCGAGGCTGATCTGGCACTGTCGATTGCCAACCTGTCCAAACGGTTCGGCGGCGCACTGGCGCTGGACCGCGTGTCGATGACGGTCCGGCGGGGCGAGGTGCATGGCTTGCTCGGCTCCAACGGCTCGGGCAAGTCCACCCTGATCAAGGTTCTGGCCGGGTTTCACCGGCCGGAACCGGGGGCCGAGGTGCGCCTGTACGGCCGCCTGGCCCCGCTGCCGATTCCGGGGCCCAGGGTGCGGGCGCTGGGAATGGCGTTTGTGCATCAGCATCTGGGGCTGATCGGGTCGCTGTCGGTCACCGAAAACCTGCGGCTGGGCGATCTGGCGACCAAACCCGCCTGGCGCATCGACTGGCGGGCCGAACAGGCGCGGGCGGCTGCCGTATTTGCCCGCTATGGCCTGGCGCTGGACCCGCGGGCCGAGGTGGCGCGGCTGTCGCCGGTGCAGCAGGCGCTGCTGGCCATCGTGCGCGCAGTCGAGGATCTGCGCAGCGGTGGCGCGCGTGAACCGGGCGTGCTGGTGCTGGACGAGCCGACACCGTTTCTGCCGCGCGCGGGGGTGGAACAGTTGTTCGACCTGGTGCGGCGCACCGTCACCGAGGGCGCGAGCGTGATCTTTGTCAGCCACGACGTGGACGAAGTGCGCGAGATCACGGACCGCGCCACCATCCTGCGCGACGGGCAATTCATTGATACGGTCGTGACAAAAGACACATCGCATGACGGTTTCGTGCAGCGGATCATCGGGCGGTCGATGACGGCCTATGGCGGTGCCGCCAAGCGCAGGCCCGTGGGCGAACCTGCCGTGACGGTCGAGGGGTTGGCCGGGCAAGGCGTGGGTCCGATATCGCTGCACATGATCGGGGGCGAGATTCTGGGCCTGACCGGGCTGATCGGGTCGGGCTATGACACGGTGCCTGCCTTGCTTTATGGCGCGCGGCGGGCCAGTGCCGGGCGGCTGCGGCTGGGGCGGCGGTCGCTGCGGCTGGCCGCGATCGAGCCGCCTGAAGCATTGGGACGTGGCATCGTCTATCTGCCGGCCGACCGGCTGGGTGCGGCTGGCGTCGGATCATTGCCGGTGGGCGACAATGTCGGCCTGCCGGTGCTGCACCGGCTGCGGCGGACATTGGGCCTTTTGAATCGGGATATTGACGATCATGCGGCAACCCTTGGCGCACAGGCGGGGGTCAAGCCCAACATCCCCGCGCTGCCCTTGTCGGCGCTGTCGGGGGGCAATGCGCAGAAGGCGTTGCTGGCCAAGTGGATGCAGGTGGCGCCCGCGCTGATGCTGCTGGACGAACCGACGCAAGGGGTGGATGTAGGTGCCAGGCAAGACATCTGGGATGCGCTGGACCGCGCAGCGGCCGGGGGGACATGCGTGCTGATAGGCTCGACCGACTATGAACAACTGGCGCAGGTCTGTCACCGGGTGCTGGTGTTTGCGCGCGGGCAGATCGTGCAGGAACTGACGGGTGCTGCGCTGACCAAGGACGCGATTGCCACCGCGTGTTTTCGGTCGACAACATTGACGGCGGCGTGACGCAATGGCGACGCCGCAGGATTATGAACGCCGAATCGCCGCACTCGAGGCGCGGCTGGGCGCGTTCGAAGGCCGGATGCCGCCGCCTGCGCAACGCCGGTCGGGCCTGGAACTGGCCGAGCGGTTCGGGCTGCTGGCAGCCTGGGTGCTGTTGATTCTGGTGATGGGCTATTTCCGCCCCGAACAGATGTTTTCCTGGAACCCTTACGCGGTGATGTTCGGGTCCTATGCGATGATCGTGGTGTTGACGCTGGGGTTGATGATCCCGTTGACGACCGGGGATTTCGATTTGTCCGTCGCCTCGACCATGGCGCTGTCGGCGATGCTGATCGCGGTGCTGAACGTGCGCATGGGGTGGAGCATCGAGGGCGCGATCATCATGGCCTTGCTGGCCGGCGCGGCGGTGGGGGCGATGAATGCGTTCTTCGTCCTGTGGCTGGGGATTCATTCCCTGATCGTGACGCTGGGTACCGGGTATTTCATCAATGGCGTGGTGCTGTGGATGTCGGGGTCCAACGTGATTTCAGGCATCTCGATGGATCTGGTGAACGTGGTGATCCTGACCCGGTTTCTGGGGATCCCGCTGGCATTCTGGTATGCCGTGATCCTGACGGCGGTGATCTGGTATGTGTTCCAGCATACCGCGCTGGGGCGACGGCTGTTGTTCGTGGGCCGGGGCCGAGAGGTCGCGCGCCTGTCGGGCGTGAACGTCCACCGGGTCCGGGCCGGGGCGCTGATCGCCGCAGGGGTGATCGCGGCACTGGCGGGGGTGCTTTACACCGGCATGCGCGGCTCGTCCGATCCGTCATCGGCGCTGTCGTTTCTGTTGCCCGCCTTTGCGGCGGCGTTCCTGGGGTCAACCACGCTGTATCCGGGCCGGTTCAACGCGCCGGGGGCGCTGGTAGCGGTCTATTTCCTGTCGACCGGGGTGATGGGGCTGAATTTTCTGGGCGCGCAAAGTTTCGTGCAAAACCTGTTCTATGGCGGCGGGCTGGTGCTGGCGGTGTCGATCAGCCAATTGATCCGAAAACGGCGGCCGATGGAGTAAGTCGCGGCACGCCTGAAATTCGGACGAAAACACTCCGGTGGATTGTTTTGAGCGGCGAACACCCGCGACGCAGGCCGACAGCCATGCCAATGGCAACCCCGCGGCCAGAGCCAGAACATCCAATGCACATGGTTTGGCACTTTGGCACAAGCCAAGGAGCTTGGGTCCGCCTAACGCCCCCATCACACCGGCGGCGGATTGGCGCACAGCGCCGCCTCGTCCAGCGTCGTCATGCTGAACATCTGCCAGTCGGAGGTGATGAAGCCAAACCGCCCGATCCCGGCATCGCCATTGGCAGGCCATTGCGCATCCAGGCTGCGCCAGTAATCGGCCCCCACACTCATCATCAGCCGTGCCGCGTTGCGGTCGTCGGGGTCGGCGGGGTCGTTCAGGATCAACCGGGCGGCAACGGTCACGACGACGCCGCCGATCTGCGCGGGGTCGATGGTCACGCGGCCGGATTCCGGCCAGAAGTGAAAGTTGTGCCCGGCGACCAGATGCACCGACAGCGTCCCGTCAGCCTCGGCCCGGTCATCGGCAGTGATCGACGCATCATCGGCGAAATCCTCGCGATAGGCGGCCCCTTGCACCGGCGCTGGCGGGTGCATCTCGGCCCAGATGCCGGTCCGGGGATCCAGGATCAGCGCGCGCATCGCCGCAATCTGCACCCGCGTATTGGCTGGCGGCGTGGTGCCCGCCTGCGCATAAACCTGCCCCCAGGCGATAAAGGCGCTGAAATCGCCGGGAATATTGCCAGAACCGATGCGCGGCCCGGGCTGCCAGTCGTAATAGTCCGGCACGCCTGACGGTGCGGCGGCATGGGGCCGCAGCATGTCCTGCGCCATCTGGCGCACCACGGCGGGGCAATCGGCAAGGCCGGGCGATGCGCCGACAAAGGTTGCACATGCCGCCAGCAGATGGATTTTCATTCGGGTTCCTGCAGTTTGGGTTCCTGGTCGGACGGGCCGTCGTCTGTCGCAATGACATAGTGCCCGCCCAGCCAGCGGGCCAGATCCAGATCGGCGCAGCGGCGCGAGCAGAACGGGCGGAATGCCGCCTGAACCGGTTTGCGGCAGATCGGGCAGGCCATCAGTCGGTCTCCCTCATTCTGGCCCCAGCAACCGCGCCAGCGGAACGCGTTCGCGTTTGCGGTTCAACTCGAACAGGCCCATCGGCGTCCAGCCGGCCAGGCTGGTTTCCACCGGATCGGTCTTGAACGTCGCGCGCAATGATTGTTCCAGCGGCTTGCGTTGCCCCTTGGGCATCGGGGCGAAATCCACCACCACCTGCCCGCCCAGACCCCGCAGCCGCAAGGCGCGCGGCAGGGCGCGGGCGGCGGCCAGGTTCGCCTTCAGCGCGGCGGCGGGCGAGGTATCGCCGCCGGTGTTCACATCCACTGCAATCAGCGCCCGGGTCGGTTCGACATACATCGTGCCCTCGCCCAGATCCACCAAGGGGACGCGCAGGGCGGCAATCTGGTCGGCAACGCCGTCGCGCACAAAGGCGCCGGCACCATCGCTGATCGCCGGGGCCGACCATTCGCGCCAGGCCACGGCGTGGGGGCCGTCGCCTTTGGTCAGCGCGGCGGGCGTGGGGCCGGTCGCATCGGCCAGCACCTTGGCCGCCAGGTCGACCATCAGGCGGATATCATCGGCGATATCGTCAGGCGCGGCATCCGCGCAGGATGACCGCAGGATCATCGGATAATCGGCCCCGACCAGCCCCTGCGCCAAAGCCAGCAGCATCGCGCGCCGATCCTCGTCACCGATCTGGCGGCTGATGTTCAGGCCGGGCGCGCCGGGGGTGATGATGACATGGCGCGATTTGAGCAGGATGCGGTCGGTGACAGGCACCGCCTTGCCGTCCGAGCCGAGGCCCGTGACCTGCACCAGCAGCACCGCACCCGCCGCCAGTCCGCGCGCGTCGCGCAGATAGCCTGTCATCCCGTCCGGCAGCCGCACCATCATGCCGCCCTGCCCCTTCAACGGGCGGTCGCAGATGGCGCGAAAGATCGCGCCGGGCCGGGGTGCGCTGTCATCGTCGATCAGCAGATCGTCCAGCCGGCCGTCCTGCATCAACGCCGCCGCCTGCCGACCCAGCCATCGGTCCAGCACGATCATCCGGCCCTTCATCGCACAACCCCCGCCGCAATCCCCGCCGCAATCCCCGCCGCAATCCCCGCCGCAATCCCCGCCGAAACCCCCGCCGAAATCCCCGCTGTGGTCAGCATCTGCATGGTTTCCGCCAAAGGCAGGCCGATGACGCCGCTCACACTGCCGTTGATCCAGGGGATGAACGCCCCTGCCGCGCCCTGAATGGCATAGCCGCCAGCCTTGCCGCGCCATTCGCCGCCCGCAACATACCGGGCAATGTCCTGCGGGCCCAGCCGCCGGACCGCGACCTGCGTGGTCACCTCGCGCGCCCAGACCGTATCGCCGCGCCGCACCACCACAGCCGTGATGACCCGGTGCCTGCGCCCCGACAGCAGTGCCAGAAACGCCGCCGCCTGCGCCGCATCCTCGGGCTTGCCCAGGATGCGCCGCCCGACGGCGACGGTGGTATCGGCACAGAGTGCGACCTCATCTGCCGCCAGGGTCAGGGCCATCGCCTTGGCCCGCGCGATCCGGCGGACATAGGCCAGCGGCAATTCGGCCGGTCGCGGCGTCTCGTCCACATCGGGCGGGCGGACATCGGCAGGTACCACCCCGATCTGGGCCAAGAGTTCCAGCCTGCGCGGCGATGCAGAGCCCAGGACCAGCCGCAGGGCCGATGCGGGCCCAGGGGTTGTCATTCGGCCCCGTCCTCCGACCCGCGTTTGCGGTTGAGCCCTGCATGGTGTCCGGCGGCGTCAATGACACGCTTGGCGTCCGGGTCGTTCATCGTGTTCGCCAGCTTGCGCAACTTGGTCACCGCCGCTCGCGAAGCCTCGCGGTAGCCCCGCCAGAAGTCATCCGACCGCATCTGCCCTTCACTTGAAGCGGTAATTGATCCGACCCTTGGTCAGATCGTAGGGGGTCATCTCGACCTGCACCTTGTCGCCGGCCAGAACGCGGATGCGGTTCTTGCGCATCTTGCCTGCCGTATGCGCGATGATCTCATGGCCGTTTTCCAGCTCGACCTTGAACGTCGCATTCGGCAGGAGTTCCTTCACGACGCCAGGAAATTCGAGCAGTTCTTCCTTGGCCATGGGATCTCCAACACAGTTAGGCCGCCTTTCGTCCGCGACCCCGGGCGACCCCATGCGCCTGAATCCGGTGTATTTCAAGTGCGAAATCAACCGATCACCGGGCCTTGACAGTGGCGGCGGGGCGTTCACGGTAAGGCTGACACGGCAAAGGGGCGGGCTTGATGGAATACAGACAATTGGGGCGATCCGGGCTGATGGTGCCCGCGCTGACGCTGGGCACCGGCACGTTTGGTGGCGGCAACGATTTCTTCCGTCCCTGGGGGGCAACGGACGTGGCACAGGCGTCGCGGCTGATCGACATCTGTCTGGAGCATGGGCTGTGCATGTTCGACACGGCGGATGTCTATTCCGGCGGGCTGGCCGAAACGATCCTGGGCCAGGCGATCAAGGGGCGGCGCGAGCGGGTGCTGATATCCACCAAGGCGACCTTCCCGATGTCGGGCGACCCCAACCATCAGGGATCATCGCGGCACTGGCTGATCCGGGCAGTCGAGGGTTCGCTGCGGCGGCTGGGGGTGGATGAGATCGACCTGTTCCAGTTGCACGGGTTCGACGCCCTGACCCCGCAAGACGAGGTGATGGGCACGCTGGACGGCCTCGTGAAAGCGGGCAAGATCCGCTATGTCGGCGCGTCGAATTTCTCGGGCTGGCATCTGATGAAATCGCTGGCCACCTCGGATCGGCTGGGGCTGGTGCGGCATGTGGCGCATCAGGCCTATTATTCGCTGATCGGGCGGGATTACGAATGGGATCTGATGCCGCTGGCGCTGGATCAGGGCGTGGGTGCGGTGGTGTGGAGCCCGCTGGGCTGGGGCCGTCTGGGCGGCAAATACCGCCGTTCTGCCCCGATCGGGCCGGATGCGCGGGCCAGCCAGAACGGCGATTCCGCCCCGCCGGTCAGCGATGAGCAGCTTTACCAGGTGATGGACGCGCTTGACGCGGTGGCGGCCGAGACGGGCAAGACGGTGGCACAGGTCGCATTGAACTGGGTGCTGGGACGGCCCTCGGTCGCGTCGGTGATCATCGGGGCGCGGGACGAGGCGCAGTTGCGGGCGAACCTGGGGGCGGTCGGCTGGCGGCTGACGACGGCACAAATGGCCACACTCGACACCGCAAGCGCGCGCGCCCTGCCCTATCCGAACTGGCATCAGGCCGGTTTCCGCAGCCGCAACCCGGCCCCCGTCTGATCGGCCCCGTCTGACCGGCCCCGTCTGACCGGCCCCGTCTGACCGGCCCCCATCTGTTCGGCCCCGTCTGATCGGCCCCTCTTCCGATCGGGCCCTGTGTGATCAGCGCGAACGCACGGCCCCTGCCCCTCCCCAGGGGGGGGCGAAAGGGTGCATCAGCGCGCGTTCGCGGCCCCTGGCGGCCCCCAGCGTTCGATCAGCCGCGCCACGATCATGTCGCGGCTCTTGCGATAACTGACCAGCCGCTCCTCGCGCCCTTCGCCCAGGCCCGTCGGGTCCAGGATCGGCCAATGTTCGACCGTCAGGTGATAGAAGCGGGTCAGATCCAGCGCCCGCCGCAGGCTGGCCGGCGACAGCGCCAGCACCAGGTCAAAGGATGTCAGATCATCGCCCCATTGCTCCATCTGGTCAAACGATCGCGAGCGGTGGCGTTCCAGCGCCACCCCGATTTCGGCACAGACGGCGATGGCAAAGCCGTCGATTTCCATGTCGTTGCGGACCCCGGCCGACTGGATGTAGCAGGACGTACCGTAGAACTTTTTCATGATCCCTTCCGCCATGGGCGAACGGACAGCGTTGTGGTCGCAGCAGAACAGAACCGATTGCGGCAGGACCGTGGGCATGGGGGATGCATCTGCCACTGCCACTATCCCCCGAAATGCAGGACGCAAATCAGGGTGAATAGGCGGCGTGCAGTGTCGGTGTCGACTGCCGCCTTGCCCTCCAGCCGCTCGGCCAACACACGCGCGCCCTCGTTGTGGATACCGCGCCGGGCCATGTCGATCGTCTCGATCTGGCTGGGGGGCAGCGATTTCACCGCGTCGAAATAGCTGTCGCAAATCTGGAAGTAGTCCTTGACCACCTGCCGGAACGGCCCCAGCGACAGATGAAACGCCACCACAGGATTGCCGGTTTCGGTGGCCAGCGCAAAGACCAGCCGCCGCTCGCGGATCGACAGGCCCAGCCGGTACGGCCCCGGCGGCAGCGCGCGATCCGCGCGCGCGGGCAGGGTGAACAGGTTCTGTTCCAGCAGATCGAATATCGCCAGCTTGCGCTCCTGCTCGATTTCCGGGGTCGAGGGCAGGCCCGCATCGTCCAGCGTGATCGCGCAAAGGCGGGTCACCTGCCGCCCCCGTTCAGCCGGTCCAGCCGCGCCTGCACGCTTTGCCCATGCGCCTGCAACCCCTCGGCCTGCGCCAGCCGCACGGCGGCGGGGCCCAGCGCGGCCAAGGCGGCGGGGGTCATCCGGGCGATGGTCGTGCGCTTGAGGAAATCCAGCACCGACAACCCCGAGGAGAACCGCGCCGAGCGTGCCGTGGGCAGCACATGGTTCGGCCCGCCGATGTAATCGCCGATGGCTTCGGGGGTAAACGGGCCCAGAAACAGCGCGCCGGCATGGCGGATCCGCTGCGCCAGCGCGTCGGGGTCGGCCACCAGCAGTTCCAGGTGCTCTGGCGCGATCCGGTCCGACAGGGCCGCCGCCTCCTCCAGATCGCGCACGACGATCACCGCGCCGAAATCGCGCCAACTGGCCGCAGCGATGGCAGACCGGGGCAGGTCCGGCAACAACCGGTCGATCGCAGCCACCACGCGCGCCGCAAACCCCGCATCGTCGGTGATCAGGATCGCCTGGGCGGACGCGTCATGCTCGGCCTGGCTGAGCATGTCCAGCGCGACCCAGTCGGGGTCATTGTCGCGATCGGCGATGACCGCAATCTCGGACGGCCCCGCGATCATGTCGATCCCGACCCGGCCGAACACCCGCCGCTTGGCAGCGGCGACCCAGGCGTTGCCGGGCCCGGTAATCTTGTCCACCGGCGCAATCGTCGCGGTGCCATAGGCCAGCGCCGCAATCGCCTGCGCGCCGCCGATGCGCCAGATCTCGTCCACCCCGGCGATGCCACAAGCCAGCACCACCAACGGGTTCACCACCCCGTCCGGCATCGGCACCGTCACCGCCAGCCGCCCGACCCCCGCCACCTTGGCCGGAATCGCGTTCATCAACACCGAGGATGGATAGGCCGCCGTCCCGCCCGGCACATACAGCCCTGCCGCCGCGACCGGCGTCCAGCGCCAGCCCAGCATGGCGCCGACCTCGTCCGTCCAGCGTTCATCCACGGGCATCTGCCGGACGTGATAGGCACGGATGCGCGCGGCCGCCAGTTCCACCGCGACGCGGTCGCCCGGGTCCACCTGCGCGCAAGCGGCGTCGATCTCGGCCGGCGTCAGGCGCAGCGTGGCCGGGGTCAGGGTCAGGCGGTCAAACCGCGCGGTCAGCTCGATCACCGCCGCATCGCCCCGGGCGCGCACATCGGCGATGATCGCGGCCACGGTCGCGTCCACATCCGGCGCATCCTCGCGCTTGGTGGTCAGAAAGGCGGCAAAGGCCGCCTCGAATCCCGGATCGCTGCTGGTCAGAAACTGGGGCAACGCGACACTCCGCCATGGTCATCGCTGGACTTAGCCCGCCCGCCCCCGCCCCACAACCCGGCCGGACCGGCCGTCCTTGGCGATGCCCCTGCCTGCCGCTGCCCGCATTCATTTTTGCACAAGTACCCCGGGTCCGGGCAGAGCCCGGGGGCCGGGCACATGCGCGCCCTTCAGGGCAGCGCCGGCCGCAACCCGCGGATGCCGCGCCGGACCGAGGCATGCAGTGCCTCGCTCGGGTCGCGGCCCACCATGCGGCGGCGGCGCGACAGGAACAGCTTTCCCCAGCCGCGCCAGGATCCCACACTGGGTGCCTCGGCATCGCAGGCGAACCGGGTGCGCCAGCCGTCGGGCAAAGGCAGGCCGACACCCTGCAGCCGCGACAGCATCCAGCACAGCGGGATGTTGGCCAGCGGGCGTGCGGCGACATAGTCGCCCAACTGCCCGCCGATATCGCCATGGGTGCCGCGAAACCAGACCTGCTCCACCCGGTCATCGCCGGGTTCGGTCATCCACAGCACCGGCGCATAGGCCTCGCGCCGTTCCTGCAGCGCCAGGGCGTGAAACCCGTGCCGCACATGCGGACCCAGCGCATGGTTGTGGAACGATTGCGCCGCCTCGGCCCAGCGCCACAGTACCGGCAGGCGCAGGCCCAGCGCCTTGACCGTGTCCCAGACGCCCGCCGCCTCGATCACCACCTCGGGATGGCAATAAGCGGCGCGAAACTCGGGCAGCATCGCGCTGCGCGCGCCCAGCCGGTAATGTCGCCAGGCCTGCCGGATGGTGCGCACCGTGGCGTCGCGCGCCCGCACCAGCCCCACCATGTCGATCACCCCGGCCAGTGACCGCACCGCAAACGCACCGCGCGAATAGCCGATCAGGATGATCCTGTCGCCAGGCCGATACCGCCCCGCCAACACGCCATAGGCGCGGATGATCTGGCGGTTCACCCCCCTGCCCATCATCACGTCCAGCGTGCTGGACCAGTCGCGCCACTGTACCCCTGCCTCGTAATAGACGGTCAGGTTGATGCCATTGCCGACCTCGCGCAGCAATTTGTAGGTCAGCCCGGCATTGGTTTCCTCGCCCGGGGCCAGCGACGACATCGTGCCGTCCAGGATGATGACATGGGTGGCCGGCCCGCGCCCCTTGCTGATCCGGTCCTTGATCCGGGGGCGGCGATCCAGCAGGCCAAGAAACCAGTCAACCTGGGACACGCGCCTCCCCCACTTGATGCAGGGCGGCCCACAGACGCTGCGGCGTCAGGGGCAGCGGCGGCAGCGCGGCCCCGGCCTGGGCCAGCGCGTCAGCCACCGCATTGGCGATGGCGGCCAGCGATCCGACCGTCCCCGCCTCGCCGCAACCCTTCATCCCCAAGGGGTTCAGCCGGGTCGGCACCGGGACCGAGGTAAAGTGGATGAAGGGCACATCGCCCGCACGGGGCAGGGCATAATCCATCAGGCTGGCCGACAGCAGTTGGCCCTGATCGTCGAACACGGCCTGTTCCGCCAGCACCTGGCCCAGGCCCTGCACCACACCGCCATGCACCTGCCCTTCGGCCAGCATCGGGTTGATCAGGTTGCCGAAATCATCGACCACGGTATAGCGCAGCACCTGCAAGGCGCCGGTTTCGGGGTCCAGTTCCACCTCGGCGACATGGGCACCATTGGGGAAGGACCGGCCTTTCAGCCGGGTGCGCGCCGTGTGATCCAGCAGGTCGGCCCGCCCGGCCGCGCGGGCCATATCCACTGCCTCGGCCAGGGTGGGGGTCAGGTTTGACCCCGGCGCACGGAACCGGTCGCCGTCAAAGCCGAAGGAATCGGGTTCCAGCCCGGCCTGCCCGGCCAGAAAGCCACCAAAGGCGCGCGTCATCACATCGACGGTGCCCAAGGTGGCGGTGTTCTGAATCGTGACAGACCGCGACCCGCCGGTGCCGCCGCCACGCGGGATCAGGTCGCTGTCGCCCTGCATCACCCGGATGCGGTCCATCGGCAGGCCGGTCTGGTCGGCCAGGAATCTGGCATAGACCGTTTCGTGGCCCTGACCGTTGGACTGCGTACCCACATGCAACTCGGCCATGCCATCCCCGGTAAACACGATCCGTGCGGTTTCGTCATCGTCGCCCAGAATGCTTTCGATATAGTAACTCAGTCCCATCCCGCGCAGCCGCCCCTGCGCCCGCGCTGCGGCGGCCCGTGCGGCAAAGCCCGCATGGTCCGACTGCACCTGCGCCACTTCCAGCAGACGGGCAAACTCGCCGCAATCATAGGTTATGCCCAGAGGCGTCTGGTGCGGGAACGCGGTCGGGGCGATAAAGTTGCGCCGACGCAGCTCCCACGGATCCAGCCCCAGCATGCGCGCGGCATGGTCCATCCCGCGTTCCAGCGCAAAGATCGCCTCGGGGCGGCCTGCGCCGCGATAGGCATCGACCGGCGCGGTGTTGGTATAGACGCCCTTGACCTGCAACGCTGCGGCGGGCACAGCGTAAGTGCCTGTCATCACCTTGGAAAACAGCTCGGTCTGGATCATCTGGCCATAGCCCGAGTTATAGGCCCCCAGATTGCTGACCGTCTGCACCAGATAGCCGGTCAGCCGGTAGCCTGCATCAAACGCCAGCGTCAGGTCGGACACCAGATCGCGCCCGCCATTGTCGGCCAGCATCGATTCCGACCGATCCGCCATCCAGCGCACCGGACGGCCCAGCATACGGGCGGCACAGGCGACCAGCACCATCTCGGGGTGGGTGATCCCCTTCAACCCGAACCCGCCGCCGACATCCGGCGTGGTCACGCGCACGGCGGTGTCGGGCAGGTGCAAATGGCGAATGATGTCCTTTTTCGGCTGCCACACGCCCTGCCCGTTGGTCGCCAGATGCAGACGTGCGCCATCCCATTCTGCCCAGGCCCCGCGCGGTTCGATCGGGACCACGATCACCCGGTTGTCGGGTACCCGCACCCGCACCACGTGGGCGGCGGCGGCGATGGCCGCATCGGTGGCGGCCCGGTCGCCCGCCAGATAGTCGAATGCCAGATTGTCCGGCACATCGTCGTGCACCGCAGGCCCGCCGGGGGCCAGCGCCAGATGCGCGTCCATCATGTCGATCTCGACCGCTATCGCCTCGGCCGCGTCGCGGGCCTGCGCGATGGTGTCGGTGACGATCATGGCCAGCGCCTCGCCAGCAAAGCGCACCTTGCCGTCGGCCAGCAGCGGCCGCACCGGGGCGGTGCCCAGGCTGCCATCGGCCAGCTTGATCCGCTCGGCATTCATATCCAGCCGCATCCCGGCGGTGCGCAGATCGGCGGCGGTGGCAACCAGATGCACCCCGGGCATGGCGCGCGCGCCAGTGACGTCCAGCGCCACGATCACGCCGTGCGCAGCCTGCGCGCGCAGAAACACCACATGCGCGGCACCATCAGGGGCGGTGTCGTCAATATAGCGGCCCTGCCCGGTCAGAAACCGCCTGTCCTCGACCCGCGTCGCGGATTGCCCCTTGCCGAATTTCTGCATCCGCCCGCCCCTTGAACCCGCCAGTCGCAACCGCAACCGTGACGGTTGGGCGGCCGTGTGTCCAGTGGCACCACGCCGCAGTGAACGGCGTGTCACAATGCGGCGACGGTCACCGTCTGCCATTGGCCATAGCCGTTGAAGCGGGTGGTCATGCCGGTCAAATACGCCCCCATCGCGCCGAACAGCAGCCAGTCGCCGCTGGCCAGATCATCCGGCAACGCCACCTCGCCCGGCAGGCGGTCCAGACTGTCGCAGGTCGGGCCATAGACGATGCGCGCCGTCATCGCGCCGTTGCGCGGGCCTTGCGGGCCAAGGGTGCGGAACGCCGGCAAGGGCATCGACAGGAACTCGGCCAGGCCGGCATAAATGCCGTCCTCCAGATACACCCGCCGGTCCCGGATGGATTTCACCCGCACGCCATAGGCAAAGGCGTCAGCCACCATGCCGCGCCCCGGCTCGCACACCAGGGCGGGCCGCGTCGGGAATGCGGCCAACGCGCCGGTGATGGCGGCAAAGAACGGGGTCAGGTCCACCGCCCGGCCATCGCGGGCCGAGGGGAAGCCGCCACCGACATTCAGCCGCTGGATCGTCACGCCCGCCTGCGCCGCGATCCCGGCGGCGGCGGTGACATAGGTGGCCCAGGCCGCCGGGTCGGCGCATTGGGTACCGACGTGAAACGTGATGGCCGGACGATACCCCGCATCGGCGACAGCACGCAGCAGGTGCACCGCCACGTCCGGGGTCGCGCCGAACTTGGCACCAAAGTCATAGGCCGCCCCGGCGACCGGCAGCGCGAATCGCACCGCGATTTCCGCCGTCTGCGGCAGGCCGCCCGCAATCAGCTTGGCCAGTTCGCCCGCGTCATCGACCGACCAGGACTGCACCCCTGCCGCAATGCCGACGGCAATTTCGGCCCGGCTGCGCACCGGGTTGTTATAGTGCATCGCCGCACCGGGGCAAAGTTGCGCGATCAGCGCGATTTCGTCGGGCGACGCGACGTCGAACCCGCGCACCCCCGCTGCCCACAGCCGCGCAATCACCGCAGGGGCCGGATTGGCCTTGACCGCAAAGGTGACAAGGCCGGGAAAGCCACCCACAAACGCCGCTGCGCATTGGTCGAGCACGCCGGGCGCATAAAAATGCACCGGCTGGCCGGGGTCGTTTGCCGCCAGATAGGCCGCAGCGCTGGCCGGGATCGGGGGATGATGCAGCATCGCGGACACACCTTGGCTGTCATGGGACGACCCGCCCCTCTTGCGCACAGCCTAGCGCAAGCCTTCGTCACCATGCGGTGGCACTTTGCGCGAAAAGACTCGTGCGGCGGGCAGATTGCCGCTAACTTTGGCGCTATGACATCGCTGGATGACCTTGACCGCGCCCTGCTGACCCATCTGTCGGCCAACGCCCGTGCGCCGGTGGCCAAGCTGGCGGCCCGGATGGGCCTGGCGCGCACCACCGTGCAGGCGCGGCTGGACCGGCTGGAACGCACCGGCGTCATCGCCGGCTATACCCTGCGCCTGTCCGAGGCTGCGACGCGTGGCCAGATTCAGGCCACCGTCCTGATCCACCTGACACCCGCCGCGCAGAACGCGGTGCTGGTGCAGTTGCGCAAACTGGCGGCGGTCGAACGCGCCCACACCACGTCGGGCCGGTTCGATCTGGCCGTGACCCTGCGCGCCGCCACCACAGGCGAGCTGGACGAGACGCTGGACCGGATCGGAGAGATCGACGGCGTGCTGGCGCTGGAAACGCTGGTGCACCTGTCCACCCGGATCGACCGGGGGCTGTAAGGGGCGCTCAGTGTTTCGGCAAGGCGCGCGCGATGATGTCGGCATAAGCCGCGTCACGCGCGGCCTTGGGCAGGCCCGCCAGGCCCCGCATCGGGCTGCTGCCGCTCAGGTCGGCCAGCCCGTGCGCAATCGACCAGACCGCCGCCACATCCGCCGTCATCCCGCCATCCGGGCCCACCTGCCCACCGGCCGCCGCCACCTGGGCGACCAGATGGTCAAAGGCGGCGCGGCTGGCCTGCGCCAGTTCCGGCATGTCATAGCGCGGCCTGGCCGAAGAGAACATCAGCCGGAACAGCGTGGGCGAGGTCATGGCAAAGTCGATATAACCCAGTCCCGCCGCGATCATCTGCGCACGGGGGTCGGGCGTGGCCAGCGCCTCGCGCGCCTGCTGCGCAGCCAGGAACCGGCGATAGCCTGCGGCACACAGCGCCGTCAGCAGCCCTTGCGCGTCGCCAAAGTGGTGCGCGGGTGCTGCATGGCTGACCCCGGCCCGCTTGGCCACCGCGCGCAGGGAAAACCCCTCGACCCCGGTGGCGGTCAGTTCCGCCTCGGCCGCGGTCAACAGCGCGGCATGCAGATCGCCATGGTGATAGCGGGGCTTGTCTGGGGCATCGGCCATGATCACAGGCTAGCACCTGATTCAGACACTGTCAAAATCCAATCTTGACAGCGACAAGAATCGCGGGCAGTTTAGGTCTTGTCACTGTCTGGATGAGGCGCCGATGTCCCCTGACACCCTGTTTCAATCCGCCAGCCTGACCGCAATGGTGGGTTGGCTGCTGCTGCTGATCGGGCCTTTGGCCCCGGCCCTGACCAACCGGATTGCGGGGCTGGCGATCCCTGCCCTGCTGTCGGTCGGCTATGCCGCCCTGGTGCTGGCCTTTTGGTCGGGGGCCTCGGGTGGCTTTGACAGCCTGCCCAATGTGATGCTGTTGTTCACCAATCCATGGATCGCCTTGGCCGGATGGGTCCACTATCTGGCGTTCGATCTGTTCCTGGGGGCCTGGGCCGCGCGCAAGGGCCGCGCGGCAGCCATCCCGCATCTGGTGATGATCCCGGTGCTGGCGCTGACCTTGCTGTTCGGACCGATCGGCTTCGTCCTGTTCCTGTCCCTGTCCTTGATCTGGCGCCTGCGCGTGCCGCTACCTGCCTGAGGTGATGCCATGACCGCTTTGCCCCTGACCGCCCCTCGCCCCGGGCTGCTGGACCGGATGTTGACGGATGCCCCCGCCCTGACCCGCCTTGGCCTGCTGATCGGGCTGGCGTTGATCCCGCTGCTGGCTGCGCAGGCTATTGATCCGCGCATGCTGGACGGCGTCGGCATCTGGACCAAACCGATCAAGTTTCATCTGGCGCTGTCGATCTATCTGCTGACCCTGGCCGCCTTTGCCCGCTGGTTGCCAACCGGCCTGATGCGGCGGCGCTGGTACCGCGCCTATGAAACCTGTGTCGTCATCGCCATCCTGGGCGAGTTGATCTGGATCGGCGGCGCGGCAGCGCTGGGCACCACGTCGCATTTCAACGTCGCCACGCCGGTGATGGCGGCGATCTATGGCCTGATGGGGCTGTTCGCCGTCAGCCTGATGTCGCTGTCGCTGGTTCATGGCATCGCCATCATGCGCAACCGGGCCACCGGCCTGCCACCGGTGCTGCGACTGGGCATCGGGCTGGGCCTGATCCTGACCTTTGGGCTTACGGTCGTCGTGGCGGGCTATATGTCGCAGACCGATGGCCATCTTGTCGGCACCCCGTCCGACACCGCCCGCACCCTGTGGCTGATGGGGTGGAGCCGCGAGGTCGGCGACCTGCGCGTCGCGCATTTCCTGGCGACCCATGCCATGCATGCCATACCGCTGGCCGCGCTGCTGGCCTGGCTGACGCTGCCGCCGCGCGCGGCCAACGTGGCAACGCTGGCCGCCGCAGTCGGTTTTGCGGCGCTGGTCGGCCTGAGCTTCCGACAGGCGCTGCTGGGCCGGCCATTCCTGCCCTGGCTGGGCTAACCCGCTTTCCCTTCCTGCCCGGCGCGGCTAATACCGGCCCTGATCAGTTGCGGGGCCGGTATCATGGCGATGGACAAGAACTTTGACGCAAGCACGGCCGAGGCGCGGATTTCCGCGCTTTGGGATGCTGCCGGGGCATTCCGCGCCGGGGCCAATGCCCGGGCCGGGGCACCGGCGTTCAGCGTGATGATCCCGCCGCCCAACGTGACCGGCGCGCTGCATATCGGGCATGCCTTCAACAACACGCTGCAGGACATCCTGACCCGCTGGCACCGGATGCAGGGCCACGACACCCTGTGGCAGCCCGGCACCGACCATGCCGGCATCGCCACGCAACTGGTGGTCGAACGCGAACTGGCCAAGGCGGGCAACGTCCCCCGCCGCGAGATGGGGCGCGACGCGTTTCTGGCCAGGGTGTGGGAATGGAAGGCCCAGTCCGGCGGCACGATCAGGGGCCAGTTGCAGCGGCTGGGCGCATCCTGCGACTGGTCGCGCGAGGCGTTCACGATGTCGGGTGCCCCCGGCGCGCCGGATGGCGAGGGCGGCAATTTCCACGACGCGGTGATCCGCGTCTTTGTGCAGATGTACAATCAGGGCCTGATCTATCGCGGCAAGAGGCTGGTCAACTGGGACCCCCATTTCGAGACGGCAATTTCCGATCTGGAGGTCGAGAATACCGAAGTCGCGGGTCAGATGTGGCATTTCAAATACCCGCTGGCCAATGGGGCGACCTATGAATATGTCGAAAAGGATGCCGACGGCACTGTGACCTTGCGCGAGACGCGCGATTATATTGCCATCGCCACCACCCGGCCCGAGACGATGCTGGGCGACGGGGCGGTGGCAGTCCATCCCGACGACGCACGCTATGCGCCCATCGTGGGGATGCTGTGCGAGATTCCGGTGGGGCCCAAGGAACACCGCCGCCGGATTCCGATCATCACCGATGAATACCCCGACCCGTCATTCGGCTCCGGCGCGGTCAAGATCACCGGGGCGCATGATTTCAACGATTACGCGGTGGCCAACCGGCATGGCATCCCGAAATACCGCCTGCTGGACACGGGCGGCGCACTGCGCGAGGACGGAGCGGATTATGCCACCTGCGCCGCCCGCGCGCTGGCCATCGCCGCCGGTCAGGCGACGACCGAGGCCGAGATCGACGCGCTGAACCTGGTGCCGATGTCCTATCGCGGCATGGACCGCTTTGACGCGCGCAAGTCGGTGGTGGCCGATATCGCCGCCGAAGGGCTGATGCTGGCGGTCGAGGACAAGCCGATCATGCAGCCCGTCGGCGACCGGTCCAGGGTGGTG
>Ga0105049_10001323_pt1 | contig 29183 bp, 35 predicted proteins | sample MAT06_FD_78087 | JGI IMG/M metagenome (GOLD analysis project Ga0105049, IMG submission 78087) | Freshwater microbial communities from Lake Fryxell liftoff mats and glacier meltwater in Antarctica - MAT-06 | ecosystem: Environmental > Aquatic > Freshwater > Ice > Liftoff microbial mat | place... | reverse complement strand
TTTGCTTATGCCCCATCGTCGGATCCAGATTCACCCACCAGATCTCGCCACGCTTCATTAGATGAGCTCTTGGCCAACTGGCGGATCGTTCAACCAAGCGTGGTCCTTTTCGCTGAGGGGTGCGGTAGGGTCGCATTGGGCCAACAGTTCGTCAAGCGTGTAACGCGGCCGGTTCTGCGGCTCGACAATCAGACGACCGTCTTCGACCGCGATGCCAACTTTGTTGCCGGATTGTAAATGGAGCAGATCCAAGAGAGCTGGGGGCACAGCCAGCATGATTGAGCCGCCGACCTTGCGTAGGTTGGTTGTGTACATGCCATAATTATACCAAAGTATAATTACCCGTTCAGCGCGTCAATGAGACTATGAATCGACCGGTTTAGCTCGGCATCCCGCTGCCGTAAGTTCTCAATCTTCTGCACCGAGTGCAACACCGTCGTATGGTGCTTGCCGCCGAAGGCGCGGCCGATCTCGGGTAGGGAGGCGTTGGTGAGTTCCTTGGTGAGATACATGGCGATCTGCCGCGGGTAGGCGATCTTGCGTTCGTTGGACTTGATCTTCAACTGCGACGGCTGTAGGCCCTGCCGTTCGGCTACGGCGCGGATGATTGAGTCGATCGTGATCCGCTTCTCCGGCCCTGTCGCCAGGTGCTTCAAGGCGTGCTGCGCCATCTCCAGGGTGATCGGCGCCTGGGTGACCGAGGAGTAGGCGATCAGTTTGATGAGCGCGCCCTCAAGCTCGCGGATGTTGCTTTTGGTCTTCGTCGCAATGAAGATGCGGACGTCCTCGGGCAAATGGACGCCTACGGCCTCGGCCTTCTTGTCGAGGATCGCCATTTTGGTTTCGAGGTCCGGCGGCTGGACGTCCACCATCAGCCCCCACTCAAAGCGTGACCGCAAGCGCTCGACGAGGCCGGGCGTGTTTTTGGGCGGCGAATCGGAGCTCAGAATGATCTGCTTCTGGTGGTCGAAGAGTTCGTTGAAGGTGTGGAAGAACTCTTCCTGTGTCCGTTCCTTGCCAGCCAGGATCTGCACGTCGTCCACCATCAGGACGTCGGCGGTGCGGTAGTGAGCGTGGAATTGCGCCATGCGATCCAGCTTGATGCAGTTGATCATCTGGTTCATGAAGCGCTCGGAGGTGGTGTAGATCAGCCGGAGGGAGCCGTAGCTGTCGAGAAGCTGCCGGCCGATGGCGTGCATCAGGTGGGTTTTGCCCATTCCGACTCCGCCGTAAATGAACAGCGGGTTATAGGAGTTGGAGGGCGTGGTGGCTACGGCCTTGGCGGCGGCATGGGCGAACTGGTTGCAACTGCCCACCACAAAGTTGTCGAACGTAAACTTCGTATTTAGGTGGATGGTGGGCGCGGAAAAGAGGGCTTCGATCGATCCGTCGCCGTTATGCAGATGGGCAGAAGGTGCGGGAGCACTCGGGTTGGGCGTGCCGGGATGATACAAGATGCGCCGGAACGGCAGACCAGCTTCGCGGACCACCGTCCAGATCGAGTCGGCGTACTCTTTTTCGATCCATTCGGCCGTTTCGGCATTTGGCACCCTGATGAGTAAAACGTCCCCATCCACCAACTCCTGGGTGGTGGGCTGTATCCAGTTTTGAAACCCTTCGGTGCTCAGTTGCAGAGACAGCGCCTGCTTAATTTGGTCCCAAACGTTCATTTTAGCTACGGAATTCCCTCACCTTGTGCCCCAACCTGCCGTCAAATTCACCATCTCCAGTCTCTAAGAAGGCTCGACATAAGTATACCCACAGTTTTTCCACAATCTGTGGAAAAACTGGGATAGCGCCTGCTCTTTTGCGGGAGGTCTACCTACAGAATCGTTCGTGGAGGGGGGGCGGCGAACTGCTCATCTCGGCGCTGTAAACGGCTGTGTATTGCGCCATCGATTGTTGAGTCTAACATAAATTCCAGAGATGCAAGCAAGATCCACAGGAAAATTTAAGGCTAATGATATCTATCAGTTACATTAATCTATACAAATAGAATGATGATGGGAGGGGGCCAGTTTCGCGTCCTGGGACTGGCCGTGTCGAGCGTAATCCACAGGCAATCCAAGTACTTGCCGGTACTAGGACGTAGAATGCCGCTAGAATAGTGTTGAGCCGTCGCCATGACGATTACTGAAGCCCAGGTCACAGTGTCTATAGTTATCCCCACTTGGCAGCGGCGTGACCTCATTTTGCGCCTCTTAGACCTACTCGAAGTCCAGACCCGTCCCCCCGACGAGGTGATTGTCGTCGATAACGGCTCCACCGACGGAACGGCCGAGGGTATCGGCGCGCGGGCTACCGTGATCCGGCTTACAGAGAACTTGGGCTTCGCCCACGCGGTCAATTTGGGAATCCGCGCCGCTGGGGGCCAATGGGTGGGGATTCTGAACAACGACGTCGAGCCACGGGTGGATTGGCTTGAAAATCTATTAAAATCGAAATCAAGCTTTGTCACGGGAAAGACCCTCAGTTATCATCAAACTGACATGCTGGACGGCACCCAGGACCTGCTGTCCCAGGTGGCGATGCCGTGGCGCGCCGGTAGTGGGCGGCCGGATGGGGGCCAATACAACTATCAATGTAGTATTAATTTCGTCTCCTGGACCGCTGTGCTCTACCGCCGCGAAGTCTTTGACCGGGTGGGCCTGCTCGATGAGTCCTTCGGCTCCTATTACGAGGACGTCGACTTTGGCATTCGCTGCGCCTTGGCTGGTATCGACGGTGAGTATCAACCGGAGGCCGTGGCCCTCCATCAGGGCAGCGCGACACTCGGGGCGTGGCGTCCAGCCACAGTGCGGTTGCTAACTCGGAATCATCGTCTTTTGATACAAAAACACTTCGGCCAGTGGCTCGATTGGCCCACAACGTGCAGGCTCTGGTTCTCGCAAATCCTATGGGCGATGTTGGCTGCCCGGCACGGACAATGGAGAGCCTGGTGGCAAGGACGGTGCGAGCCGTTGCCGGCTACCCCCGACATTCCTGAGCCCGTGGCCCTTCGACGGATTTTGCAACAGAGCGAGCGGGAGCTATACCGGCTTCAGAAGGAGACAGGCTTTGACTGGTACTGGCGTATGTACTTCGGCCTGTTCCCTCCTCCGAAATGAAAGCCGCCATTGTCATCGTTACCTACAATTCGGACGAGGAGATCAAGGCGTGCTTGGCCGCATGTCGGTCGCAAGCCAAGACTGTGGTGGTTGTCGACAACGCTTCGAGCGACGGCTCGGCAAAATTTGCCACTATCGCGAACCCTACCAACCTGGGCTTTGCCGCTGCTGTGAATCAGGGTTTCCGGATAACTCAGGAGCCGTTGGTTCTCGTGCTCAATCCCGATTGCCGGATAGAGGGGAGCCTCGCTGGCATGACGGCTCTCTTTGACGATCCCCAAATCGGTGCCGCCGGGGGACTCCTCTTACACCCCGACGGATCCCCCCAAACGGGCTTTACGATTCGGCGCTTCCCGACCCTCGCCAATCAGATCTTCGAAATGGCTGGCCTGAACCGCGTTTGCGCATCGAATCCCCTCAATCGGGGGTATCGCGCCCTCGACCTTGATCTCTCGCAAGAGCAGGACGTCGATCAGCCGGCGGGCGCATTCCTCATGATTCGGCGCTCGGCTTGGGAGCAATTGGGCGGTTTTGATGAAAAGTTCTACCCCGTTTGGTTCGAAGACGTCGATTTTTGCTACCGCCTGCGCCAAGCGGGTTGGCGCATCCGCTACACACCCCTCGCGAGGGCTACCCACATTGGCGGTCACTCGGTGAACAAATTGTCGTGGCGCTGCAAGCAGATGCACTGGTATGATAGTCTGCTAAAGTACGCGAAAAAGCACTGGGGTGGACGGGGCGAGCGCCGGGTTGCGTTAGCTTTACTTCTGGTGGCCATACCGCGAGGGGTGTTTGGGACGCTAAGCCGGTTTAGCTCTGAGCCACTCATCGTATATGGAAAAATTGCGGGCCGAGCGTGGCGTGTTCTCCGGGGACGTTGCGAGGCCAGCGGAGTGGCAGAACTTCATAGGGATTCATGACTCACAACGGCCTAGTCTCGGTCACCATCGTGACCTATAACAGTGGACGCTTCATTAAGCGATGTCTTGAGTCGGTTTTGGCCCAGAAGTTTGCGCTCAAGGAAATCGTCGTCGTCGATAACGCCTCCACCGATGGTACGATCGACATCCTTGATCAGTTTGACGATCAGGATAAATTCAAAGACGTTCGCATTTACTACAATGATGCGAATGTCGGTTTCGCTGCCGCCCAAAACCAGGCCATCCAACTCTCCAACGGCGAGTGGATCCTCACCCTCAACCCGGACGTTCTCCTCCTTCCCAATTTTCTCCAAGCCCTCGTTGACGCCGGTAACCGCGAGCCCAAGATCGGCACCGTCTGCGGCAAACTCCTGGCCATGAGTGCCACCTTCGACCTGCCGGAAACCCCGATCGTCGACTCTACCGGCATCTACTTCAATCCGATGCTCCGCCACCTGGACCGCGGCAGCCAGGAAGTGGACAACGGCGAGTACATGAATTATGAGTACGTCTTCGGCGCCACCGCTGCCGCCGCGCTTTATCGGCGCGAGATGATCGACGACGTTTCGATTCCCGCGGGTCCCAATGGGGAAGGCCCCAGCGAATTCTTCGACCCCGACTTTTTTGTCTACCGTGAAGATGCCGACGTCGCCTGGCGCGCCCAACTGCTCGGCTGGAAGTGCCTCTATACGCCGTATGCCCGTGGCTATCACGTGCGCGCCGTCCTGCCAATGAACCGCCACGCTCTGCCCGCCGTCATCAACATGCACTCGGTGAAGAATCGCTTCCTGATGCGAATTAAGAATATCAGCCCGGACCTTTATCGCCAGCACTGGTTCGCCATCACTTCGCGCGACCTCGTTGTAATTTCTGCCTGCCTGATCCGCGAGCACTCTTCCTTACGGGCCTTCTGGCTCGTCGCGCGCAACTGGAACCGGCTGATGGAGAAGCGCCTCTGGATTATGCATCACAAGCGCGTCACCGACGAGTACATGTCCGCGTGGTTCCAGTTTCAGCCTCAGGCTCTGCCGGCTTCGAAGCAAACGGTGCGCGGAGCTAAGCAATTGGCCGCCCGCGCCGTTCGTGGCTAAACGGTGCACATTGCCATCCTCGGCACGCGGGGCATTCCCGGTCGTTATGGCGGCTTTGAGACTTTCGCCGACGAACTGGCTCGGCGCTTAGTCGAACGCGGCCATCGGGTCTCGGTCTATTGCCGCGAACGCCACACGGAACCCACTTACTTAGGCTCCGAACTACGCTATTTGCCGACGATTCGGCATAAGTACTTAGATACCATCGCGCATACGGGTTTTTCCACGGCGCACTTACTCTTGCACCAGGTGGACGTCGCCCTTTATTGCAATGCTGCCAATGCGATCTTCTGCTGGCTGCCGCGGCTATTCGGGATGTCCGTCGCCCTGAATGTCGATGGCCTCGAACGCCATCGCAAGAAGTGGAACGCGGTGGCCAAGGCCTGGTATCGGATCTCCGAGTGGCTGGCGACCTTTTGCCCGAACGCCATCGTCACCGACGCCGCCGCGATCGAGCAGTACTACCGCGACCAATACCAATGCCCCTCGACGATGATTCCGTACGGTGCCGAGCCGCGGCGCGTGGAATCCACGGCCATCCTGCCGACGCTCGGCCTCGAGCCCGATCGCTATTTCCTCTATGTCACCCGCTTTGAGCCGGAGAACAATCCGCTGCTGGTACGCGAAGCCTTTGAGACCTTACACACGCCGATGAAGCTGGCCCTGATTGGCGATGCTCCTTATGCGGCGGAGTACATTGCGAGGATTCGCGCGACGAAGGACCCGCGGGTCGTCATGCCCGGCTACATCTTCGGCGACGGCTATCAGGAGCTGCAATCGCACTGCTATGCCTATGTCCACGCCACGGAGGTGGGTGGCACGCACCCGGCGCTGATCGAAGCCATGGGCCGCGGTGCGCTGATTCTGTATCTCGAAACGGCGGAGAACAGCGAGGTCGCCGGCGGGATTGGGTTGCCCTTTACCTTTGACACGCTGCCGAAGGTGATGCAACGGGCCCTCGAGATGTCCGCGGAAGAGCGTGCGGATTGGCAGCGGCTGGCTACGGGGCGGGTCCGCGAGCGGTATTCGTGGGACGCGGTCACCAGCCAGTACGAGGCGCTATTTCGGTCCCTACGGGCTTTAAGCCCGTAATCACTAGCGCGTCGCTAAGCTAAACTAGGGTCGTATCTTGGCGAGAGGAAATGTCTGTCTTCCGGCGACAAGGTAATGCGGCGCGCAGAGCGGGTGATTTAACGGTGGCCGATGAAGTTCTCAGTCGCGCGTTGCATGGCTGTGAACAGGACCTCGAAAGGGCCTATGTCTTGCGCGGAATGGGCGAATTGGCGTGGCAAATGCACGACCTTCCCTCGGCCCAAAGGCACTATCAAGAGGCTGTCGCGCTGTTGCGCGCTTGCCAGGCCGATCCGCTCAAGCTGGCCCACAGCATCCGCCATCTCGCGGATGTGAATGCCGAACTCGGCCAAAATGCCGAAGCCGGGTATCGGGAAGCCCTGGCCCTCTACCGGCAGCACCCCGCGCCTGATTCGCCTTGACCTCGCCAAGGCCCTGCGTGCCTTGGCTGTTTTCCAGAACGATCCAGCTTTATGGCGGGAGGGTGGTGCGCTCTATGCGGAACTCTGCATAGAGGCTGGCGTCGATGAGTGCCGACGCCACTCTGGGCAGTAACCTCACCAAAAGGGACCGCTTCTTCTGGAACGTTCCGCATCGCGTCGCCGGCGGTTGGGTAGGATATTGACTAATATTTGCGATCTTATAAAGTTTACATAAACCATGATAAACTCTGTTTAAACGAATGGATCCCGTCAAGAATCCCTACTCTCCTGGTGCCGGTAGCCCTCCTCCCGAGTTAGCGGGACGAGACAAACTGCGTAATGACGTAAGGATCGCCATTGCGAGAATACGGCTCGGCAATCCCGCGAAAAGCGTCCTGATGGTTGGTTTGCGAGGGGTCGGCAAAACCGTGTTGCTGGAACGAATGAGGCTGGATGCCGAGGAGAGTGGTGCCTTTACGCTTTGGATCGAAGCACCCGAGAACCGGTCTCTGCCCGCACTGTTGGCTCCCAAACTTCGTCAAGTGCTTTTGCGCCTCGGCAGAGTGGAGAAAGCGAAGAATCTCGCTCAGCGCGGTCTTCGAGCCTTGGCTGGTTTTGCGAAGGGGCTCAAATTCAAATATGCGGACATCGAAGTTGGCTACGATCTCGATCCAGAGCCAGGCTTGGCGGACAACGGAGATCTCGAGGTTGACTTGACGGCGCTTCTGGAAGAGGTAGGATTGGCCGCGCGTGATGCGCAGACTGCGGTGGTTCTCTTCATTGATGAGGTGCAATACCTGGAAGAAAACCAGTTTGCTGCTTTAATCTCTGCCCTCCATCGCTGCGCGCAGAACAAACTCCCTCTCACCGTAGTCGGGGCGGGCCTTCCTACTTTGAGGGCTTTGGCCGGGAATGCGAAGTCTTACGCGGAGCGTCTTTTCGATTTCCCGACTATCGGCCCATTGAATCCCGCGGATGCGGAACTCGCGATCGTGAAACCGGCAAATAATGCTGGCGTTGAGTTGGTACCGGAGGCGGTAGCTGAGATCGTGAGCGCGACGAAAGGCTATCCATACTTCCTCCAAGAGTGGGGTAAGCACGCTTGGGATATGGCTGCGCAAAGCCCCATCACCCTGCCTGACGTCACCGCTGCCGCAGCTCAGGCAGTGGCAGCTCTGGACGAAAACTTCTTCCTGGTACGCTTTGATCGGCTGACGCCGTCCGAGAAGCGGTATTTGCGTGCGATGGCGGAGTTAGGCCCCGGTCCTCATCGCTCCGGAGACATTGCCACCGAATTGGGCCGCGCGGTAAATCTGCTTGGGCCTACTCGCAAGGGGATTATCAACAAAGGTATGGTTTGGAGCCCCAGCCACGGCGATACAGCCTTTACGGTCCCGCTATTTGATGAGTTTATGAAAAGGATCATGCCCGGTTCGGATTGGCGAAATAGTTAACCAGCCGTCTCACCGCGAATACCGCCGCCGGGTTCGCGCGCGCTCTGCCCGTAGCACTTGCTCCTCGTTCATCCCAAAGTAGTGCGCGATCTCGTGCCACACGGTTTCGGTGACGATTCGCCGCAGGTGTTGAGCGTTGCGGGCCATTTGCTCGTGCGGGACCCGGTAGATAGTGATCTGATCGGGCATCGAAAAACCATCCTGCGCGCTGCGTTCGGTGAGAGGGCGGCCTTGGTAGAGGCCTAAGAGGCCTGGCTGAGGAGGATGGTCTTCGACCACCAGGACGATGTTGCGCATGCGAGCCCGGTAGTGGCCCGGAATGGTGGCCAGGGCGTCGGAGACCAGTTGTTCAAAGCTTGCCAGCGTCATGGTGAAGGCTCCCCCGCCTTACGGCGTGGGCTGGGATCCGGCGGGATGTTTTTGTCGCGGGCCGTACCGCCGGGCCTACTGGGGAACTGGGCGGCCCATCGACTTGTAGATATCTTCGATGGTCTTGATATTGGCCGTGGCTTTGGCGTTGGTCTTGTCGTAGTCGAGCACCTTGCGGTAGGCGCGCAAGGCCGCGGGGTACTTGCGCATGGGCGGCAGGGCGTCGTTGAACATGTTGGCGTCGGCCATGGCGAGGTAAGAGCTGCTGAGGGCGGTCTTGATGGCGGCGGCATCCTTAGGGGAAGTCTTGAGCGCGGCTTCGAGGGCCGCGATCGCTTCGGGGTGTTGGCCGGCCTTGGTCATGGCTTTGGCCTCGGTGACGACTTTCGGTTCGAGCGCCATCAGGGAACCGGCGAGAGCGGAGAGAAGAATGAACTTACGAAGCATACCCCAATTCTAGCGGATAATGGGGAGTTAGCTTTCTCATTCATGGACAAAATCATCATCGTGGCCATTGACGGTCCGGCGGGCGCCGGGAAGTCGACCATTGCGCGTTCGGTAGCCGAACGCCTGGGTTTCCTCTACATCGATACGGGCGCGATGTACCGGGCGATCGCTTTGTGGGCCCTGCGTACCGGCACCGCGCTTGACGACATGCATCGCCTGGAAGCGCTCGCAGTATCGGCGGAGTTGAAGCTGGATGGCCCGGGCAAGATCTCGCTCAACGGCGAGGACGTGAGCGCCGCGATCCGCGAGCCGTCCATTTCGGAGGCGGCGTCGAAGGTGGCTGCCGTCGGTGCCGTGCGCCGGGCGCTGGTGGAAAAGCAGCAGCAGTTGGGCGAGAGCACCAGCGTGGTGATGGAAGGCCGCGACATCGGCACGGTGGTTTTTCCTGAAGCGCAGGTGAAGTTTTACCTGGACGCCAATCCGCGCATTCGCGCCGATCGCCGGGCGCTTGAGCTTGCTGAACGAGGCCAGGAGTGCTCCGTTGACGACCTGGTGCGCGAAATCGAAGAGCGCGACAGCCGCGACCGGTCCCGGGCGCATTCGCCGCTGCGGCAGGCCGAGGATGCCGTTTATCTCGATACCAGTGCGCTTTCGCCGCTCGAGGTGGAAGATGAGATTTTGCGCGTCGTGAGGGCGCGTACTTCGAATGGAAAGAGCCTTACTCGTCAGCATGTCGAATAGTCTTTTGGTGATGAAGTTCGGGGGGAGCAGTATGGGCACTGCCGAACGGATCAAAGTGGCCGCGGAGATTTGCGTGGAGCAGAAGGCGCTGCGGCCGACGGTGGCGGTGGTGTCGGCGATGTCCAAGGTGACGGACACTTTGCTCGAGACGTTGCGCTGCGCCGAATCGGGCGACTCCGAAGGCGTCGAGCGCCACGCCACGCATCTGCGCGAACGCCACGAGCAGACCGCGCGGGAGCTGTTGCCCGCGGCCGCTTTGCCTTCGGCGCTGGAGAAGGTGGACGGCCTGCTGAAGGAATTTGAGCGCATCTCGGGTGGTATCCTGCTGCTGGGCGAGCGTCCGCCGCGCTCGGTGGATGAAGCCGTCGCCATTGGCGAACGTTTGAGCGCCATGCTGCTCGCGTCGTTTCTCGAAGCGACCGGCACCTCGTCGCAGGCCGTGAATGCTCGGGAGGTGATCGTCACCGATACGTGCTTCGGTAACGCGACGCCATTGCTCGATCCGACGCGGGAGAAGTGCGCGACGGTGCTGGGTCCGTTGCTGGCGCGGAAGATTTTGCCTGTGGTTACCGGATTTAACGGGGCGACGCTCGATGGCCGTGCGACGACGCTGGGGCGCGGTGGCTCGGACTTCTCCGCCTCCATCCTGGCGGGTGCGCTCGATGCGGGGGAACTGTGGATTTGGACTGACGTGGACGGCATCATGAGTGCCGACCCCCGCCTGGTGAAAGATGCCGTCGTTTTGCCCGAAGTGAGCTATCGGGAAGCCGCGGAGCTGGCCTACAACGGAGCCAAGGTCCTGCATCCGCGGACGCTTGCGCCGTTGGTTGAAAAGAATATTCCCGTGTGGAGCAAGAACAGCTTCAACGTGGGGACCCCGGGCACCAAGATTGTTCCGGTGATCGGTTCGCCCGGTGGGGCGCGGGCGGTGACTTCGATGGCCAATGTGGCGCTGGTGTCGATTGAACCGGCCAGCGCGGAAGTGAACGGCGCGGCGATCATGGCCCGGGCGCTGGATGCTTTATCGCGGGTGAATGCTGAGCTGCTCGCGCTGTCGAGCTCGAGCTACCGGCAGAACTTTTGCTTCCTGGTGCGGAAGGAAGAGCTGTCGATGGCCATGACGGCGATTGAGTCGAGTTTCGCGCTGGAGCTGGCGCATGGTTATTTGCGTCCGATTGAGGTAGACGAAAATGTTGGGCTGTTGGCGGTGGTGGGCGAAGGCATGCAAGGCAGCAAAGGGCTCGCTGGGCGTATCTTTACGGCAATTTCGCGCCATGAGGTGAACATCATCGCCATCGCGCAAGGCTCGAGCGAACTCACGATTGCGATCGTCGTGCGCCGCGACGGACTCGAGCGGGCCGTGCAGGCAGTTCACGCTGAATGCCACATGGGCAAGTAGTGGTTTAGGCGCTGACGCTGATGGCCGCGTGCGACTCGGGTTGCTGCACCGGATTCTTCTCGATCGCGTGCCATCCTTCGAGCAACTCCCGTAGCACCTGATCCGCCGGATCGAGAGGCAGCGGGCTCTGCTCAATGGCCGCTTGCGCAAGCTGGTGCAGCACGTAATCATAAAGTTTTCGTAGGTTGTTTTCCAGCTTGGCGCCCTCGGGGTCCGGCGGGCATTCGAGCGAGGTGACCAGCTCCGTGACTAATTCCGCTGCATGATTGAGTGAACGCGTGCGGGCGGCGATATCGCCGGCGGCGAAGTGCTTGCGGGCCGCCGCCGTGGCTTCGAGGGCGGCATGGTAGACCATGCGCACCAGTTCCACCGGACTCGCGGATAGGACTCGATTTTCTAGGTAGTGATCAGAATAGCTCATGGGGTTTAGCGGCTGGCCTTCAGGCGTTGTGCCAGCCTGATTACCTCTTCGGTTGGAAACTGCTGGATCAACTCTCCAGTTTCTCGATTTACGATGCGGACCACGGGGCGTTTGGTTTCGCGGTCTAAGGCCAGACGTAGTTCGTTTCCTTCTCCCGCCACTTTGGCCTCCTCCAATTCTTTTACTGACTGTAAGAGCTCTCGTCTCTCTGCAAGCTGAACTTGCCCCTCGGGTTGGGACGGGGAGCTGGACTTATCGGCATAGTTACTGCTGGGTAGGTCGATACGCATGGCAGCCTCCTTGAGAGTGCTTATCGGTGAGGTGGGTCCAGTTAATGATTTGTTTTTGTGCTTAATGCCTCGGTACCAGGACGGTGGCGAGGTACTGGGTGTTTGGTTGTAGTGACGTTTTGCTGTCCATGCTTCATGCTGACGGTATGCGTCATGCAGGAATTGTGTTGCGGTTGAATTTGGCGGTGGGTTGGGGCTACTTGGCGTCGGTGGATCGACGCAGTACGCACCCCTTTCAATTCGAACAAGTGGAGGGCTACGTGCCGGGCCGGGCTTTGCCGGTAGCGGTGGGGCAGTTAATTCGTTATCGGGTGGAGGGCCTGCGGGTTACTGAGGTTTTGGCGGAGCGGGCGTAAGGTTGCGGTCGAGATAGTCGGCGTAGGCGGCTAGTAAGCGATAGGTTTCCCAATAATCGGGGAATTTAAGGGCCTGGGTATTGTCGTTGAGCGTGTGCAGTAATTTCCAGGTGTCCGCATCCAGGGAGTGAAAATCGATAGAGCGGATGTGTTTCTCGCGGAAGGGAAATGAGTCTCCCATTCCCACTTTGTCGAGATTGACATTGCCGATCTTCATCTTCATCGACTGGGCCACGGTTTCGAGGAGTTGGGTGAGGCGCGGATCATTCCGGCCGCCCCATATCTTGAGGGGGCTGGCTCCGACGCTGTCGATGTTGATCATGGCTTGGTAATGTTCGCGATCGCCCTTGGGCAATTTGCCGACATAGGAGCGCGAACCCACCAAGCCTTGTTCTTCGTCGGAGAAGGCGGCGAAGATCACCTTGTGCGTGCGGGGGGCATCGGCGGGGGGCTTAATGGCTTGGTAAATGGCTGGCAGGATGGCGGCTCCGGTCCAATTGTCGATGACGCCCTGGCTCTTGTCGACTTTGTCATAGTGCGCGCCGATGAGGATGATGGCATTTTCGGGTCCGGGGATCTCGCAGAGTAGGTTGGGTAATTTGCTGCCCTTCACCTTCTGCTCGATGGGCTCGCAGCCGACGCGGCGGAATAGGCTGCGGATCTTCTCCATGCGCTCAATATTCTTCGCCGGTGCTTCCATCACCCACTCTTTGAGCTGTTCTGGAGTGATGTAATTGAGCCGAAGTTCCTCGGCCGAGGCCGCGTAGGCCAGTAGGGTGAGTATGAGGGCTTTCATTCAGGCGATCAGCCGGCGGATGAGGCCGGGTTGCGTTCCGGGTCCAAAGCCACCGAGGTGCTTGCCTCCTACGCGGAATTCGACCCCCACATTCAGGCGTTGCAACATTTGTTCGAAACGGCTTAGAAACATAGTTCGTTTGGCGGCCGATCCCCAAGGTCTCCAGAGTTCGAGTGCGGCGCCTAGGTCGGCATAGTTGAGCACGATGCGGTTGCCTTCCGCCGTAATGCTAACCGCAGAAACTGCAGCTGCTAGAGTGGCTGCAGCGGCAGCGGTCCCCAGGGTGGACGTGAGCGTGTTGAGGGTGAGTCCAGCTGGTGACATGTCCGGCATCCTTCGGGTGTTTGTTGTCAGTGTGTTAGACGCGCGGGGGCTACCGTCCGTTTTAACTTATCGGATATTTCCTGGTGCACAATAGGACATCGGTTCTTAGGGGTAGCCCGAAGACCGCTGTAAGTGTATTAGTATCTATGACTTAGGCTTAGTCAACAATTTGTTCGTAGATTCGTTGGAGTTCGGCTTGCGAATAGTATTCGATCTCGATTTTGCCGCGGTTCTCGGTAGTAGGTGTAATTTTCACCCGCGTCCCCAATACCCGCTCGAAGTTTTCGATTGCGGCTGCCACGTTGGGATCCACCGGAGTGGGCGCCGCTTCGGGCGCGGGTTCGGGTGGCGTGAGGATGTTCTGCACCATCTTTTCGACGGCGCGGACGCTGAGGCCAAGTTGCATCGCCTTTTGGGCGAGAGCGCGCTGTTGTTCCGGGTGCTCGATTCCAAGGAGGGCCTTGGCTTGGCCCATAGTGAGTCGGCCTTCGGCGACCAGTTGCTGGAGATCGTCGGGTAGTTTCAAGAGCCGCAGGAAGTTGGTGATCGTGGCGCGTTCCTTGCCGGTTCGTTCGCCCACTTCTTCGTGGCTGAGATTGAGCTCGCGGACCAGGCGAGAGAACGCCATCGCCGTTTCGATTGGGTTCAGGTCGGCGCGTTGGATGTTTTCGATCAACGCAATCTCGAGTACCTTGTCGTCCGCGATCTCTTGCACCACGACGGGAACTTCGAGCAATCCAGCCATCTTAGAAGCTCGCCAGCGGCGTTCGCCGGCGACTAACTCGAAGCTGTCTCCCTTGCGGCGGACGACTAGGGGTTGAATGATGCCGTTGGCGGAGATGGAGGCCGCGAGTTCTTTGAGGGAGGTGGCGTCAAAATGTTGACGCGGTTGGGTGGGGTTGGCTTCGATTCGTTCGATCGGGAGCATCATGAGACCGTTGCCCTCGGGGGCAAGGGCCGTGGCAGCGCCGGCGTTGTGGTTGGGACTTGAAGTACGCGAGCCGAAGAACGAGTCGATGCCTCTACCGAGAGCCCGCCGATTGTCGAGCGGTTTGTTCATTGGACAATATCTCCTTGGCTAGTTTGATGTAGCTTTCCGTGCCCTTGTTTGAGACGTCGTAAGCGAGGATGGGCTTGCCAAAGCTGGGGGCTTCGGCCAATCGAATGGTGCGAGGAATGACGGTTTTGAAGACGTCGTCGTTGAAGAATTCTTTGAGGTCGGCGGCGACCTGCCGGGTGAGGTTGTTACGGTCGTCGTACATGGTGAGCAGTACGCCTTCGAGGCGGATGTCGTGGGAGAAGGCTTCCTTTATCCGCTCGACCGTGTCCATCAGCTGGCTAATGCCTTCGAGGGCGAAGAATTCGCATTGGATCGGGACCAATAGTGAGTCGGAGGCGAGCAGGGAGTTCAGGGTTAGCAGGTCGAGGGCCGGTGGGCAATCGATGATGATGAAGTCGTATTGGTCACGGACTTGGTTGAGGGCGCGGCGCATGCGGAACTCGCGGTCTGGGGAGTCAACCAACTCGATGTTGGCGGCGACGAGATTCTGGTCGGTGGGAAGGATGAAGAGTCCCTCGAAGTCGGTGGGCTTAATGATTTGGGCGGTGGGAATTGAATTGAGTAATGCGCTGTAAGTGGTGTGACGAAGGCTGCGCTTGTCGATTCCGACGCCCGTAGTGGAGTTGCCTTGAGGGTCGGCGTCGACGAGGAGGACGCGGAGGTCGTTGGCGGCGAGCGAGGCGGCGAGGTTGATCGCCGTGGTGGTCTTGCCGACTCCGCCTTTTTGATTCGCAATCGCGATGATGCGGGCCATGGTGGTGCTCGGTCAGCATAGCACGTTCCACGTGGAACATCTATTCGGGCATGTTCCACGTGGAACATACGGAGACGAGGACCTTCGACGGTGCCCAGGGAATGGGCTCGGGTAAGCCAAAGGTGAAGTCTGCATCCTCTTCGAGGGTCTCCGCCTCAGCCTTGGTCGTCATGAGTAGGGCTTCCTGGGCCATCTTTGGCATGAGGGCCAGAATCTCTCGATTCGACATCCCTCGGGCGACCAGAAGGTCAAAACGGTCTGGCAGATTCGTGGCCCTGGAGGAACGCACTTTGACATTAGGCCATCCTCGTGTCGAATCGCGGAGGAAGAGTGCCTTGTCCAGGTTTGACTCAACCAAATGAACGATGAGATGGGGCAAAATCGCTGCGATCACGGCGCCTGGGAATCCTGCGCCGCTACCGATGTCCGCAATTAATTTTGTTCCACGTGGAACATGTACTCGCTGGATATGGGCCGCCGCCAGGATTCCTTCGCAGTAATGGCGCTCCACTGCCTCGCCAGTGTCGCGCACCGCCGTCTGGTCCATCCTCATATTCCAACGATCAAATAGCTCATGGTGGCGGGCCAACTTCACCAACGCGTCGTCATCGACATCCCACAACCCCAATAGTCGCGTCGCCACCAGGGCGCGGAAGTCTTCAACTCGCATTCGCATGACTCCGCAGGCTCAGATAGACGTCCAGGACCGCCAACGCAGCCGGGGTAACCCCAGGAATCCGGCCCGCCTGACCCAAGGTTTCCGGACGCACTAGCTCCAGCTTCGTCCTTACCTCGGTCGACAGTCCTGGAATCCCGGCAAAGTCAAAGTCGTCGGGGATTAAGCGCCCCCCGCTCTCCTTCATCCGCTTGATCTGCCGCTCCTGTTGGGCCAAATACCCCGAGTACTTGATCTCTGTCTCCACCACCGTCATCACTCCATGCACCGGCTCCTCGCCGAGCATCGTCACGATCTCCGGTCGGAAGTCCTCAATCCGGATCCCCTGCCGCTTGATCATCACTGCTAGCTTCTCCCCACCCCGCTTCGTCTCCGCCAGCCACTTCTCCAGGCGGGCCCTTTGCACCTGCTTCTTTTGGAATAACTCCCAGCGCGCATCCGTCACCAGGCCGATCTCACGACCCACCGGGGTCAAACGGTCGTCCGCGTTGTCGATCCGCAGGTGAAGGCGGAACTCTGCTCGCGAAGTGAACATGCGGTAAGGCTCATCGGCGCCTTTGCTGATTAAATCGTCGACCAGGATCCCCGTATACCCTTCGGTCCGCGGTATTACCATCGATGGCAGACCTTGCAGCTTCCTCGCCGCGTTGATCCCCGCGACGATGCCTTGGCAAGCCGCTTCTTCATACCCCGAAGTCCCGTTAATCTGGCCGGCCAGGAAAAGACTGTCGATTTGCTTGAGTTCGAGGCCTTGGTTAAGTTCCCGGGCATCGATTGCGTCATATTCGATGGCATAGCCGGCGCGGATCATCTCCGCATCCTCCAAGCCCTCAATTGAAGACAGCATCTGCGCCTGCACATCGTAGGGTAAACTCGTCGACATACCATTCACATAGACCTCGTTCGTGTCGAGGCCTTCCGGCTCCAGGAAGAGCTGATGCTTGTCCTTATCCGGGAATTTCACAATCTTGTCCTCGATGGAAGGGCAATAGCGCGGCCCGATCCCTTCGATCCGCCCAGAGTACATGGCCGAACGGTGCACATTCTCGGCGATCAGCCGGTGTACTTCGGGTGAGGTGTAAGCGATGTGGCAGTCGATCTGGGGACGGTCAATCTTCGCGGTGAGGAACGAGAATGGCGTCGGCACCGGGTCGCCGGGCTGGGGCTCGAAGCGATCCCACTGAATTGTCCTCCCATCGAGCCGAGGGGGAGTACCGGTCTTCAACCGCGTCCAGCGAAGCCCCAGGGTTCGCAGCTGATTCCCGAGCATAACCGCCGGCGATTCGCCATTTCGGCCGCATTCATAGGTCTGCTCCCCAATATGGGCCAGCCCGTTTAGAAAGGTCCCCGTAGTGATGATCACCGCCCCGGCTGAGAGCTCCCGCCCGTCGTGCAGAGCTACGCCTGTCGCTGTTCGCCGGCCAGCATGCTCGTTAAGCACCACCCCGCAGACTTCGCCCTGCAAGATCCGTAGATTGGGCTCCTGCTCCAAAACTTGCTTCATGTGAACCCGGTACTGCTTCTTGTCGCACTGCGCCCTTGGCGACCACACCGCCGGGCCCCGCGAAGTGTTCAGTAACCGGAACTGGATCCCCACCGCGTCGGTGACCTCACCCATCACCCCCCCCAACGCGTCGACCTCACGCACGAGATGCCCCTTGGCGATCCCCCCGATGGCGGGGTTGCAGGACATCTGGGCGATCAAGTCCACGTTCATCGTCACCATCGCCGTCCGCAGCCCCATCCGCGCACAAGCCCGCGCCGCCTCGCACCCCGCGTGGCCAGACCCCACCACGATTACGTCATATTTCCGTGCCATTTTTAATCCTTACTTACGGGGTCACAATCTTGCTCTGCCACTCCGGCGCGGCCAAGGCGCGAAAATCCTTCACGTTGAAGGTGTAGAGCCGATCGCAACCGGCTTTCTGGGCACTCAGGAGGTGCAGGCCATCGAAGATCACCGCACCGGGCCGATTCGCCCGCAGGCACATCGCCAACGCCTGCCGATACTCCTCAGCGCTCAACTCAACCCACGCGAAGAAGGGCAGAATGTCGTCTTGCAGCATGCGGTCCGCATCGGCGGGATGGATCTTGGGCCGACACGGCAGGCGCGTCATCACCGCAAAATATTCGGCAATCGCGTGGCTGCTGGTGCAGGCCGAAACCTCGCCCTTCCACACCGGGTTCAAAAGCTCAACGGCCTGCTGGTGGTGCGAATGCGCCTCAATGCCCGCCGCAATCAAGACATTCGTATCGCAATAGATCTTCACCCGGCGATCTTCCCGATCCGCTCCTCATGCATCTCCCGCACGGCCTGCAGCACGTCGTAACCTTCAGGCAGCTGCCCTCGAAAGACCCACCGGCCGTTTCTCTTTACCAGAGACGGTTCATCTTCGGATTGCCGCAGGAGAATCCCATTCGGAGTATCGAGCAATTCGAGCTTACCGCCCTCTTGCAAGCCCAACCGGTCTCGAATGGGTTTGGGAAGCACGAGTCGGCCAGCTTTATCGATCGTAAGAGTCATTGCCCCACGATACCATTTTTTAATGCCATTTACCATTTTCTATGGCACAGAACCATGGTACTGGAACCAACGTCCCTTGAAATTGAACCCACCCGTCCTTGTCACTTCCCGCCACCTCAAATTAGAATTGGGTAACCATGGAACTGGGCGACCTCATCTTCGTGCTCCTGTACATCTTCATAGCCTGGAAGTTGATGGACGACAGCGGCTCCGGCGGCCATCGCAGCCGGGTCCCGTCGCTTTAGAGCGTCTTCAACCGGAACCCTCGATACATCACCTTCATCGGCGGACCCACGTGTACCTGCACGCCAATCTCCCCCTCCCTCTTCCGCCCCGCCAAATCGTCATCGATCACCATCGACATCAGCCGCCCGTTGATCATATGCATCAGCAAATTGCCCCGGATGATCAAGTGAACCGCGTTCCACTCCGGCGTCAGCATTTCCTTCGGATCCGGAAAAGTGGATAGCAGAATCGGCTTCCGCCCCGGCACACGCTGCGTCACCTGCCCCCGCAAGGCATGAAACAGCCGCCCCTTCTCCTCGTAGTTTTGACCCGTATAGACATTCTTGCCGTCAATGTCACACTGATAACCCCGCATGGCAAACCGATTGGCAGGCGTCACAGGATCGGCGATCACCGCACTGCGGTAATTGATCCCGCTGTTACCGGCGCTGGTGATCTGGTAGTCCACCTTCAGCTCAAAGTCCCGCGGTTTGCCGCCCTTCCAGATAATGAAGGTATTGCTCTTCACGACGGTTTCAGGAGTGATCTCGCCGACGATCGCCCCATCTTCCACGCGCCAATACTTAGGGTCGCCCTCCCAGCCGTTCAAGCTCTTGCCGTCGAACATCGACACGAAGCCGGTCTCGGGGCCAGCGGGCTCTGGCCGGTCACTCTGCTTCGGCACATACGCCTGCGCCCATAGGGTTCCCGAACCCAGGGGCGCCGCACACAATCCCGCTAAAAAAGTCCGTCGTAGTGGCATCTTCACGACATCCATCCTACTCTGAAGCTCAGCCCCATGACGATCACCACCTCCGAAATCGATCTCGCCACGCCCACCGGCCCCATGCGCACGTACCTCTTCCGCCCCGCTGACTCACACAGCTACCCCGGACTCGTGCTCTATTCCGAAATCTTCCAACTCACGGGACCCATCCGCCGCACCGCGTCCTTCCTGGCCTCCCATGGCTACGTCGTCGCCGTGCCCGAGGTTTACCATGAGCTCGAACCGGCCGGCACGGTGCTGGCGTACGACCAAGCCGGCGCCGACACCGGCAATCACCACAAATACGCCAAGCCTTTGGCCGCGTACGACACCGACGCCCGCGCCGTGCTCGACCATCTGCACATCGTATCCAATGGCCACCTCGGTGTGATGGGCATCTGCCTCGGCGGTCACCTCGCCTTCCGCGCCGCGCTACAAAATGACGTGCAAGCCACGGCCTGCTTCTACGCCACTGACCTGCATTCCGCCACCTTGGGCGAAGGCAAAAAGGATGACTCCCTCACCCGAGCGCACGAAATCCAGGGCGAGCTCCTCATGGTCTGGGGACGTCAGGATCCCCACGTCCCCCTCGCAGGCCGCCTTACGATCCACGCCCGCCTTGAGGAGGCGCAATTACTTTATGGATGGCACGAAGTGAACGCCGCCCATGCCTTCCTGCGCGACGAAGGCCCCCGTTACGATGCTTCCCTGGCACAACTGTGCATCGGTCTCGCGCTTGACCTTTACCGCCGCCGCCTCCGCTAAGCCTAACCGAAGTTGCGATTGTGCAGTGTGACCCGCCGCTGACGCGGCAGGCTAGAGCTTAGTCAACGCACTACACCAACCACTTGTAGTAAAAGCACGTATCGCAAGGCAAGCCATTGGGCAGCAACGCGAACCCCGGCACCACACCCACGCGCACCCACTCCAGCCGCTCATACAGCCGCTCCGCGTCAACGCTGGCTGTATCGAGCACCAACAGGGTCTTTCGCGCGAGGAAGGCCGCATCTTCGGCCATCCGCATCAACTTCTCTCCAATGCCCTGCCGCCGCGCCGCCCGGTGCACCAGCATCTTCGACACATCGGCGCGGTGTGGCTGATTCTCGGGCTGCCGAAGCACCACCTGGACGGTCCCCACCACACGGCCCTCGTCGTCCTCGGCCACCAGCAACAAGCGCTCGCCTGCCGCCACCCCGTCGGCCACACCCAGCCAAAATGCCTCCGCCTTCTCCCGGTCGAGAGGCGCCATAAAGCTGACCGAAGCGCCCCCTTCCACACAATCCATCAATAACCCAGCCAATCCCGGCGTCAACTCGCGGGCCTGTGCAGCATTTACCAAACGAACCCAAACAGCCATAGAAGAATTCTCGCTCAACCTCCGTGCCTGCAAATCAATCCTTCGTAATCCGACAGCACCAAGACTCCGCTAAGATAAGACCAAGGAGAATCCGAATGAGATACCGCCTCTTGCTCAGCTGCCTCGCCCTCTCGCTCTGCGCCCAAACACCCACCGCGAATAAGGCCATCGTCGTGGAACACGCGGTTCCCTTCGGCACCGCTACCGGCAAGCTGCTCCTGCTCGGCAACTCCCTCGTCTTTTACGACGATCAACAGCCGGAGAGCTCCTTTGTCATTGCCCGTTCCGCGGTCCAATCGCTCACCGCCGAAGGCCCCAAGATCACCATCCAAATGCGCGACACGGTTCGCAGCCGTTCGGGCGAAGTTCGCCAGTTAAGCTTCCGCGTTCCCACGGGTGGAGATCCCTCTCCGGTGACCACCTGGTTCGCCGCGACCAACGCCGCCGCCACCGCCGAAGGGTACGCCCCCGGAGCCCAAGCCAAAACGGCCAAAGAGCCCAACTCCTATCAGGTAGTCCAAGACAAGCGCCTAGGCAGCACCGAAGGGCGACTCCTCGTCGGCGACGACATGCTCAGCTACGAATCCGTCAGCGACGTCAAAGCCTCCCGCCGGTGGGAGTATCGCTCCATTAAGGAGATCCGCCTGCCCAACCCCTACCAGCTCGAAGTGAAACCCTTCGAAGGCGACGCCTACAAATTTAAACTCGAAGGCAGCGGCATGGACCCCGCTGTTTTTAAACAGATCGTCGGCCGGGTCACTGCCGCCCGCACGACCCGCTAGCCCCCGCTAACCCCTTAGTCCACCGGCAAAAAAACCCACAACTCTGGCCGGCCCACGTTGCAATGCACCGCCCGGCTCAGCAGGCCCAAACACGGCCATGCCAGAAACAACGCATACCGCGCAGCATTCCAAGCTCCCCACCCGGCCCGCTCCTCGCCAAAACGCGCCATGCGGCTGGCCACACTCGGCAGCGGATGAAAGATGGCCTCCACGCCCGCCGCCCGCTGCGGCTCGTCATCCTGCCTGCGGTCCAACTCTCGCGCCGCCATGGAAAACTCCGGCTCACGCAAACCCAACCTTTTCGAAAATCGATCCACCTCGAAGACGCCCCACCGGCTCACTGTCGGCAGCACCAGTACCCCCAGAAAACTCCAGAGCGCAAAACCGAACACGGTCCGCACTAAGGCCGATTCCTCGGCGACTCCCGCGCCGGGCAAGAACGACGCCAGTTGAAATCCCAGCAGATTCCAGCCCATCGCCACCCACACGCCCCGCGTCCGGCTCCCACTCTCGATCGCCGCCCGCCGCCGCAAGAACGCAAAGGTCTGCAAGCGCGGATCCCAGCCTCGCGGCACTACTACCCGCTCCCGCCCCGGTAGCCCGGCAATCCCCCCTGTGTAACCCAAATCCTCACCGACCTGACCCGCCAAGATCCCCGCCAAACTCTCCTGCCCCCACAGCATCGCCAGCATAAGGATGAACTGCCCGCCGAGCACTGCCCATCGCCCACCCCACGCCCCCAGAACCAACATCAACCCGCCAAAACCCACCAGCAGAACCGTCTGTACCGCAACGCCGCGCAAATAAGAACCCCAAAAGCCACCCTCTACCCGCCGCCCATATCGCAAAGGCAGCCAATACCCGCCCAGGTAGTCGAGCGGCAGTTGCACCGACAGGTACACCCCCAGCAATTCCCACCCGCTAAACGGACCCATCAACAAACCCAATGTCGACAGCGTGACCCACAGCCCCACTCCAGAAATCCCCAGCCACAACCGTGCGCGTGCATAAGTCATCCCCTCTGTCGATGGATCCCGCCGCCCGGTGGGTGGATTATCTGCTCCGGCCGCTTGATCTCTTTCTTCATTTACTGCTTTTGTCGAGGGCCTGTGTGACCCATCGCTTACGCGATGGGCTAGTGGAGGTTGATTCGCAAGAAGCACTAAATCAGGTGGTCGGAGCACTAGATTTACCCCACAGCTGACGCTGTGGGCTAGTGCTGCTAGGGAAGTTCCACTTGCCGGGACTCTTTGGCGGAACGGGCGAGGGTGAGTTTTTGGGCTTGTTGGGTGAGGCGGTCGAATTCGGCGGGGTCGTCGTAGTAGTTGGCCAGGGTGCTGGCGAAGAGTTGGTAGTCGCCCGGCGGGATCTCTTTGAGGGTGTAGCGGCCTTGGGCGTCGGTTAGCACGGAGAGGGCCGGTTGACGCCCTTGAATGAGGACGACGTAGGTGCGGGCGGCGGGCTTTTGGTCTTTCGTCAGCACGCGGCCGGTAAGTTCGGCGGTGCCTTTCTCGAGCGTGATGGTGAGTTCGCCAGGGAGGCCGCTCGAGAGGTTGAGCTCGTCTTGGGCGTCGATATTGCCGCACTGGACGGCTTTTACATAGTAGCCGGGGGGAATGCCGTTGAAGCGAGGGCGGTAGATGTCTTTCTCGAGGTTGTTGATAGTGAGCCGGCCTTGGGCGTCGGCACGGCCGTAGGCGGCGACGTTTTGGCCGGTGTTTTGGGGATGGAGGTTGACGATGAGTCCATTGAGGATCGCCGGATCTTCGGCGACGAAGCGGCCATTGAGGGTGAGGGGCGGCTCGAGGGTAAGGGCTAGGCCTGAGAGGTCGCGGTTGCCGACTTCGATGTTGAGGCGGGCGGTGCGGCGGTCCTGGTTGGCGCCGAAGGTGTTGGCGATGAGGGTGTAGGAGCCGGACGGGACCTGGGAAAGGGTGAATTCGCCTTGGGCGTTGACGGGGGCGGAGCGCTGTCGCCCGGCGCGGGCCATGGGGGAGTTGGCGTTGCGCGGCTGAAGGGCGACCATCATGTTGACGCCACGGCGTTCAGAGCCGGGGGCGGGCAGCGGGCTCACTTTGCCTTGGATCTGAACGACGGCGACACGGGTGAGGCGGAGGTCAATGCCGGGACGGACGAGGCCGGGGGTGATGTCGATGGGCTGGGCTGAGGCGAGGTCGGTGACGCCGGGGTAGTAGAGGGTGGTGTAGACCTGACGGTCATTCATGCGGGAATCGCGGAGGATCGGTTGGGCGGAGAGGATGTATTTGCCGGGGGCGAGGCCGAAGATGCGGAATTCGCCGAGGTCGTTGGTGGCGGTGGTGCTTTCGCCTTGGGGCATCAGCGAGCGCTGGCCGTTGGGTCCGCCAACCATGGCCCAGCGGAGGGGCTGCACCATCACGCGGGCTACGGGCTCGCCGTCTTCATCGAGGATGCGGCCGGTGATGACGCCCTGTTTGTGAAGCTTGAGGGTGAGTGCGGGCGTGCTTTCGCCGGCGGCGACGGTAAGGGAGGAGGGCAGATAGCCGCTGCGTTCGGCGGAGACAAAGTAGCTGCCGGGTGTGACGACGGCTTGGAAGTGGCCACTGGCATCGGTGACGAAAGTGGTGCTCTTTTGGTCCGGGATGCGCATAGTGCCCGGTTGGCCGTTACTGGATCTGTTGACGCGGGGGGAGGCGCTGGTATCGTACGTTGAGAGCATACCGCTAGGCAGTGCGCTGGGGGCGTACGACTGGAGGCTGACGGTGGCCCTAAGAAGGGGTGCGCCAGTGGTAGAGTCGATGACCTGGCCGTATATGGTGCCATTGGGGATAGTGCCATTGGAGGCCTGGAAGGAGGCGACGCCGATGAAGAGGATCAGCGGGGCGAGCATGGGTTTATTGTATGCGGGATTGCTTGAGCGCGGTTAATTCGAGGGCCTCTAACTCCGCGTCAAGGCGGTCGAACACTTGGTCCCCGTCAACCAATTCGCCTCGCCGGACCGATTGCCAGCCTGGGATCCACATTCATCCTTCTCCGCACCTTAACATGCGTGACAGAAGGCTGAATGGGACGGTGGATAGTGCCCAAAAACGAGGGTTCGTGTAACCGTCCGCTTACGCGGAGGGCTGAAAGTGTGGCAAACCGAGGGCTCTGGTTGGCCCGCACCGGATCGTCGTAAACTAGCGGTAGCATGACGCAACCTACGCGCCGGAGATTTGCTGTTTTGTTGGCCGCGCCGGTGCCTTTATTGGCGCAGGCGCCCGCGGTCGAGGATTTGGCGGCGCTAGCGAAGAGCCAGATGCAGGCCAATTCCGACCGGTTAAAGCAGTTCAAGATCGAGATCAGCGTGGAGCCGGCTTTCGCCTTTAAGCCATGACGGACGACGTCTTCTTCGCTCCCATCACGGACCTGAATGCGCGCTTGCGCAGGAAGGAATTTACGTGTCAGGAACTGACGCGGGCTTATTTGGACCGGATCGAACGGCTGGGTCCGCGGTATAACGCGCTGGCGTTGCTGTTGAAGGAAGAGGCGATCGACAAGGCGAAGGATGTCGACAAGGAGCTGAAGCGCGAGCGCTACCGGGGCATGCTGCAGGGCATTCCCTATGGGGCGAAGGATTTGTTGTCCGCTAAGGGACAGCCGACGGGTTGGGGCGCGCGGCCCTATGCTGGGCAGGTATTTGACCATGATGCGACGGTGATCAAGAAGTTGGCGGGGACGGGCGCGGTGTTGACGTCGAAGCTGGCGATGGTGGAGTTGGCGGGTGGGGGCGGGTATCGATTTCCGGCGGCGTCGGTATCAGGGCCGGGGTTGAATCCGTGGAGCCGTTCGCATTGGAGCGGGGGCTCGTCGTCGGGGTCGGCGGCGGCGGTGGCGGCGGGGTTGGTGCCGTTCGCGTTGGGTTCGGAGACGAGCGGGTCGATTTTGACGCCGGCGGCGTTCTGCGGCGTCACCGGATTGCGGCCGACGTATGGGTTGGTGAGCCGGTACGGGGCCATGGCGCTGAGCTGGACTTTGGACAAGATCGGAGTGCTGGGGAGATCGGCCGAGGATTGCGGCTATGTGCTGCAGACGATCGCGGGGAGCGATGCGAAAGACCCAGGCTCGGCCGGCAAGAGCTTCTACTATGCGCCGCAGTTCGCGCGGCCGTTGAACGAAATGACGGTGGCGTATGCGCCGGTGGACTTTGACGCGGCGGCGGACCCGTCGGCCAAGGCGGCCTTTCAGACGGCGCTTGAAGTGGTGCGGTCCTTGGGCGTGAAGCTGGTGGAGGCCAAAATTCCGGACTTCCCCTATGGGGCGGTGATAGGGCCCGTGATCTCCGGCGAATCGGCTTCGATCTTTGAAGAGCTGATTCGGAGCGGCAAGGTGGATCAGCTCGATGACAAGAAGCAGATTGCGGGTTTGAAGGCATCGCTCGATCTTCCGGCGACGGATTACTTGAAGGCGATGCGGGTCCGGAGCTTGATCCGCGAGGCGTTTGGGGAGTTTTTTGCGCAGTACGATGCGATTGTGACCGTGTCGCGGTCCGGGCCGGCGTCGCGGGTGTCGCAAGCTTTGGACGCGCCGGGTGGACGGCCCGCTCCGGCGGATCGCGGATTCGCGGGGATCATTCCGGCGGGCAATCTAGCGGGGCTGCCGGCGTTGTCCATGCCGTGCGGCTTCGCGGGCGAGTTGCCGGTGGGGTTGCAATTGGTGGCGCGGGCGTTCAACGAGAATTTGATTTTGGCGATTGGCAAGGCGTTTCAAGAGCGGACGGACTGGCACACGAAGCGCCCCAAGATTTGAGAGGGAACATGATGCGGCAGGAGCGGATGGCGGCCTTGCGGGCGGAGACGTTCGACGTCCTGATCCTGGGCGGTGGGGTGAATGGGGCCGGGATTGCGCGCGACCTTGCCTTGCGCGCGAAGACGGCGGGGCATCCCCTGACGGTGGGCTTGATTGACAAGGGGCATTTCTCGTCCGGCACCAGCGGGCGGAACTCGCAGCTGATTCATGGCGGCTTGCGGTACTTGAAGTACATGGAGTTTGGCTTGGTACGGGAGGCGTTGCGCGAACGGTCAACGTTGCTGGAGATCGCGCCGCACTTAGTGGAGCCACTGGCGTTTCTGATTCCGATGTACAGCCAGTTTGCGAAGTATTTCTATGGCACCGGGTTGTGGATGTATGACACGTTGGCGGGGTCGCGGAATATTTCGCCGCACCGGGGAGTGGCTTTAGGCGAGCTCGAGAAGCTGGAGCCGGGGCTGAATCGGCATGAGTTAGTTTCGGCGGCGGTATTTTGGGATGCGCGGGTGCACTCGGCGCGTTTTGTGCTGGAGAATTTGTTCGAGGCGGCGGACAACGGTGCGGTGGTCATGAATTACCTGGAGGCGGTGAGTTTCTCGCAAGATGGGGAGATCTGGACCGTGGGGGTGCGCGACATGCTGACGGGTGTCACGTTTGCAGTAGGGGCGAAAAAGTTAGTGAATACGACGGGGCCTTGGGCGGGCGAGGTGTGGCCGGAAGAAAATACGCTGCGGTTAGTGAGAGGGTCGCATATTATTCTGCCGCGGCTGAACCACAGCGATAACGCCATTGCTTATTTTGAGGAGAACGGGCGAATTATTTTCTTTATTCCGTGGGGGAGTAAGAAGGATTTGACGTTAATAGGGACGACGGATGTGGACCACGATGGGTCGCCGGACGCGGTGCATATTTCCGCCGAGGAGACGGCTTACTTACTGAAGATTGCGGCGGATATTTTTCCGGAGTCGAAGGGCATGGAGCCGATCGCGACTTACAGCGCCTTGCGGCCGCTGGTGCAGTCCGGTGGGACTTCGGCCACGTCGACGTCGCGGGAGCACCGGATCTGGGCCTCGGCCGATGGCGTGGTGCATGTGGCGGGCGGGAAGTACACGACCTATCGCTCGATGAGCGAAGAGGCGGCGGACCTGGCGGCGCCGGCGGCATTGAAGGAAGTGCATCCGACGGCGAGCGTGCCGCTGAATGGCAATTCGCGCGCGGTGATTGCAGCGTTAAGGCAGGAGCACGATCCAGCGGTGGTGATGGCGTATGGGGTGCGGGCGCCGCGGGTGATGGAACGGGCGCGGAAGCTGGGGTCGATGGAGCAGGCGCAGATCGAGGAGGCGGTGGAGTGCGAGTGGGTGGAGCGCTTGCCGGACCTGCTGCACGTGTCGACGTATTGGGGCTACGAGCGACGTTGGGACGAGGATGCCTTGCGTGGGCTGGCGGAGGAAGTAGGGTCGCGCTTGGGGTGGAGCGCGGCGCGGATGGAGGAAGAGGTTACTCAAGTGGCAAGGGATATTTCGGTTTCTTCCGCTTCGGCGACTCTTCGATAACGCGGACGCTCTTAACTTGGCCGACCTGTTCGCGGGCGAGGGCCTTCACCTCTTTGGTTTTGGTGAAGGCTTTGGGTTTGCGGGGTTTTGAGGGCATCTTGCTTCGATAGATAGCACAGGATGATCAAGAAGTGGGGGGATGGGACGATAAGCACACCTGAGGGCATGTAAGCCCGGCCGCGGAAGAGGGAGTGCAAGGCGCAAGATGTTCGCCATTATCGGAATCATCATTGTAATCGGGGCCGTCATCGGCGGTTATCTGATGGAGCATGGGCAACTAGCGGTACTGATGCAGCCGGCGGAGCTGGTAATCATTGGCGGGGCGGCGTTGGGGACGCTGCTGATTGCGAATCCCCTTTCGACGGTGATCGCGATCCTCCATGGTTTGCTGGCGATCCTGAAGGGGAGCCCTTATAGCAAGAAGTTTTACCTGGATGCGCTGAAGATGTTAAATGATATCTTCGCCTACGCGCGCAAGAACGGGATGAATAAGCTGGAAGCGGATGTGGACGATCCGGCGAAGAGTGCTTTGTTCTCAAAGTATCCGGGGCTGATTAAGAATCACCATGCGCTGCACTTTGTGTGCGATTCACTGCGGACGGCGATTTCGGGGGGCGTGAGCCATTTCGAGCTCGACCAGGTGATGGAGAGCGATATGGAAGTGCATCATCATGAGGCGAACGAGCCGGTGCATGCGTTGCAGCAGGTATCGGACGCGCTGCCGGGCTTGGGGATTGTGGCGGCGGTGTTGGGCGTGGTGATCACGATGGGTTCGATTGGCGGACCGCCGGCGGAGATTGGGCACAAGGTAGGCGCGGCGCTGGTGGGTACGTTCCTGGGCATTTTACTGTGTTACGGATTTCTGGGGCCATTGGCGACGAACATGCAGAAGATGAACGATGCGGAGCTTGAATTCCTTAAGTTTCTGCGGGCAGGCGTGATGGCGTTTATCAAAGGGGCGGCGCCGATCCTGGCGGTGGAGTTCGCGCGGCGGCAGATACCGGGCCACGTGCGGCCGTCGTTTAAGGAGATGGAAGGGGCCTGCCGTGGCGGAGATAAGTAAGGGCGATGTCGGAAGCGAATAACCAATCGATCTTTATCATCAAGAAGAAGGTGATAGCGGCGGGCCACCATGGCGGCGCCTGGAAGGTGGCCTATGCCGACTTTGTGACGGCGATGATGGCGTTCTTTATGGTGATGTGGCTGGTGGGTTCGTCCGATGACGTGAAGCAGTCGGTGGCGGGGTATTTTAACGATCCTTCGGGCTCAGGCAAGGAATCGGGCAGCGGCATGTCGGGGGCGGGGCAATCGATCACGCTCAATCAGAACAACATGGACAAACTCAAAGAGTCGCTCGAGCAGGCGATGAACGAGATGCCGGAGATTAAGGACCTGAAGGATCAGGTGAAGATGACCGTGACCGGCGAGGGCCTGCGGGTCGAGCTGATGGAGACGGAGAAGGGGATGTTCTTCGACAGCGGCTCACCGGACCCCAGCAAGAACGGGCAGGA
>Ga0105049_10001320_pt1 | contig 29216 bp, 19 predicted proteins | sample MAT06_FD_78087 | JGI IMG/M metagenome (GOLD analysis project Ga0105049, IMG submission 78087) | Freshwater microbial communities from Lake Fryxell liftoff mats and glacier meltwater in Antarctica - MAT-06 | ecosystem: Environmental > Aquatic > Freshwater > Ice > Liftoff microbial mat | place... | reverse complement strand
GCCAGGATCAGAAATTCCTACGGCATAATCGAGCAACAGCCGCCAGCCTTGTTCTAGGATGGCGGCCGCGCGCTGATCCTGGTGGGCGGCCAGCACCCGATAGCAGGTCAGATAGGTAGCAAAAGGGGTTGTCAATCCAGCGAGCGGCTGTTCGGCTAGCACAGGCAACATGGCCTCTACCCAGCGTAGCGCCTGATTGAAATCACTTTGCGCCAGCGCGATCTGTGCGAGGCCAGCCTGTGCCTCGGTGGCCTCTGGCTGGTTGCCGATCTTGGTGTAACAGGCGATGGCGTCGGTATAGCTGGCCATGGCGGCCACCCACTGCTGCAGAGCGGCTTGCACATGGCCCAGCACCAGCAGCACATCGGCACGCACAGTAAGGATCTCGCTTGGCCCGGTCAGCTGACGCACCTGTTCGGCATAGCGGAGCGCGCGCGACAGGTCGCCCCCATAATAGGCTTTCACGGCCGCGGCCAACAGCGCTTGCCGCTGGCAATCTTTGGGTAATTTGGTGCGCTCCAGCATCGGCAACAGGCGATTGTACCACCGTTGCGCCCCCGGCTGATCCCCCAGATAACTATGCAGGCGCACAAGGTTAGCCATGATCAACGCTTCATCGTACGCACTATATTCGCCAGCAATTGTCAAACTCCGTTCCCACCAAGCCAGCGCCGACATATAACGCCCTTGGCGACGCATGACTTCGCCGAGCCCCGAGCAAGTCGCCATTTCGGCCCAGCGATGGTGGAGTGTACAGGCCAATGCAAAGCCCTGTTCAAAACGCTGCTGGGCCGCGCCATAGTCGCCTATCACAAAATCATTCCAAGCCAGATTGGTCAGGCAAGATAATTCGCCCCGCACATTGCCCATTGTCTGGCAGATCTGGAGGGCTTGCAACATGTAGGCCCGCCCAGCCGCATAATCTTCTAGTGCCATGGCCCCGCCGCGCAACCACATATAGGCCATACGTGCGACATCGCGCACCATCACATTGGGTGTGGAGCTTTGCTGATCAGCCTGCGCAAGGGCAATCGTCTTTTGCCACATGGCGATGGCATCCGCTACTTTTTCAAATTCCTGATAGGCACGGCCCAGCACAAAATAACCAAGACTCTCCCCTTCTAGGCTGCCATAGATTTGCCCCAGAGCAATGGCCTCCTCGGCTTGGGCCGCCATCGTCGCATCTACGCCTTGGGCAAAGAGCAAATTGGCATGGATCGCCAGCAGTTGGCTGAGAAGTTGCAGCCCAGCTTTGCGGGATTGTCCATGACGTTGCAACTCGTCATGCGGCGCAATGGTCAATGCTTTCTCGCCTGCCAGCCCAGCCCGCACACCCTGGATCGCGACAGCCAAGCTTTGGCGCAGTTCGCTGATCAGGCCGCGCCAGGTGCAGAATTGCCACCAGCCATAGGCCGCGCGCGCCAACACAGCGACATCCCCCTGCGCGGCTGCCCAATGCCATGCCTGCCGAATGTTGTCCAGCTCGATCTGAATCTCGGTGCCCGCCGTCTGTGGTTCACGCTGCACCAGCCGTAATGTACGTTCGGCAAGATAGGTGAGATAAAAACGACTGTGGGCTGTCTGCACCGCCATCTGTTCGGCAGACTGTTGCGCCAACGTTTCGGCAGCAAATTGCCGCAGCAACACATGCAAGCCATAGCGCCCACCAGTGGCAGGACAGTCGTTTGCATCCCACTGGACCAATGACTTGTGTACCAGACGCGTCAACATTGGCAAGTGGGCACCCGCCACGGCCTGGGCCGCAGCACGCGTAAAGCTACCCGGAAAGACGGTCAGTTGCCGTAACGCCTGTTGCTCTGGCAGCGTGAGCAATTGCCATGACCAAGCAAAGACCGCATGCATACTGCGCTGCCGTTCGGGCGCGTCCCGCCAATTAGTGGCGAGGAAGTCAGACCGTTGGGTAATGGCGTCGGCGATCTCGGCCAGGGGCAGGATACCGACCCAGGCAGCAGCCAATTCCAACGCCAGCGGCAGCCCATGCACAAGTCGACAGATCCGCAACACAGCGGCCACATTGTCGGCATCCACCGTAAAATTTATCTGTCCACGCTGTGCGCTCTGGGTAAAAAGCTGGACCGAGGATAAGCTGCACGCCACTGCACTGTTGGTCGCGTCTACGGTCACGGCTGGCGACGCCTGTCCATAATCCAGCGGCGGAATCAGATAAAGATGTTCACCCCGCACATGCACCTGTTCGCGCGAAGTCACCAGGATCTGCAAGGCCGGCGCAGCTTGCAACAGTTCCACCACAAACACAGCAGCGTCCAACAGATGCTCGAAATTATCGAGAATCAGCAGTAGCTGTTTGTTGCGTAGCGCTTGAATCACAGCCTGTTGCGGGTCGCCCTGCAAGGTCAAACCGAGCGTAGCCGCAATGCCAGGCGCAACAGCCGCGGTTACTGTTAACGACGCCAATGGCACAAAAAAGATACCATCAGCAAACTGGGGATGGCCAGCATCAACGCCATGGGTCAGGGTTTGGCCTACACCTAGCGCCAGCCGTGTCTTGCCCATGCCACCAGCCCCGACAATCGTCAGGAGGCGCACAGTGCGATCCTGCAAACGACTGCATAGTTCGGTCACTGCCTGTGTCCGCCCCACCAGCGGCGTCAGTTGTGCGGGGAGGTTGTGGAAAGTGACGGGAGAGTTGGCTGGCGGCGAGCTAGGAAATGCATCAGAAAGCGCACTAGGCACTGTATCATCCGTCATCCTTGCCCGGATCATTCGATCAAGCTGACCGGCACGGATCTGCGCGGCCAATGCAACTGTCACCGCGTCTGGCTCCACCCCTACTTCCGTGCGCAACAGATGGCAACAGCGCTCATATTGGGCCAACGCCTGGCTGGTCAGGCCGCGCCGGGTTAATAGACGCATGAGTTGGCGGTGGGCATCCTCGCGATAGGGGTCCAGCGCGACTTGTTGGCTGGCATAGGTGTGGGCTTGTTCGTAATCGGCGCGTGCTTCATGGGCGCTGGCCAGTTGTTGCAGCACAAACAACGCTTGTTGCTGATAGAACGCGCGGCGTAGGAGCAACCATTCTTCAAAGGCCGGGGCATCGCCTAGCCCAAAGCCGGCCAACAAGTCACCGCGGTAGAGATTGGCGGCTTGGGCCAGCCGCGCCAGGCAGGGATCACACGTAGCCAGCGTGGCGTGCACATGACTTTCGCTAGCGTCGATCAGGGTGGTAAAGCGATCGGCATCTACGGTGAGCGCTGTCGGAGCGAGTTGCACCGTCTGGCGGGTGACCAGAAAGAGCCTGTCACTGCTGCCAGGCACCGCGCGATCCAGGCTCGCGCGCAAGCGATGAAAGGTCTGGCGCAAATTGGTCAACGCCGCGGGATGGCTGGTCTCGGGCCAGAAGAGCGCAGCCAAGGTCTCGCGGCGATGGGCTAACGCCGGTTGGAGCGCCAAGTAGGCCAACAGGCCACGCGCTTTATCCGTGGCAAAGGCCGTCACTGGCTGCCCACTGGCGCTTGCAATCACTTCAAATGCTCCCAGGAGGGTAAGCGCAATCTGCGTCATAGCATCTTATTCTGCTGGTACTAGATCATACCCGGCAAAGTCGTCCATCGGTTTCGATTACTAGCACAAAGCTGGTTTGACCCGGATTGTGCGGTTACAAACCGCACCTACAAGAATCACCACACTCAAAGAACAAATCGGAATAATCTCTACTGTATGGGTTCTTTGTTGCGACGTTGAAATGGGTTCTCCATCAGCCAGGGTGGACGTGAATCGATAGGCACCAGTATAGCACAACCTAGGCTTGTCACGGTTTTTGTCACGCTCCAGCGTCTTGACGCGACGGGTTTGTCACGCCGACTCTGTATGCTGGCGGTAGTGTATCACGAACCAGAGACACGAGACAGGAGACACGAGACACGAGATGGGAGAGGAGCGGGACTGTTCATGCCAAACGTACGGAAAACGGCAGCCGAACGTTGCTGTGGCTATGCTAAGGCGGTACTGACAAACAACGCGCATAGCAGCAACTACATTTTTTACAGCGCTTTACAGATCAACTGAATCTCTAGCAAGGAGCAACAATGAAACAGCTATGTTCTATACTTTATATGATGCCTGAATTTCTCGCCTCACAAGAGCTACGCATTTGGCTGCGCATGGCGCGCAAGCCGGTTGCCGTCATAGCAACACTGGCGGTGATGCTGTGGCTGGGTGCCTGGTTCGATACGCAGATTGCCCGCGCCGCGATCACAGAACTGGCTTGCCCGGCAGGCACCGAACAGAATGGGGCACTCTGTTATCCACTCTGCCAAGCTGGCTATTATGGCGAAGGGCCAGTTTGCTATCAAAATTGTCCTAGCGATTTTACGAGCGACAGCAGTTTTTGCTTTAAAGAGGCGCATATCTTTGTCAAAGCAAGCTATACACGCGGCGGTGGTGCCAGTTTAGTGTGCGCATCGAATCAGGAGGCGCAAGGCGGGCTCTGTTATGCGCGCTGTGCAGCGGGCTATTATGGCGTCGGCCCGGTCTGCTGGCAACGCTGCAAGTCCGGATATACTGATCATGGGGCCACTTGTTTCAAACATATTTTTGACTTCTATGGCAAGCCTACCTATGGCCGTGGCGCGGGTGTGGCGGTGAGTGTCTGTGCAGCGGGGTTGGAACGTAATGGTGCGCTCTGCTATCCGCGCTGTGCCATCGGCTTCTTGGGTTCAGGTCCGGTCTGTTTCCAACAATGTCCCATTGGCTATAAAAATGACGGGGCCTTCTGTCGCAAAGATGCGATTGTCTTTGCCACACCCAGCTATGGACGCGGCGCGGGGGAAGTGATGAACACTATCCCAGTGGCGGAAGACGAAACGGTGCGCACGCCCAAAGATACCCCAGTCCGGCTGGGCATTTTCTTTCACGATGCCAATGACGATGCGACATCATTCATCCGTGTGCAGGACACAAGCCACGGTTCGTTCAAAGCCAATCTCTATACGCCAAATCCAGGTTTCGAGGGGGCAGATACCCTTCTCTGGAAAGTCACCGACGGCAAGCACGAATCGAATGTCGCCATTACCACGATTCTCGTGGGTAATGTTGGTGACAATGGCGCGCCGGTGGCGCTGGATCGCACTGTCAGCGTGACGGAGGATACACCGCTCGCCATTACGGTTACTTGCACCGATGAGGACAATGATGACTTGTTCTACCAGTTGCTTGCCAAGCCACAACATGGCACATACGAATGGTTGCCCCCCAACACGGTGATCTACACCCCGACGGTCGATTTTGTCGGCACCGATGCGTTCACCTTTCGCGCGCATGATGGCCAGGCGTTCTCCCAAGTCTCGACCATCACCTTGACTGTAACGGCAACCAATGACGCGCCAGTGGCATTGGCCCAGGCAATCAGCACCACGCGCAATAGCAATGTCGCCATCCAGCTCCTTGCCAGCGATGTGGAGAGCGACACGATTAGGTACACGCTGGTCAGCAGTCCGACGCATGGGCTGGTCAGCGGTGAGCTTCCCAGCCTGCTCTACACGCCAGCAGAAAACTTTGTCGGCGAAGATCGCTTTCAGTTCCAGGCCCAGGATGGACAAAGCGCAGCCACGGTGGCAACGATCAACATCAGTGTGCTGCCGACCAATACAGCACCCGTGGCCGAGAGCTTACTACGCACGACAAGCGAAGAGAGCGCCGTTGCCGTCAATCTTAGCGCCAGCGATGCCGACAACGACCCGCTTAGCTACACGGTAGTCACCAGTCCCACCCACGGTTTGCTCACCGGTGCAGAGACAGATTGGGTCTATCTACCCAATCCTGGCTTCACAGGCATCGACAGCTTTACCTTTACAACCCATGATGGGCAGGTCAGCTCGGCAGTTGCAACGGTTACCATCAATGTCACTGCTGCCAGTGCAGCCAGTGTCGTCGGCATTGTTTTTGAAGATAGCAATGCCAACGGCCAACCTGATCCCAGCGACAGCGGCGTGGGTGGGCTGCTCGTCACCCTGACCAGCAATGCCCAGGCCGCCGATGCAGCAACCACCTTCACCACGCAAACCGACGCGATTGGCACCTGGCGATTGGACGATGTAGCGCTCGGGCAATACACGTTGCAGATTGCTTCCTCTGCCGCCGTGGGGATCGAAACGCCAATCCAGATGGTAGTCACCCTGGACAAACGCGGTCTACAGCAGATGCAGCCGCTGGTGGTGAGGGTAACCGAACGGGCGCTTTTCCTGCCAGTTGTTCAGCGCTAGCCACATCTACCCGTCCGCTAGGAATGCCTGACTTTATATTGTTACCGAAATGATGCGAGATCAGAATGCATTCGTAGGTCACGTTTGCAACGTGACAGGCTGTTCAATGAAGCACATCCGGTTCTTAACCGAACAAGCGCCGTAAGGCTTTGCTTAGTCGGTGTGGCGGGCTTGGGCAGATTGTCACGTTACAAAATCATCATAACTTACGTAACGCTCTACTACATTGCAAAATTAATTGAACCGTATCATCTAGGCAATAGGCAACGCGTGCCGGGGACGGCCCAGCGTCATGACGCTGCTACGGGTCTATTGGGGCCGTCCCTGGCACGCTAGCCATTCCTGGCACCTTAAGATGTGGGTAAAGATAAGCCCTACGGGATGGAGCAATGTTCGTACCTATGCTGTTCGAAAGCCAAGTTCCTAAACGCAAATATCCCTACGCAATAGGGGTTGATACGCAGCGTAGCGGACCACCATGATTACGCAAACCAGGTTGTGCCGGGATATTGATATTGCCGCCCGACTTCCTCGTCTAGCTCGACCCCGATGCCCGGTCGATCACCGATGGTGATAAAGCCATCCTTGATAATGTCCTCTTTTTCCTTGATGATCGTCGTCCAGTAGTCGCGATGCAACCAGTGGAATTCCAGCACCAGGAAGTTGGGCACACTGGCACAGACATGGGCCGACGCCAAGGTGCCAATCGGTGACGAGACATTGTGTGGCGCAAAGGGAATATAGTACAGCTCGGCCATATTGGCGATCTTGCGACACTCGGACAGGCCACCACACTTGGGGATGTCGGGCATGATGATGTTGACGGCCTGCTTTTCGATCAGGTCGCGGAAGCCGTGGCGCAGATAGAGATTTTCGCCAGAGCAGATTGGCGTAGTGGTCGAGCGGGTCACTTCGCGCATGGCATCAATATTCTCGGCGGGCACCGGCTCTTCCAGCCACATCAGGTGATAGGGTTCCAGATCGCGCGCCAGCCGGATGGCGCTTGGCACATCCAGCCGCGTGTGGACATCGGCGGCGACCGCGACATCCGGGCCAGCCGCTTCGGTAACCATCTCGACCATCTGTAGCATCAATTCATGTTCGCGTTCGCTGGCCGTATAGTTGAATGGATCGCGCAGCAATGCCCGATCAAACTGGCGACCGGTGGTATACGCACCAATATCCAGATCGATCTTGAGCGCGGTAAAACCCTTCTCGACCACATCCTCGACAATTTTCTTGATCGCGTCGAAATCCATGCCCGGCTCGACCTGACAGTCGGCATAGACGCGAATCTTGTCGCGGAAGCGGCCGCCCAGCAGCTCGACAATCGGCACGCCCAAGGCTTTGCCTTTCAGATCCCAGAGCGCAATTTCAATGCCGGTCAGCGCCGTGATCAACGCGCCGCCCGTACCCCCATCAAAGACGTGGCTGCGGCGCATCTCTTCAAAGATGGCGTCCACAGCAAAGGGATCGCGCCCCACCAGCTTCGGGGCCAGGTATTGGATGATCGCAATCGCCTGTGTCCCGCCATGGACGCACTCGCCCACCCCGGTAACCCCGGCATCGGTCTCAACTTTGACCCAGAGATGCATACCATGGCCACTGGTGGCCGCGGTTTTGACAGCTGTAATTTTCATAGATCACCCATGTCCCACATAGATCGTCTTGGTGCGTGTATAGAACTCGATGGCCGCTGCGCCTTGTTCCTTGAAGGTGTTGGCGCTGGAATTTTTGAAGCCACCAAAGGGCGCTTGCAGGGCAAGACCGGTGGTTGGCTCATTGATCTTGACGACACCCGCGTCAATCCGGTTGGCAAAGGTAAAGGCTTTCTGCATATCATTGGTGACGATGCCAGCCGAGAGGCCAAACTCAATGTCGTTGGCTTTCTCAATTGCGTCATCAAGGTTCTTGACACGGATCACGCTGATGACCGGTCCAAAGATTTCCTCTTGGGCAATGCGCATCTTGATGTCCACCTCGTCAAAGACGGTCGGTTGGATGTAATAGCCGCCATCTTTGGCGCGCTCGCCACCGGTGAGCAACTTGGCCCCTTCATCTTTGCCGATCTTGATATAGTCCAAGTCGGTCTTGAATTGATCTTCGCTGACGGCGGGTCCCATCTGCACGCCAGTTTCCAGCCCATCGCCCACCACCATGCTGCGCGCTTTGGCCGTCAACGCAGCCACAAATTCGTCGGCAATGCCCTCTTCCACAATCACGCGGCTGGCTGCTGTACAAGCTTGGCCGGTGACCCCGAAGCCACTCATCGACGCTAGATTAACGGCCATATCGATCTTGGCATCATTCAGCACGATCATGGGGTTCTTGCCACCCATCTCGAGCTGGATGCGCGTTAGATTGGGCATGGCTTTCTCATAAATTTTCATGCCAACACTATACGAACCAGTGAAGCTCACGCCATTGACATCTTTGCTGGCCACCAACACATCACCCACCAGACGACCAGAGCCGGTAATCAGGTTGACGACACCCTTGGGCAGCCCGGCCTCAACCAAGATTTCGACCAAGCGATAGCCAATTTCGGGCGTGAAAGAAGCGGGCTTGAAGACCACCGTGTTGCCATAGATAAGCGCCGGAGCCATCTTCCAGACCGGAATGGCAATGGGAAAATTCCACGGTGTCACCAGCGCTACCACACCCAGCGGCTCGCGGCGGGTGTAGAGTAATTCGCCACCGGTATTGCTGGGAATCACATCGCCGCCGGCGCGCCAGCCTTCGCCAGCCGCATATTTGAAGATGTCGCGCGCGCGCAACACTTCACCCGTTGCTTCGGCGCGGGTTTTGCCCTCTTCGCGCGTCAAGATTTCGGCCAGTTCTTTCTGGCGCGCATCAATGATCTGGCTGGCTTTGTCCAGGATCACGCCGCGTGCGGGGGCGGGCAGGTTGGCCCACCCGGGCAACGCAGCTTTGGCCGCGGCGATGGCATGTTGGACATCGCCCGCCGTGGCCGAGGGGAAAACGCCGATCACTTCGTTGATTTTGGCTGGATTACGGTTTTCAAAGGTTGCGCCATCGGCGGCATCCACCCATTCGCCGCCAATTAAATTTTTAAAGGCTTGCATGATTGTCTTTCTCCTATATTATCTCGCTCAATGATGAGCGCTACTATGTTTTGCTTCTGTCATAGCCCGTACGGCTTGCAAGAAACTTGGTTTATCCGTCAGGCTACATGATTCTCCAGCACCAGATCGCCAATTGCAATGCGCACCAGATCCTGGGGCTGCAAGGTAAACTCATCGCCGGGGACGATGCCCGTGCCGGTCATCAACAGCACACCGGCAGGAAATTCGATCTCGCGCACGAGATACATTGCCAGATCGGGGAAGGTGCGCTTCATGTTGCTGGTGCTCGTCTCGCCCTCGAAAACCGTTGCGCCAGCGCGCTCAATTTGCAGCTTGATCGTCAAATTGATAAGTTCGTCTGCCGCCGCCAGTTGAATACCAGGACCAACCGCACAGGAACCGGTGTAGGTTTTGGCCTGGGGCAGATAAAGTGGATTCGCCCCTTCAATGTCGCGCGAGGACATATCATTGCCCACCGTGTAGCCAACAATTTCACCACCCGCATTGATCACCAAGACCAATTCTGGTTCAGGCACATTCCACTTAGAATCCTGGCGAATGCGCACCGGCTGACCACTGCCTACCGTGCGCCAACCAATCTGCTTAAAGAAAATTTCGGGGCGTTCGGCGTCGTAGACCTTTTGATAGACATCGGCAACGGTCGATTCGGCTTTGCGCGCATCGCGGCTGCGTAGATAGGTAACGCCGCTGCCCCACACTTCCTGGCTGGCTTCAATCGGTGGCAGCAGTGGTGCGTCGGCAACTGATTCGCCCGACGATAGCGCGCCCAGCAAGGTCAGCATGGCAGGCTGTGGCAAGGCAAGGAGTGCGGACAGGGTGAGACCTTGGGGCAGGAATTGACCGTCCAGCGCCCAGCGTGGGCCACTGGCAGTTTGGTGGCAGGTGAGATGCATACGTTCCTCCTGATGACTGATGGTTAGGACTTGCACCTGAATGATAGGGTGGGGTCAAAGGCAAGCCCAGCAATGAACAGATCCGAAACTGCTGCTAGTGTACCAGTGATAAGCAGTCCTGCCAAGCGCGGATAAGCGCGTGGGCAGGTGTAGCGTACCCTTTACTGCTGCTTTGCGCGCCATGCGACAAACTCGGCCTTGGTCGCGTCATCGGGCGGATAGACGCCCACGATACTCGCGCCGCCGGCAATCTTCTGCTGAATAAACTCTTCCAGCCGCTCTTGTTCGTAGGCATCATGCGCGATCTCCTCGGCCAGCTTGGCGGGAATCGCCACCACCCCTTCGCCGTCGCCTACGATCACGTCGCCGGGCATCACCAACACACCTCCGCACCCAATCGGCACATTGGTTTCCAGCGGATGATGGATGGTAAAGGAAGTGGCAGCATGGGCACCCTGCACATAGGCAGGAAAATTCAATTCACGATAACCCGGCGTATCGCGCAGCGCGCCATCGGTTACTAGCCCGCGCGCGCCGCGTGCAATCAAGCGTGTGGCAAGGATGTTGCCCAGTGTAGCGGCGCGCACATCGCCGCGCGCGTCGATCACCAGCACGTCATCCGGCTCGACGCTTTCCACAGCAATGCGCTGCACATTTTTGCTATTGTCATAAAGCTCGTCAACCAGATCCTCGCGCATGGGCACATAGCGCAGCGTGAAGGCGTAGCCCACCAGTCGCAGATCGGGGCGCAGCGGATAGACACCGAGCAAGAAGGTATTGCGAAAGCCACGTTTATTGAGTTGTGAGGTGAGCGTCGCCGTCGAAACGGTGTGCAATTTATCAAACGCTTCTGGCGTCAGGGTAACGGGACGATTGAGTTGAGTCATGATTTCTATACATTTCTAGCTATATAAGCGCGACATAATTGGCTAGAGCATTAGGGTCTCGCAGACCCTAATGCTCTACGATAAGTCGATGTGGATTACAGATCAAAAAAGGGAGGCCGTTCACCGCGCCAGACCTGAAACGCCACCGGAATCCGTCCGGCATGATTGGGATCAATATTAGGTGGCAGATCTGTTTCAGCAAACCAAGCCTGTTCCAGGGTTTCGTGGCTATGCGATGGTGTCGCAATCGGTGGTTTGTCCAGCAGGCGGCAGAGAAAGACAAACTGATACATGTGATGGGGCGAGGTTGAGCCCCACAAGCGCGAGTCAAAAACACCGGCCAACCCTGTAACTTCACAGTAGTGACCAGCCTCCTCTAGCACCTCGCGCAACACGCCTTCTGCGGCGGTTTCGCCCACGTCCAGCGCGCCGCCGGGCATGGCCCACAGGCCATTATCGGCGCGCCGAATGAGCAACATGCGCCCAGCCGCATCCATGATCGCAGCATCGCCCACCGCAAAGGGCGTCAGATGGCTCAGCAGTGTGTTGCGCAGCGGCTCCAGCGTATCGAGCGTGACGCCAGAAGCAAGCGCCAACATGGCGAGCGCAATGCTCTGGATCTTGTGATAGCGCTCCTGGTTATAGATATCCTTGTTATAGTAGAGACCATGCGCAGCCATGGCACGTAGCTCATCGGCCCACAGGGCAACCTGTTGCGTGGGAGTCATGGTGTTCACCAACGCGTCGCTTGAAATTTCCAGCCAGGTTGCTTCTTCTGCATCTCAATCTCATCATTGCGCTCGGTCAGGCCACAGGCTTTATACTGTTCATGCAATTGGGCCAGTGCCGCCCGATCCAGTTCAATCCCAAGGCCCGGTTCATCGGTCACTTCGATACTGCCATCCTCGATGGGGATGGTGCCACCAACAACCACTTCTTCGGACTGCCAGGGGTAATGCGTGTCGCAGGCATAGGTTAGATTGGGAGTAGCCGCCGACAAATGGGCCATTGCCATCAACGAGATGCCCAGGTGGCTGTTCGAATGCATAGAGAGACCACGGTCAAAGGTCTTGCAGATGCGCGCCAATTCGACCGAAGCACGCAGACCGCCCCAGAAGTGATGATCGCTCAGAATAATATCTTCCGAGCCAAGGCGGACGCTGCCCGGGATGTCGTCAAACGAAGTGGTACACATATTGGTAGCAAAGGGCATGGAGAGGGCTTGGCGTGCCTTGGCCATATTTTCTTGGCCGCGCACCGGGTCTTCGTAATATTCGAGTACCCCTTCTAGCCGTTTGCCGACGCGGATCGCAGTATCCACTTGCCAAATCGCATTGGGATCCAAGCGCAAGGGCGTGCCTGGGCCAAACGCTTCATACATGGCCAGGATCGCATCGGCTTCCGCGTCGGGTGGCATGACACCGCCTTTGAGCTTAATCGACTTAAAGCCAAAGTGCTTGCACATGGCCTGTGCCTGCGCCACCACGCCTTCGGGGTCCAGCGCAGCCTTTTGCCGCGCCGCCGCCCATCCGGTGGCAGCAGGGTCAGTGCCAAATTCGAGCTTGCCCCCCGCACCTTCATATTTGTAGAACAGATAGGCAGAAAATTCGGGCCGGCGGCCGCGTGCGCCTGGCACGCGCCCACCCAGCAGATCACAAACGGGACGACCAGTGGCCTTGCCCATAATATCAAATAGTGCAACTTCAATGGCGCTATTTACGTGCACAATGCGCCGTTTGTCCCACGGCGACTCGCCGCGCTCGCCCGCGCCGTCATTGCCAAAGCGTGCAAACAAGCCTTCTTGCACCGCATTAAGTTGGAAGGGATCTTTGCCAATGACAACCTCGCGGGCAGCCTCAAGCGCCTGCGTGCTGGCGACACTGCCTGGCACTTCGCCCAACCCATAAATATTGTCATCGGTTACAATTTCAACAATGGTGCGCAAGGCATAGGGCGCATGCAGGCCGGCGGCGTTGAGCAGCGGCGGATCGATAATCGCAATGGGGGTGACATGCATATCGGTGATTTTCATAAGTTCCTCACTTTGTCAGTGCTAAGAGATTATGGCGAATGGCGGCTGATTTCACTGCAAGGATGGCAACAGATCGAGCAAGCAAGAGACGCACGACCCTCTCTAGAATCTGGGTTAGGGAAGTCGGCCCACAGTGTAACGCATAGTGTAATCGAATCGCTAAGTAGCGTCAATCTGCCTACAGCGTTAGCACCCGCGTAAGAAACACTGGGATAAGCACTGTGACAAATATTATTAGCATGCTTGGCGCTCACCTGGAATTGTGCTACGATCCGCTCTGCGCTTGTGTTGAAAACGGAAAGTTATGCTCCCTGCCGAAACAGACAATTTCGCATTTTCGACAAGCTGTCGCGATTGATTTTTATTTATTTGACAAACTAAGGACATAAAATGAACGCGCAAGAACGCTATCTTTTTGATCTGCAAGGCTTTATCACAGTGCCCAATGCCCTGGACGCCGAGCAATTAGCCGAACTGAATCGCATTTGGGATGAACGCATTGCTGCAGAAACCAATGCAGAGATTACCACGCAACGCTGGGGCAACTTGCTGAGTTGGGGAACGGCCTATCGTGACTTGATCGATAATCCACGCATCACGCCCTATTTGGAAGAATTGCTTGGCAACCGCTTCCGCCTGGATCATGACTACGCCGACCTCATCCGCAGCGGCAAAGGGCCAATCGGGACGCGCTTGCATGGGGGCAGCACACCCTTTGATCCGTCCCAATATTACCGCTTTCAAAACGAAAAGATGCACAATGGCTTGAGCGTGGTAGCCTATAATTTGTGCGATGTCAATGAGGGGGATGGCGGTTTTGGGTGTGTGCCCGGCAGCCACAAGAGTAACCTTCCCTTCCCCGATGAATGGAAAGAATTGGACGACTTCCAACCCTTTATGCGCGCGGTAACCGGCCCCGCTGGGACCGCCGTCATCTTTACCGAAGCGCTGACCCACGGCACCCTACCCTGGAAAGGTAAAGGAGAACGCCGCACGCTCTTCTACAAATTTAGCCCCCACGCCATCTCCTGGTCGGCTAAATATTACGACGTCGCGCAATACGAAGGCCTAACCGAACGCCAACAAGCCATTATGGAAGCGCCCAACGCTCGCTACCGCAACCGCTAGGATTTTGCCAAGCAACATTTGCTGGCGGAAGAATTCAATATTGTCATGAATTACACAAATTTCACGAAGTTATCATTCGATTCATTTGTGTAATTCGTGACAAATAAACTCAGCCCTTGACACTACCTGCCGTCAAGCCAGCCACCATAAAGCGCTGGCCATACATGTAGAAGATCACAACTGGCACCGAGATGATCAGCGACGCCGCCATCAACATGCCCCAGGGGTAGACATCGCCAAAGATCGTCTGCGCCAACCCTACCGGCAAAGTCATCAACCGTTCGCTGCTGATAAAGACAAAGGCGAAGAGAAACTCTTTCCAAGCGTTGGTAAAGGCAAAGAGCGTAACTGCCAGCAAGGCCGGTGTGGCCAGCGGCAAGGTGATGCGCAGGAACGCTTGCAGGCGCGTCGCCCCATCCACCATGGCCGCGTGTTCCAACTCTTCGGGAATGGCGCGATAGTAACCCATGAGCAACCAGGTAGCAAAGGGAATCATCCCGGTGGGATAGGTTAGAATCAGCGCCCAACGCGTGTTGATCACCCCCAAGTCGGCCAGAATGCCATACAGGGGAATAAACATCAGCGCGCCCGGCAACAGATAGGTGATCAGCAACACGGTGGTCATAGTCTGGGCACCCCAAAAGCGCAGCCGAGCCAAGGCATAGCCGCTCAGCGCCGCAATAAAGACCGCCAATACGGTCGTGGTTATGCTCACAATTGCCGAGTTGCGGAACCAGAGGAAAAACGGTTGCTCGGTAAACAAGCGATCAAACTGCTCGAAGGTCCATGGCGCTGGCCAGAAGATGTCTACACGTTGCCCAATTTGCAAATTCCCCTTAAAGGCCGTGACCAGGATCCAGTAGAAGGGAAAGAGGATAAAGAGCAACATGAGCGCCATTGCAAGGCCACGCGCAAGGCCGCCCAAGCGGTTGCTGCGCGTGCGGTTGCCCACGCCGCTGGCGGGCAAGGCGTTCGTAATCAGTTGGGCCAGCAGCATAAAGGGCAAGATAATGATTGCGCCGATGCTGCTCAACACCCACCCAATCCCATCAATCACCCTATCCTGCCAGGCATTGCCGATCTCGTCGCGCGAGGCATCACGGCGCATGTAGCGCGAAAGCAGCAAGATGAAAATGGCAAGCACAGGCGTCAAGCTAAAGGCAATTGCGGTGCCGGGGCCAAATTGCAGGCCGCGGATCGCCTTTTCATAGGCCATGATCGAATAGACTTTGGTGACATTGCCCGGGCCACCGCCCGTCAGGAGGAAGATCGTCTCGAAGCCATTGAAGGTCCAGATCGTCGAGAGCAAGGTCGCCACGGCGATCACATAGCGCAGGCCAGGCAGGGTAATATAGAGGAAACGCTGCCAACCATTCGCACCGTCAATCTCCGAGGCTTCATATAGCTCGGCATCAATGGATTGCAGGCCGGCCAACAAGTTGACGGTAAAGAAGGGAATACCCGCCCACACATTCACCATAATCACACTCATCATGGCTAGCCGCGGATCGGCTAGCCATTGGATGGGTCTACCCACGTCCATCAGACCGAGCCCAATCAAAATCGGGTTCAAGCCGCCAAAGAGCGGATCCAGGATCGAACGCCAGGCCAAGGCTTGCACCACCGAGGGAATGATCCAGGGCAGCAAAACCAGCCCCGTGAACAAATTGCGCCAGCGTTTTTGCGAATGCAGTAACAGGGCCGCGCACAGCCCCAAGATCAGCTTGCTACTGATCGAGCCGGCCGTAAAGATAACAGTATTGCGCACAGCCTGTAGATAATAGGCATCTTGGTAGAGCCGAATGTAATTATCAAACCAGACAAACTGGGTTTCACGCGCCAGCGTGCGAATTGTCATGCTGGTATAAAGCGCCTTGAAGAAGGGCCACCCAATAAAGACCACCATCAAAATCACAATGGGTGCGACAAAAGCGAAGCCAATCTGCCAGTCGCGGCCAAAGATGCGCTGCATAACTGGACGACGGGGGGCCGTGCTAAACGTGGCCGTGGGTAACGACTCTGCTCGTTGTGCCATGAAAAACTCCTTATGCCTATCGGAACAACACCAGTCAGCAATCGAAACGGTGACATTCCTACGATAGAAAAACGCTACGCACACAGAGAATGACCTCATGTGCATAGCGTTCTCTGCCTGCTAAATTCGATTATTGAAGGTTGGATGGGTGGCAAGTAGACGATCGATAAACTGGAAAGCTAGGCTGCGTCTCCCAGTCCTAATTCTCTGGTCTCCCGGTCTCCAACCACTGTAGAAAGTCTGCTTCAATTTCTGGTGACCACGCGCGATCGACTTCACCAGGGGTGTAGCGATTTTGGCGCAACCGTAAATGACCAAATGCGTCGCGGCGCATAATATCTTCGCCCCGATCCACCACTTCTTGCACCAAGTGAGCAGGAATAAAGGTGACCCCGGTGGGTGTTCCCAGCACTACATCGCCCGGCAGTACCGTCGCTTCGCCAATCCGAATCGGCAGATTGATACCAGCCAGTGTGACATCTTTGATCGCCGAAGGATGAAAGCCACGGCAGAAAAACGCCACATCATCCAGGTGGCTAAGTCCCCGTTGGTCGCGAATCCCGCAATCCATTACCGCACCAGCGTGGGTGCGCGTCTTGACCGAAGTGCCCAGATTGTCGCCAATAAAGGTGCCATCTTTGACTTTGCCAAACATGTCCACAACCATGACATCGCCCTGCTCTAGCGTATCGATGACCCAAGAATTCTGGCCACCAATGCGCCCATCCGCTTTGCCCTGCTCTTCGACCAGTTCCTGAAAGTCAGGCCGATGGGGAAGCATCATCGCGGTGACGGCGCGGCCCACCAAAATACGCCCTGGGTGAACTTCGAGCCAGTTGCCTTCAAATTGCAGATTGTAGCCATGGCGGCGCAAGACGCCCCAGGCTTCTTCGGTGGAGATCGGCTTGAGCCGTTCTAGCAGATCATCGGATACACGCGGGCGACCATTGGTATCGCGTTCCCCTTCATATTTGCGGGTCAATTCCAAAATCAGCTCACGTGGTGCTTCAATATGCATGAATCAGTTCTTTCAAGAAAGGAAGTAAAGGGTAAGATCGAATTTTATGTAACCAGGTAAATCGGTATCATGTCAATGTCATTATGGCAAACATTTGTAGGTGCGGTTTGTAACCGCACAATTCATGAGGCACGCAAGACCTGCGGTTTGTAACCGCACCTACGCAAAATTTGCTTACCGCAATGAACATTGAGGGTTAGGCCAGGGCATATCGTTGCTCTACCCAGTCCTTACGCAAACGCTGCGCCCATTTCCTCACCAATTTGGCGCATACGCTCTTCGGCGTTGGCAATCGCATCTGCCGGTGATGTCCCTAGCGTAATGACTTCGAGAATCAGATCATTGAAGACAGCTTGCGCCTGGAGCGCATCAAAGTAGGGACTTGGATCGGCTGGATCAGAAAGCCCAACAAAGTCACCTTGGCGTTGCTCGGCCATGCGCTGCAAATTCGCGTCGGCTTCAAAGGCGGCCAGCACCGGTTCCATGCTCAGGTAAGCCTCATAGGCGGGCAGGAAGAGACCGGCAGAAGCCAACGAAATCGGCAAGAAGATGTCTGGGTTGAGCATGTGCAGCGCCAATGCTTTGGCCTGTTCGGTCGCCTTGGCACCTGTTGGCACATACATCTGACCGTCACCACCGCCACCAATCAATTGCTCGCCGCGCGGCCCGATCAGCATATTGAGGACAACCGTATCTTCAAAGACGGGGTTGCCATCGGCCTTGGCCTTGGCATAGACACTAGCGGCATTGGCTGTGTAGGCAATGTTGCCCGCCAGATAGGCTTCATTGTTGCTAGAATCGGTCCAGGCCAATACACCTGGCGGCAACATCGGGGCATATTTCTCCGATGTATAGAGCTCGGCCAACCACTCTATGGCAGCCAGAGTTTCCGGCGAGTTAAAGGTCAGTTCCGTCATGTCGGCATTGGTGATTTGGGTGCCCCAATTCTGGAGAATCTCGGTGACACCACCCTGCCCATCGCCGCCCTTATTGACCGTGCGCCCCCAACCGTAGATCTGCTCGTTAGGCCGCGAAAGTTCCAAACAGACTTCACGAATTTCGTCGTATGTGGTCAGCGCGAGTACATCGACACCAATTGCTTCAAACAGGCTGCGACGGGCAAATTGACCGCCACCGCTGTTGATGTAGGGAATGGCCCACCACTCACCATCAATCATGTTGTTGCGCGTGTGGCCCGAAGAAGGTTGACCATACGTGGCGATAGCCTGATCAACCGTATCTGAAACCGATTGTAGGGCCTCGTAGAAATAGAGTTGTTGGGTAAGGCGTACATGATAGATAAAATCGGGTGGATCGCCGGCTTCGACGGCAGCCAGCGTCTTGGGCACAAAGTCTTCGGTGGCTTCTGCGGCCACCACAGTTGTTTCCACCTCCACGTTATTTTCTGACGCCCACTTCTTCACAGCATCGGCGAAGATCGTTTCCATCTCTTGGAAATATTCTTTGCGGTGAGCCACCACCATCGAGACAGGTGCTTGGGCAGGTGCGGCCGCGCCTTCTGTTGTACTGCCGGTCGTGGGGGCAGTGGGAGCGACACACGCGGCCAGCGCAATTGCACTTGCGCTGACACCCATCAGCTTCAACGCCTGACGGCGCGAAAGCGTAGCCCGCAGATTCACGTTCGGTTCTGACATGAAATTTCTCCTTTGGTCTACAAAAAGATATTTACCAGTTGACAATGGATTAAGGCATTACTACCATACGGCTAAGAATTTGAGGAAATCCGCATGGACAACCACGACACAATCACGCCAGGAAACATGTTGCACCACCCAGCATGGATGGAACACAATTTCTCTGGACAAGTGTATCTGAAGACGCTTGCACCGATCAACTTGACGAACGAAGGCGCTCTAGCCAGCAGGACAACAGATTGCGGCAACGCAGAAGCGATACCGATGGGAGCTGCTATGAAAAGGTAACAAAGAAAAGGTAACAAAGACTAGAGGTTCTTCTATTGTAGAGCAAGTACGACAATTCGTCAATGCAGCGTGGGTATAAAATAAAATAATCAATCATCCATGGCGATTGGCGATTGGCTACGCTTACACGCGCTGCGCCACCACCACGTCGCGCTGCTTGATCACGCGATCCACTTGGTGGGCCAATTGATCGTAGGGCGCGTTGTCATAGACAGCGAGTTCGGCGAAGGTGTGCAGGGTTTCGAGCATGGTCGTGCGGGGGAGACGCGTGGCATCCCACGCCAGCACAAGCGCGCCGCCGCGCCGCAACATGGCGGACCAAACCGGCAGGGCACTGGTGAGCAGTGCAGTCAATTGTCCTTGGTGTTGAATGCCATAGGGCAGATCAGCCACGATCAAATGCGGCTTGAAACCGGGCAACAGCGCGGGCGCTTGCACCGTGTCCCCATTGACCAGGAGACATTGTTGGCCGATTTTTTTGCCGATGGAAAAACTCCAGCGCAATCCCAACCCTTTCAGGCGTTCGGGTTGCATCTTGTGCGAAATGCGCTCCTGTTGCAGATATTGGCTAAGGAAGGACGCCGTCGATTTCACATCTTCTGCGTCTTGTTCAATCCCGGCCACCTGTGCGCCCAACATTAATCCTGTAAAGAGTGTGGTACCGCCGCCCATGAGCGGATCGAACAAGAACAGATCGGACCAGGGCTGGCTGGCAAAATCACTGCTAAAGCGTGCCACATTACACAAAAAATGGGTAAAGAGTTCGTTGGTCTTGCCGCGATAGCGCCGTGTCGTCACCAGATCCGCAGGCAGCGTTGGTTGAAACCCAGTTTCCAACGGACGCAACAAGGGACCTGCCACCGTCTCAATGCGCGCATAATACTCGAAGAATGCGCTGGTCATGGCCAACATCCCCAATTCGTGTAACTGGTCAGGGGTCGGTGCGCCGTCAAGTGTGCAACGCAGATAACTTTGCCCACCCAATGTAATGGGTTCCAGCAGACTGATCTGCGCGCCCAGTGGCGACAATTGTAATTCGGCGGGTGCGAGGGCGCTGGCCAAGGTGGCATATTGGGTGCTACGTTGCGGGGCAATTTGGGCAAGAAGTGTCGTCAACAGATAGTTCCTTATTGCAACGGAGCGTCAAGCGGAAACCAACTTGACGCTCCGCTCCTTTTTCAATTATTGATAGCCGCCGCTCGACTGGGATATGCCGCGCTCTTTGGCGATCTTGGCCTGATAGCCGCTGCTGCGATAGGCCGCCATCGGATCAACGGGCACACCCAACTCCTCGCGTACCTGGGCCAATAGGGGACGTACATCGGTGCGGAAAGCGTCGGTAAGCACTTGGTGGGCCGACAAGACTTCGCCCGCCGCCTGGGCATCGGCCAGCTTCTGGCGCGGCACACAGAGCGCCTTGGCATAGGCTTCCTGGCAGTTGAGCACCGAGTAGATCATGGCGCCCACTTTGCCTTCGATGTTGTGCGCCTGGTCGATCATGTAGGCGATATTTTGGGCAGTCGTGCGCACAGTCTCATCTTTACTCTGCTCGCCGGCCGCCAATTCGTTGTAGATCAGGAAAAGTTCATACGGATTGGTGCTGCCCACAATCAAATCATCGTCGGCATATTTGCGGTTGTTAAAATGGAAACCACCCAAGCGACCTTCATCCAGCAGGAAAGCGACGATCTGCTCAATGTTGACGCCCTGGGCATGATGCCCCAGATCGACCAAGACCTGGGCTTGCGGTCCCAATTTGAGACACCACGCATAGGCCGTGCCCCAGTCGGGAATGTCGGTGCTGTAGAAGGCTGGCTCGAAAAATTTATATTCGACCAGCATCCGGCTACCTGCGGGCAGATGTTGATAGGTTGTCGCCAAGTGGGTTTCAAAGCGCCGTTTGCGCGCGATCAAGTTGTCTTGGCCGGCATAGTTGGTGCCGTCGGCAAACCAGAGGCTCAGAATGTCGCTGTTAGTTTTGCCCATGATCTCGCAGCATTCGATCAAGTGATCGAGCGCTTGTTCTTGCACGCCGGGATCAGGATTGCCCAGCGAGCCTAGTTTGTACTCGACATCTTGAAAGACATTCGGGTTGACCGCACCAATTTTTACCCCTTGTTCCTGGGCATATTGGCGCATGGCGGTGTAGTCGCCATCTTCGGGCTTGTCCCACGGAATGTGGATCGCCACCGACGGCGCAATGCCGGTCATCCCGTGGACCATGGCCGCGTCGTCCATTTTCTGGCGAGTAGTAGAGGCGGCACCGGGCCAGGGAAACGCCTTGAAGCGTGTGCCACTGTTGGCATAGCCCCAACTGGGCGTCTCGATCTTTTGCGCCTTGAGCGCGTCCTTGACCACTTCGATATCGATCTCTGCGGCGGCTAAAGCTTCAGCCAACACTTCGTAGGCTTTGGTATGGTTGCTCATGAAATAGGTCTCTTTCTAGTTTGTACAGCGAGATGCGGATGGCAGGTTATCGCGACGCTGGTGCAGCACAAATCATGCTGTACGCAGCGGCAAGTTATTCAAGTGTCTGCACAAGGTGGGCATAGGCGGCTTCCCATGGTGCGCGCTGGGCGCTGGGCGTATAGGTCACAACCTCGAACGAGCGGCGGATCAGGTCGCGGCCTTGGGCCAGGGAACCAAGGTGCCCCAGCGCAACGGCCTGCACGATCACATTGCCAATCGCTGTTGCTTCGACCGGGCCAGCCACCACGGGGCGACCGGTGGCATCCGCTGTTAGTTGGCAGAGCAACTCATTCTGAGTACCGCCACCGACAATATGAACAGGTTCCAGCGCATAGCCGACAATCGTCTCGATCTTTTCCAGCACCCAGCGATATTTAAGCGCCAGACTTTCCAGCGCACAGCGGATGATCGCGCCTTTGCTGGTGGGCACAGGTTGCCCCGTAGCCTGGCAGCGCGCCTGAATGCGACTCGGCATATCGTCGCCCGGTTCGCTGGGCTTTAAAAAGACAGCATGATCTGGATCAATGATTGCGTGAAAGGCCGGTGATTGGGCCGCCATTGCCGTCAGCTCGGCATAGCTATAGTCTTCCCCTTGGCGTGCCCAGGTGCGCCGACACTCTTGCACCAGCCACAGCCCTGCCACATTTTTGCTGAGGCGATAGGTGTCGTTGACGCCGCCTTCGTTGGTCAAGTTATAGGCCAACGTCTGCTCATTGACTACGGCATGGGGCACTTCCGCCCCCACAATCGACCAGGTCCCCGAACTGATCCAGGCAAAGGTTTGATTGGCCGCCGGAACCGCCGCCACCGCCGATCCGGTATCGTGACAGGCTGGCGCGACTACGGGCAATGCAGTGGCTAGGCCCAGCTCGGCACTCAGTGCGGGCAGCACATCGCCCAAGACCGTGCCCGGCGGCACAATTTCGGGGAAAATATGGTCGGGAATGCCTAATTTTTGTAGGAGTGGCGTTGCCCAGGTGCCGGTGAGTGGGTTATAGCACTGGGTGGTAGTGGCATTGGAAAATTCACAAGCTTTGCGCCCCGTCAACCAGTAGTTGAACAGATCGGGAATCGTGAGAAAGGTTTCGGCAATCGCCAATGCAGGTGCCTGCTGAAGCACCATAGAAAGTAATTGGTAGACCGAATTGAACTGCATAAACTGAATGCCGGTTTGGGCAAAAATTTCAGCCCTGGGCACGCGTTGAAAAGCAGCCGCCAACATGCCATCGTTGCGGCTATCGCGATAGTGATAGGGCAACCCGATCAGCGCGCCAGTGCGGTCGAGCAGGCCAAAGTCCACCCCCCACGTATCAATGCCAATACTGGTCGGTGTGCCGCCCAGCGTTTTACTGGCCAGCGCAATGCCCTGCTTGATCTCCTGCCAGAGTTGTAGAACATTCCAATGCAGGCCGGTCGGCAGGCGCACGGGTATATTCGGGAAGCGATGAACATCGGCCAGGGTAAGGCGGTTACCATCAAAGGCCCCCAGCAGGGCGCGGCCGCTCTCGGCACCCAGGTCAAAGGCCAGAAAATTTTGTGTGGCGGTCATAGCTGCTTGCACACCTTTGGGTTGAATCTTTTGTGTTGGTATAGTTACGCATCTGCCGATCAAGTAAGCAGATGTGCCGATTATTCATGGTGTTTCTACATAGGGTCAAGCGCATTCCGGGATAGCACCAGGAAACGTGGTAAGCGCAGGAGTCCGTCTGGTGCTATCTCGGAATGCTAACCCATGCTTATTCGGCAATCATTCTATCATTCGGGCGCAGGCACGCGTTCCATTTCAAAGGTATTGGTGACCCGTTCATAGCCATTGCCACCCAAACGCCCAATTGGTTGATAGGCATCGAGCAAAATGCGGCCATTGGCATAGAGATCATCGCGCACAAAAACGCCTTGCACTTCGCCAAAGATCACCGATGCGCCACCCGGCAGATCGCTAATCGTGACAATGCGTTGCAAGGTACATTCAAAAGCAATCGGCGCTTCGGCCACACGTGGCACGCGGATCATCTTGCTGGGCGCGGGGGTCAGGCCAGCCCAATCAAATTCCGATTGGGTAGCTGGCAACGGTGTCGCCGTCAAATTCATGGCGGCGGCGGTCGCCGCGTTGGTCATGTTGATCACAAATTCGGGCACAGCTTCAATGTTACGCAGCGTATCTTTCTTGCCATCGACTGTCTCCGCCACCGCCACGCTAAACATGAGCGTCATGGGATTGCTACAGACAGCATTGAAAAACGAGAAAGGGGCCACGTTGAGGTTGCCAGCTCCATCCATGGTGCTGACCCACGCAATCGGGCGCGGCACCACAGCGCCGATCAACAGCTTATAGCGGTCACGTTCTAGAATAGCGTGGATGTCAATCAGCATGACTGTACCCAATCGTAACAACTTGCTTCATGATCGATTGTAGCGGCTTGGTTGTAGCAGATTGTATCACGCGTCCTGGCAAGTGGGACATTACAGCACGTCCAAAATGAATCTGGCTTCTTCGCTCAAACGGGCGACAGTCTCTGGCGACAGATTGGTGCGTTGATCAGTCTGCTGGTTATTGTGACGGCGCGTGAAATAGGAATGCATAGCGCGGCGTGGTTTGTCGGTGCGATTGAGCGTGCCGCCATGCCACGTATGCGAATTGAAGATCACCACTGTACCCGCGGGGGCTTGGAGCAACTTCTCGTCGGGATGGCTGCCTTTGGGATCTGCCATGGCCTGTTTGGGGGTCTTGTTCCAGTTATGCGAACCAGGGACAACCCGCGTGGCCCCGTTGGCTTCGGTGAAATCATCCAACAGCCAGATCGAATTACACACTTCATATTCACCCGGCAGCACGCCACCACCCCAATCGGCATGCAGATGTTGCAACCCCTCGCCGGGCAAGGCAAAGCGCGCATTGAGCGAAGAAAGTTTGAAATCATTCTTCAACACATGGGCGATCCCGGCCAGCAAGCGTGGGTGGCTAATACAGACTTCGAACAAGGGATCTTTGTTGATCAAGTTCGCCAGCCGCGTGGTGCCCGCTTCCTGATGCGCCTCCAGGCCAGCCTTATCGCCTTCCTCGGCCGCCAATTCTTCTAGCCGAGTGGCAATCGCCTGCACCTGCTGGGGCAAGAGAACGTTGTAGAGTGGCAAATAGCCGTTTTGGTCGAGGAACGCTTTTTCCTCTGCCGACAGCGTATCCGCCTGAACCCCGAAATGGGCGAGCGCAGTTTGCATATCCATGATTGTTGTTCTTTCTGACAGGCTAGTACGTGCCGTTGGCCAATCTATGTTTTGCCCAGTGCGTGCCAGAGAAAAACACCTGTTTGCCAACAAGCGCGAAGATGGTTGTATAATTACGGGAGCTTTATGGTACTACAAACTGGATGGCTGTCGCAACTTCGTTGGATGAACTTGTCTGCAAAAGGATCAGGTCAATTTCAATATTCAATAGCTAATGCTTAATGCCAATACACATAGAAGTTACGCAGTTGCCTGGGAACGCCGGCATCCTGCCGGCCTGCCACCAGCGATGGCAACGCGGCCAACTGCGTAACGCCGAACACAATGACAATACACAATGACAAAGGAACCTCATGAAAATCACCGCAATACAGGCTGTCGAAATTGATATCACACCGCGCCCCACCACCGCGCCACGCCAGGCCAGCCGCGGTGGCCAGACCACCATGTCGCGCCCGCTCGCGCGCTATCCAGGCAAAACCGGCCATACGAATTGGCAGCGCGCCGCCTGTGTCATCACCACCGAAGATGGCACATGGGGCTTTGGCATTACAGTGCACAGCGGACCCGTCGTGCGCATTATCAATGATCTGTTGGCCCCACTTTTGATCGGCGAAAACTGTATGGCGACCGAAAAATTATGGGATCTCATGGTGCGCGCGGTGATGCTCTACGGCGGCGGCTTGACCAGTTATGCGATCAGCGCCGTCGATTGTGCGCTATGGGATCTGAAGGGGAAAATTTTACAACGTCCGGTCTACGAGTTGCTGGGCGGGCCACAGAAAGAGAAGATCTTCTGCTACGCCACCGGCTTCGACACCGAATGGTATTTAGAATTGGGCTTCAAAGCGACCAAGCTCTTCACCCCCTATGGTCTGCAAGATGGCTTGCCGGGTTTGCACAAAAATGTCGAGTTGGTGGCCAAGACGCGCGCGCTGGTCGGCGATCAGGTTGAGCTGATGCTGGACTGCTGGATGGCGATGGATGAAGAGTATGTGGTACGATTGGCCGAAGCCGTGCGTCCCTATCGGCTCAAGTGGATCGAAGATTATGTAGCACCGGAGAATCTGGACGCCTATCAATCGATCCGCCAGCGCGTGCCCTGGCAGACATTGGCCAGTGGTGAGCATTGGTATCTGCCCACCACCTTCGCCACCCTTGCCACCCGCCGCTTGGTCGATATCTTTCAACCCGATGTGCTCTGGGGGGGCGGGATCACTGCGGTTGTCAAAATCTGTGCAATTGCCGAAGCGGCGGGCATTTCGGTGATCACCCATGCTGGCATGAACTATCCCTATGGGCAACATCTGGCCTACGCCATGCCGGCGATCATCTGGGGGGAACGCTCGGAAGGGGTCTCTGCGCCCGGTGTGCCCCTGGCCGAGATGACCCAATTGCCCGGCACGCCCGCCATCCAAGATGGGTACCTTGTCCCGTCGGACGCACCGGGCTTTGGGCTAGAGATCACCAAGGAATGGCTGGAGGAAAAGGCGAGATAATGGTCAATAATCAATAATCAATTGCTAATTACTAATGATCAATGACGGCTCGACTGGACGCTCACGCCAAAGTCGAGCCGAATGACAAATGACAAGTGACAAAGAACAAGGAATTAGATGCAAACATTATTAGAGGATGCGGCGCGGCGGGGGATAGCGTATCTGGCCAGTGTTAATGAACGCAGCGTGGTGGCAACGCCAGCCGCGGTGGCCGGATTAGCCCGCTTTGAGGAACCCCTGCCCACCGCGCCAACCGATCCAGCCCAGGTGTTAGCGTGGCTAGATGAGATCGGCTCACCGGCGACCACCGCCAGTGCGGGTGGCCGCTATTTCGGCTTTGTCACCGGTGGCGCATTGCCAGCTGCTGTCGCGGCCAACTGGCTGGCCACGGCCTGGGACAACAATGTGGCGGTCACCGTGATGTCACCAACGGCAGCTAAGTTGGAAGAAGTGGCACTGCGCTGGCTGGTCAACTGCTTTGGCTTGCCCACCGGCACTGGCGCGGGCTTTGTCACCGGCGCAACCATGGCAAATTTTAGTGGCTTGGCCGCGGCGCGTCATGCGCTCCTAGCACGGCAGGGCTGGGATGTGGAAGCCCAAGGACTCTTTGGCGCGCCAGCCTTGACAGTCGTCGTCGGGGAGGAAGTCCACGTCAGTCTGCTCAAGGCATTGAGCATGTTGGGCCTGGGCCGCGACCGCGTGGTGCGCGTGCCGGTCGATGGGCAAGGCCGGATGCGGCCCGATGCACTGCCCGCGCTGGATGCACACACAATCCTCTGTTTGCAGGCGGGCAATGTCAATACGGGCGCGATTGATCCGCTCGATCAACTTTGTGCGGCGGCGCGCCAAGCCGGTGCGTGGAGCCATGTCGATGGTGCATTTGGCATGTGGGCCGCCGTCGCGCCTACTCGCGCCGCGTTGACAGTTGGTCTGGGGGAGGCCGATTCGTGGGCCACCGATACACACAAGTGGCTGAATGTGCCCTATGACAGTGGCATGGTCTTCTGCCGTAATCCCGAACATTTGCGCAACGCCCTAGCCACCAGTGCGGCCTATTTGGTGCAAAGTGATCAGCGCGAACCGGATGCGTATACGCCTGAACTATCGCGCCGCGCGCGCGGCGTAGAAGTGTGGGCGGCCCTGCGCTCCCTGGGTAGCGATGGCTTAGCAGATCTGATCGAGCGCAATTGTCGCTATGCAACACGCTTCGCCGCAGGATTGACTGCAGGTGGCTATGAAATCCGCAACGAGGTTTCATTGAATCAAGTGCTGGTCAGCTTTGGCGACGATGCAACGACCAGACAGGTGATCCAACAAGTCCAGGCCGAAGGCACCTGTTGGTGTGGCGGAACAACCTGGCAGGGACGCGCCGCCATGCGCATCAGCGTCTCCTCGTGGGCGACGACCGCAGCCGATGTGGAGCGTAGTTTGGATGCGATTCTGCGCGTGGCGCGGCAAGTTGTGGCAGCATAGCAGCAGGATGATAGTTTGCGGCAAGGGGAGTGCCCTTTGCGCAAACCAGGCCATTGATTGGTAACCAGTCTTTTAATCGGTTGAAAGTAGCTTTCATGATTTTTTCTTTGCGCGCGCTCGCTTCGCGGATGGAAGTAGCGCTGGCGGGTGAGTTACCCGCGAGTATCCGCGGCAATATGCGGATCGAGATCTGGGTCAGTATGGCCTACGGGTTTTTCTATGCCACAACCCTCCCCTTTATTCCAGTGATCTTGCGCCGCAGTGGTGCAACCCCCGAAATGTTGGCAATCTATACATCACAACAATTTGTTGGCTCGGTGCTGACAGCCTTTAGCATTGTGCTCATGCGGCGGCGGCGCACCATGAATGTGATTGTCGTCTGTTGGATCCTGTCGCGGTCGGTCCTGCTCTTTTTTGCCTTTACGATCAACCCGCTGTGGATGCTGATCCTGGGTGCGCTTTTCTGGCTACTCGAAGCCTTTCCCAACCCGGGCTATACACGCATTTTACAGAAAATATATCCCGATGGCACGCGCGGCAAGATCATGTCGATTGTGCGCATGGCGCGCTTTGCCATTGTCGTATTGATCACGCCCATGGCCGGATGGGCGCTTGACCATGTGGGCTACCAGGTGCTTTTTCCGATTGGTAGCCTGGTTGGCCTGCTGTCGGTCTTCTTCTTTACCCGCTTGGATGTTCATGAAGGGGTGTTGCCAGCTCGCCAGACCAAAACGCTCAGTGAACTCTGGCACATCTTACGCGATGACCGCCGCTTTGCCTATTACCTGACCACCTTTGGCGTCTATGGCGCAGGCTCCTTGCTCTCGTGGACAATCTATCCGCTGATCCAGGTGGATCAGCTCCAACTCTCCTATTCGGCGTTGGGCTGGCTGGGCTTGGTGCAGTCACTCTTCTGGATGCTGGGCTATCTATTTTGGGGCAGGCTCGTGGATCGGCATGGCGGCGTATGGGTGCTGCGCCTCAATTGCGCCATTGCGATCTTTGTGCCCTTTTCCTATATCTGGGTTGCCAATGCGTGGATGCTGGTGCCGACCTTTGCCGTTCAGGGCATTATCAATGCCGGCTGGGACATGGGCATGATTACCGCGGGCATGCAATTGGCCCCGCGCGAGCGCGTCACCGAATACGCCGCTGTGCAAGGCACCATTGTCGGCCTGCGCGGGATGATCATTCCGTTGATTGGCGTGACATTGCTGCGCTTTGGCTTTCCCTATTGGGGTATCTTTCTCACCAGCATTACCCTG
>Ga0105049_10001313_pt1 | contig 29262 bp, 27 predicted proteins | sample MAT06_FD_78087 | JGI IMG/M metagenome (GOLD analysis project Ga0105049, IMG submission 78087) | Freshwater microbial communities from Lake Fryxell liftoff mats and glacier meltwater in Antarctica - MAT-06 | ecosystem: Environmental > Aquatic > Freshwater > Ice > Liftoff microbial mat | place... | reverse complement strand
CCAGACTCGGCGGCGGCCAGCTCCATGCTCTTCTTCACGAGCGAAACCAGATCCGGCGTGGGGGTAAGCACGACCTCCTGCAACTCCAGCGGCAACTTCGCGGACTGCACCGCCTTCAGAGCCGTCGAATAGAGCTTGATAGCCCCCGCCTTGTCCAGCGCGAAGGGAGTGTCCGCCGAGCCCGGCTTGCCCAGCAGGCTCCATTCGATGGCGTTCGGCGACCGCAGCAAGCATCGGCTGCGAAGATCGTACCCCGTTTCGACTGCGAGCGTGGCGCCCAGCAAGCCAAGAGCAGCGAGGTACGTTCGTGCGATGGCATCCGTCTCGGGGTTCGACTTCTCCCCGGAACTCGTCGGGAACCGCAATCGGCGAAGTGCAGGCAGCGAGAGAACCGTCGACTGCTCGGCATAGTCGATCGTGAAGCCACCGTCGGAAATCGACGGCATCACGTTGCCATGGTTCGCCTCGGAGGGTTTGCCGTCTTTCCCGAGCTTCGTCGCATTCTTCTTCGAATCCTTCTCCGCGAGGTCTTTGTCCAGCGTCCAGCCACCGCCTTTGGCCACGTACAGCGGTCCGCTTTGCACCCGGATGTTGAGCGGATCAATGCGGCTGCTCGTCTTACGACCGGGAACGGCGTTCACGCCGATGATCTCGCTCACGAGCGCTCTGGCGAACTTCACGCCCAACCCGCCGCGAGGGCCGGTGCTGTCCCACATGCCGAAGACCAGGCAGTGCGGGGCATGCTGGAGCAACGGCGTGGCATAGCCGTTCGAGAGCTTGTCGAGTTCCTTGCCGATGTCCGAGTCCCGAAACTTCTGCTTCCCCTTGTTGCTATCGCGAAGGATGGCATCCGCGATGCGGTGAGGAGCCTGAAGGCTCGTGAGCTTCGGCATGCCGGGATTCTCGAGCTCCTTGAAGTCAACCGACACCACCGGCAACTCGATCGCCCCCCTCCACGGCTTCGTGCAACGCCAGTTCCATGCGGTTGGCCTGGCTGGGCACGCTGTCGAGCAGCACGCAAGGAACCGTCTTGCCGTCGATGTTCCGATCCTCGGTGGCGTACTTGCCGCCCTCGTAGGTCGGAGGAAACACCTTCGGGCTGACGGCCTCCAGTTTGAGCGTCAGCCGAAACGCCGCCGCCGAACCGGCGACCGCCTTGTGCAGTTCGTCGTAAGTCAATCCACTGGGCATAGCATTCTCCAAGGGTGGGAAGGTCTTCACACCACGATCACGTTGTCTTTCGCTTCCGGCGGGTCGATGCTGCGGCCGAGGCTTTCCATGGCGGCGACGCACTTCCCGCAGAGCGGGATGAAGAGTATCTGGTCGTCCTTCAGATTGATGAAGTGATACAGCCGATTTCGCAATCGAACAAAGTCGGTTGCGGATAATCGGCAAACAAATACTGATAGCCATAATCCTCGCAGGTGTGGGCCACCTTGCGGAGGCGTTTGGGATCGCTGGTGTCGTACGCCACGATGTACGAATCCACGGTTCCTACCTCACGATGAATCCTGTGTAAGCCGGAATCGAGCCGCGAACGTGGGCCGCGAGCATACGGGCCTGGACTTCCAGCATTCGGCTGTAACTCATGCGGTAGCCGTAGATCGGGTGCGTAACGACGGCGGCTTTTCGCTTCTCGTACGCCTGGAAGAAAGCCTTGCGGCCGGTCTCGGTGATCCGCAGTCATTCCTCGTCGAACAGCGGCACCCGCTTCTTCGTGCCGGCAAGCGTGTAGTACCACGCGTCGGTCTGTTTCCAGTGCCAAGCGGGCCCGTGCGACTGTCGCCGCGATTTCGGCCGCCCCCGTTTCCGTGCTGGTTCACCCGATTCGGTGGCTTCCTGTTTGACTGATGGATGTGCTGCGAAGACAATGCGTTTCGCATCCGCTTGATTCGGTTGGCCCTCGCGAGCCGACGTGGAAGGGTTCGATCGTCTATCTGATTTTGGAGTCGCAACCATGGCCAACCTCCTTTCATCTCTCCGCCATCAGGAAGGGGACTATCGATGTCAATTACTACACCGTGTTACTAAAGGAGCACCCTGGGCAGTCTCGCTCGCCCTCGCAATATTGCTTAATTTCACAGGACAATGTGCCGATTCCGCAAGGCCGCCGAATATCGTCCTCATCTACGCAGACGACATCGGCTACGGCGACCTCGGCTGCTACGGGGCTGTGAAGGTGAAGACACCGAACTGCGACCGACTCGCGGCCTCGGGGCTCCGCTTCGCCGATGGGCACAGCGTTGCTTCCGTCTGCACTCCGTCCCGATACTCGCTTATGACCGGCGAGTATGCCTTCCGCAAGAAGGGCACCGGCATCGCCTCGGGTTTGGAGGGTCTGCTGATCGCGCCTGGCCGCACGACGCTCGCGTCCATCCTTCAGAACGCCGGTTACAAGACCGGAGTGGTCGGCAAGTGGCATCTCGGCCTTGGCACGGCACCCACCGATTACAATGCCGCCATCAAGCCAGGCCCGCTCGATGTCGGCTTCGATTACGCCTGGATTCTCCCTGCCACCGGCGATCGCGTCCCCTGCGTCTGGGTCGAGAACGATCGTGTTGTGAACCTCGACCCCAAGGACCCGATCAAGCTCGACTACTCCGTGAAGCGCGGCGACAAGGAATCCTTTGTCAACGGCATCCCCCGCATCGGCTCCCAGACCGGCGGCAAGGCAGCACTCTGGAAGGACGAGGAGATGTCGTTTGTCATCGCCGGCAAGAGTTGCGACTTCATCGAACGGAGCAAGACCAAGCCGTTCTTCCTGTTCATGTCCACACACAACATCCACGTCCCGCGTGCCCCGAACACCATGTTCAAGGGGAAGAGCGACTGCGGCGTCCGCGGAGATGCCATCGTCGAGTTCGACGGGATGGTCGGTCAGGTGCTCGATCGCCTGGATAAACTCGGCCTGACGGAGAATACGCTGGTGGTGCTGACGAGCGACAACGGTGGCGTCAATGACGACAATGGCCCGGACAAGGTCCACGGCATCGGCGACCCCGACGCCACCAACGGTCACAAGCCGAACGGACCGCTCCGCGGCACCAAGGGCACCGTTTTTGAGGGCGGCACTCGTTTCCCATTCGTCGTGCGCTGGCCCGCGAAGGTAAAGCCCGGTGTCTCGGACGCCCTCATGAGCCAGATGGACCTGCTCGCCAGTCTCGCGGCCCTCATGGGACAGCAGATTCCAAAAGGTCATGCGCCGGACAGTGAGAATCACCTGGACGCCCTGCTTGGTGAATCGAAGACCGGCCGCGAGTTCCTGGTGGAGCAATCCAACGGTGGTGCGCCCTTCGGCTTCCGCCATGGCACCTGGAAACTGATCCCCGGCGGTGGGGCGAAGGGCAAGGTCACTCCGGGACTTTACGACCTCGCGACCGACATCGGCGAGACGAAGAACGTGATGGCCTCCCACGTGGACAGGGCCAACACGATGAGGGCGAAGCTCAACGAGATCATCGGCCAACCGGCGCCGAAGCCGTGATGTTGGTCCGGGTCGATTCATCGTACGACAAGGGGAGGTTGAGATGATCCGCATCAGGATGACTGCACTCATTGCTCTGGCATTCATGGGGTTCACTGCTGCGCTTCACGCGGCCGACGCGAAGGCGGCTTCAAAACCGAACATCATCCTCATCATGGCGGACGATTTCGGCTACGAGTGCGTCACGGCCAATGGCGGCCAGTCCTATCGCACGCCGAACCTCGACAAGCTGGCTGAATCAGGAATGCGCTTCGAGCAATGCCATGTGCAACCGCTCTGCACGCCCACGCGGACTCAACTCATGACGGGGATCTCCAACGTCCGCAACTACATCCGCTTCGGCCTGCTTGACCCGAAGGCCACCACCTTCGCTCACGTGTTAAAGAAGGCTGGCTACGCGACCGGAATCGCTGGCAAATGGCAACTCGGCCAGGATAAGGACCTGCCTCAGCACTTCGGTTTCGACGAGTCCTACCTCTGGCAGCACACACGCCGGCCGCCGCGGTACGCCAACCCTGGCCTCGAACACAACGGCAAGGAACTCGACTTCAAGAACGGTGAGTACGGCCCCAAGCTCGTCAACGATTTCGCCCTCGACTTCGTCACCAGGCACAAGAGCGAGCCGTTTTTCCTCTACTACCCCATGATGCTGACCCACGACCCCTTCCAACCCACGCCGGACAGCCCGGACTGGGATCCGAAGGCCCTGGGGGAAGGTGTGAACAAGGACGTCAAACACTTTGCGGAGATGACGGCGTACATGGATAAGCTGATCGGCCAGCTGATCGCGAAGCTGGAGGAACTCAGCCTTCGCGAGAACACGCTGGTGCTCTTCCTGGGCGACAACGGCACGCTTCCCGCGATCACGTCGCGATTCAAGGGAGAGCCTTACCGGGGTGGGAAAGGGACCTCATCCGTTCGAGGCACTCATGTGCCGCTCATCGCGAACTGGCCCGGACGCATCCCCGCAGGCCGAACGAACAGCGACATCATCTCCAGCACCGATTTCTTCCCCACACTGTGCGGCGCGGCAGTTGCCACTTCGCCGGAGTCGTCACCTCCGGACGGCGTCAGTTTCCTGCCGCAACTCCTTGGGCAGAAGGGCCAGCCCCGGCCGTGGTATTACTGCTGGTACGCCCGCGATGGCGGACCCAAACCGCAGTTCGAGTTTGCAATGAGCACGACGCACAAACTCTATCGCGATGGCCGATTCTTCCACCTCGCGTCAGACCCGTTCGAGCACAAACCGCTCGACGTGAAATCGGCCACGGGTGCCGACGCGGTGGCTGCGCGAACCTTGCAGGCGGCGCTCGATCAGTACACCGACGCCCGGCCCGAGAACCTTCGCAAACCCATCCCCAAGGGGAAAGGTGCAAAAGGCGACAGTTGAAGGAAGCACCCGAAAATGAGGACAATCACGATCTCTCTCAGCTTCTCTGGACTCCGGACGGGGCCTGCCTAACTTATTCTTTGTCCGAAACCCACCCGACCGATCGCTTCGCGTTCCGCGAAGCATCATCACTTTCACACAGGAATCTCCTCATGCCCCGTCCGTGGAGCTTGCTCGCCATCGCCCTGCTGTCGTTCCCCTCGTCGGTCGCGCTGGCCGCGGAACCGATCAAGGTCGGCGTGATCGGCCTCGATAATTACCAGGCGGTGGCTTACACCCATCTGTTCAACGACCCCAAGGCCCAGGGAGAACTTACCGGCATCAAGGTCGTGGCGGCGTATCCCGGCAAGGGCAGCCCCGATATCGAGGAGAGCTACAAGGAGATTCCCCGCTGGATCGACCAGATGAAGAAGCTCGGAGTCGAGATGGTCGATTCCCCGGAGGAAGTGCTGAAGCGCGTGGACGCCGTGATCGTGATGACCGTGGACGGCCGGGCCCACCTGAACAACCTCAAGCCCGTCTTCGCGGCGAAGAAGCCCGTGTACATCGGCCGGCCGCTGGCAGCGTCGCTCGAAGACACCGTCGAGATCTTTCGCCTTGCCGCCGAGTCGAAGACTCCGATCTTCTCCTGCTCACAGCACCGCTTCAGCCCCGGCTTCATCGGCATGCGGAACCACGAGGAGGTCGGCACCGTCCTGGGAGCCGACGTTTACGGCGGCTGCCAGCGTGAACCGCACCACCCGGACTTGATCTGGCAGGGCCTTCATGGCATCGAAACGCTCTACACCATCATGGGCCCCGGTTGCGTGAGCGTGACGCGAGCTTCGACCGACAAGGCGGACGTGGTGACCGGCACCTGGAACGACGGCCGTGTGGGCGTCTACCGCGGCATCCGTGAGGGCGCCGTGAAATACAGTGCCGTGGTCTTCGGCACCAAGGGCGTCTCCACCGCGGGAATCTACGGCCACGGCGTCCCTGTGAAGGGCTTGGTACCGACCAAGGACAAGTACATGGGCTACGAGGGCCTCGGCATCGAGATCGCCAAGTTCTTCAAAACCGGAACGCCCCCGGTGACTGCCGAGGAGACGAAGGAAATCTTCGCGTTCATGGCCGCCGCCGACGAGAGCAAGAAGCTCGGCGGAGCCCCCGTGAAACTGGAAGCGATGCTCGCGAAGACAGCGAAGAAGTGAGCGTTTCGAGCCGCATACGTGGGCTGATCCTTCAGACTGTGCACGGCCACATCCGCCTGCCACAACGCCAGCGGACCGTGGCACCAGCGAGGCTCCCTATGGCACTCAGGGTCAAGCAATCAACAACTATCCAAGCAATGAGAAAGCCGACTCGTCGCACACCTGATGATTCCAGCGCCGACTCTCCCACCCTCTGGTGGAATCATGTCGAAAGCTGGAATCACTTCCTTCTCGAGTTTAACTACATGACCACACTCGATTTCCGAATCGAGCGGTGACTGGAATCATGTCCGATCACCGACCAAAAAAGCGTCTATGGTTCTGGTTCAGTTGAGAGAGGTTGAAACGGAAGTCCCGACAATTGTTGATTCGCCAGCCCTTACTATACATGGGGTTGATACCAATCGAGGGTCTTAAAGGCCGAAATGCCCAGACCACTGGCGAATGCCCAGTGGCCGTAATGAGATCCGAGCGTACCGATTGGATGATGCAGGAAGAGTTTGGAGGCCAATAGGCGTTCGCCTCGAAGTCACATTAAGTGCCATTGGGCGAGGCGTCGGTGTCGTTTTTCGAGAGATTATGAAACCACCTCGAACCAGGTAAGAATCTTTCCGTCATCTGCCTATAACAACGCTTGTGATCGAGACGCACCGACGAGGGAATTTTCATGGACGACACCGCCATTGCGGCCCTGGTCGGCGTCGCCGCGACGCTGCTGGTGGCCGGCTTGATCGCGAGTCTTCGGGCCGGGGGTCTTGGTCGTCTCGGCCTGGGTTTCGCGGCGGCCAGGCGAGCCAGCCGTGATGCGAGCTTCGCCACGATGCTCAGCGAATCGCTCGAGGGCAAGCGAAGTGTGACGCCCGCAACGCCCGCGCTTAAGCCTGCAACGCCCGCTCCGCCGAAGCCGACGGGCGAGGGTTTGCGAGCGCTGGCCTTGCTGCAAAGCGAAGCTCGGCTCGTCGATTTTCTGATGGAGGACATCCAGGCCGCCACGGACGAGCAGATTGGCCAGACGGTTCGCGAGGTGCATCGCAAGGCTCGCGAGGCTCTGTTGCAGCACGCGAAGCCCGAGGAGATTTTGCCCGGAATGGAAGGGGACACGGTGACGGTGCCTGCGGGATTCGATCCGTCGCGAATCCGAGTGGTGGGGAACGTGGTGGGTCATCCGCCGTTCACGGGCACCTTGCAGCACCCCGGCTGGCGCGTGAAAGACCTGAAGCTCGCGACCCCGCCAGCCAGTGCTGACGAACACGTGCTGCAACCCGCCGAGGTCCACATCGCGTAGGGCCGAGATGCTCATCGACACGCACGCCCATCTCTTCGACGAACGGCTGGCTGCCGAGCTTCCAGCAGTGCTGGCTCGCGCCGAACAGGCGGGGCTCGCCCACGTCATCTGCATCGGCATCGACCGCGAAAGTTCACTCGCCAGCATCGAGATTGCCCGGCGATTCCCGCTAGTCGCCGCGGCGGTTGGCATTCAGCCGAACCATGTCGCCGAGGCGGCTCCGGGCGACTGGGACGCGATCGTTGCCCTGGCGGAATCGGAGCCGCTCGTCCACGCCATCGGCGAGACAGGCCTTGATCGTTACTGGGACCGCGCGCCGTTCGCGATGCAGGAAGATTCCTTTGCCCGGCACATGGCCCTCGCGCGTCGGCTGGGCAAGCCGTTCATCATTCACTGTCGAGACGCCGAGGCGGATACGGTGCGAATGCTCCGCGAGGAGCACGATCGCCACGGCCCGCCACGAGCGGTGATGCACTCCTTCAGTGGCGATCTCGCCACCGCGGAAGCGTGCCTGGCGATGGGCCTTTACCTTTCGTTCGCGGGGATGCTCACGTACAAGACCGCGGCCGACCTGCGCGCCATCGCCGCGAAGGTGCCGCTGGATCGCCTGCTGGTGGAAACGGATTGCCCGTACCTCGCGCCGGTGCCGCACCGGGGCAAGCGTAACGAGCCCGCGTTCGTGTCCCACACCGCCGCGGTGCTGGCCGAGGCGAAGGGGGTGAGCGTCGCGGAGATCGAGGAATGGACGACGAGGAACGCGAGGGAGTTGTTTGACCTGACCGGGCGGTAACCGCCCCGACTCGCTGTCCTCGATTGTCGAACTGTGGCACGGGCGAGGCGCCGTTGCCACAGTCCCTGAGTCGGTGACCGAAGGAATCACCGCTCCAGTCGCACGCGGAGGTAGGCCACCTGTCGAAGCCGTACGTCGTCGGGTCCGTCGGGATCGAAGTCCAGGGGGCGGGCCTGGCCGGACTTCAGCACGATGAACTTCAACACCTCGAAGGCTCGCCGACGCAGCATCACTTCACGACGTTCCAGCGACTCCAGCAGCACCGGCACCGCGGAGGAGCCACGCTGCACCAGTTCCACGGTCGCGGCCTTGATCTGAGGCTCGTCGCCTTTGAGCAGCATCTCGATGTTGCGGTGGATCTTCTCGCGGTCGAGAAGCTGGCCCACCGAGCCGCCGAAGGAGAACGCAGTGCTTGGTGGCGAGGAGAACGACAGGATCGCGGGCGGCGGAGTCTCCACGAGCCGCGACACGCCGGGCCGCGGTGGAGCCGTCACCATCGGCGGGGCTTCCATCACAGCGGTGCCGCCCTCGGCCGACGACGCCTTGCGAGCGAAGTGACGCGTGAAGCCATCTTCCTCGAAGCTTCGGCCCAGATAGGCATCGATCGCGATCTGATCGTTCACCAGATCGTGTGGCGTGCCGTGCGTCACCACTTTCCCCTCGGTGATCAGGTACACACGGTCCGCACTGCGGAACACCTCGCGGACGTTGTGGTCCGTGATGAGAATGCCGATGCCCGAATTGGCGAGTTCGCGGATGTTGTGGCGGATGTCTTCCGTGGTCTTGGGATCGACCGCCGCGAATGGTTCGTCGAGCAGGATCAATAATGGTTCGCAGACCAGGCAGCGGGCGATTTCGAGGCGTCTCTTCTCACCGCCGGAACAGCGGGCCGCCACGTTGTGGCGAACGTGATCGAGCTTGAAGCGTCGCAGTGCTTCATCCGTGCGTTCGTGTCGCTCTTCGCGCGTCAGCCTGCGATCCAGGCTGCGGCTGCGGGGCAGAGCTTCGAGAATCGCCATCAGGTTTTGTTCGACCGTGAGCTTGCGGAAGACGCTCGGCTCCTGGGAAAGGTATCCCATGCCGCGGCGAGCGCGTTGATACATGGCAAGGCTCGTGACATCCTCGTTGTTGAAGGTGACACGTCCCGCGTTGGGCGCGATCTGCCCGGTCGCCATGCGGAAGCTGGTGGTTTTTCCAGCACCGTTGGGCCCGAGAAGGCCGACGACTTCGCCGGGGCTGACGTCGAAAGCCACGCCGTCCACGACTTTCCGTCGGCCGAAATACTTGACGAGACCTTCAACTTCCAGGAGCGCCATCGAGCCCTACTCCCCGTTATGGGAACGGAGGAAACGGGCGGTATTTACCCGAAAGTGGCGACCGACGCAAGAGAGGGATGGAAATCGTTGGAAATCGTTCAAAGTCGGCAGGTCGGCTCCGGGATCGTTTATCGCATCTCCGCCATCAATTCTCGGATGCGCCCCGCGAAGACTTGATCCGTCGTCATCTCGTCGGCGACCCGACGGCAGGCGTGAAGAACCGTCGTGTGGTCGCGGCCCTCGAAGACCGCTCCGATTCGAGGCAGCGACAGGCTCGTCAACTCGCGGACAAGGTACATCGCCACCTGCCTCGAGATCCGAACCTGCCGCAACCGACTTTGGCTGAGCAGTTCCTTCACCGGAACCCCGAACTCGCTGGCGACTCGTTTCACGATCTCCGGAGGTGTCGGCCCCGTCGGCGGCGGTTGACCGGACGCAGCCAGCAGTTCCGCCACCTTCTCACGATCCATTGGCAGCGGGAACTCGCGCCCCAGCGTGGCGAGAATGTGCAGCGTGCCGAGCAAGGGCCGCATGCCCCCGCCCGTGGCCTGGCTCGCGAGCCATTGCACCGCGTCTGCCGTCAGCTTCACCTGGCGGCGTTTCGCTTCCGACACCAGCAACTTCTTGCGACTCGCGGCGGAAAGCGGTTCCAGCGGCACGACGAGCCCGCACGTCAGCCGAGATGTCAGCCTTCGCGGCAGGTGCGTCAGTGACGACGGGCCGATGTTCATCGTGATCACCGTGGCATGCCGCCGAGCCGCCCGGCTGTCCAGCAGATCGCACACCGCGTCTGACGCTTTCGCCGGCAGTTGGTGAAGATCCTCCAACACGAAGAGGTCGCACGTCCTTAGCGATGGGTCCACGAAGCTCGGCTCGTTGTCACTGGCGCTGCTCACCCGCGCGAGATCCGCGGCGGGGACGGATTGCACCGTCACGATTTGGTCCGCGTGGGTCACCTTCTCGATGAGCGTGCGAATGAGATGCGACTTGCCGCTGCCTGGAGGGCCGTGAAGGACGAGCGGCGTGACGGAGACCCGAGGCACTTCCCGCGAAAGTGAAGCGGCGAAGGAGCGGACCGCCCGGAGCGCGGATTGATTTTCCGGCAGAGCGAGGAACTCGCCCCACGTCGGCCGGCGGTGGCGTCCCGCGGGATGTGTCGGCATCCGGCCCTCTCTGCGGGCGAAGCAGACCGTGAAACCCTCGATCTCCTTGGGTTTCGCTCCTCAAACTCTACCGAATGCCAGCAACTTCGCAACCTCAGACTCGTTGCCAGGCCGGTCCATGACTCGCCGATGACCCGGCCAGGCCACTTTGCGGAGTCGTCGCGATGCGACTGCGAACCTCTGGAAAAAAGAGGTGACTTTCGCGAGAACACTCCTGGATCTCGCCGCTGGAACCGCTGGCGGAGCGAGTGGCCGACTTTGAGGAATTCCCCATGCGAACAGCCCTGCCGATGTCGCCGCACACGCCCGAATCGTACGCCGGGCCTGCAAAAGCGGAGGTGCTCGCGATTCGCAAGCAGTACCTCTCGCCCGGGCTTATCACATACTACCAGGAGCCGTTGCTCGTCGTCGAAGGGAAAATGCAGTACCTCTGGGACGAAACCGGCAAGCAATATCTCGACGCCTTCGCGGGGATTGTCACCGTCTCCGTTGGGCACTGTCATCCGTATGTCATTGACAAGGTGAAGGCGCAGGTCGGCCGGCTGCAGCATGCCACCACGATCTACCTTCACCCCACCATCGGCCAACTGGGGAAGAAACTCGCCGACAAGATGCCCGCGGGCAGCGGGCTCTCGCAGAGCTACTTCACCAACAGCGGCAGCGAGGCCAACGAGATCGCCATCCTCTCCAGCCGCGAGTTCACGAAGAACACGGACGTCATTGCTGTCCGCAATGGCTACCATGGCGGCACGTCGCTGCCGATGGCCCTGACGGCCCACGGCACCTGGAAGTTCAAGACCAACGCCAACGTCAACGTGAAGCATGCCACGCCGGGCTACTGCTATCGCTGCCCCTACGGGCTCGAATATCCCAGTTGCGAATTGAAGTGTGCCCACGATGTCGAGGACCTGATCCGCTACGAAACCTCGGGCGACGTCGCCTGCTTCATCGGCGAGCCGATCCAGGGTGTCGGCGGTGCCGTGACCCCGCCGAAGGAATACTTCGGCATCGTCTATGACATCATCCGCAAGCATGGCGGCCTGTGCATCGCGGACGAGGTGCAGACCGCTTTCGGCCGCACGGGCGAGCACTACTGGGGCTTCCAGAACTGGGGCGTGACGCCGGACATCGTGACCATGGCGAAGGGCCTGGGCAACGGCGTGCCGATCGGAGCGGTGACAACGAGGCCGGAGATTGCCGCGATGATGAAGAACCGCGTCCACTTCAACACCTTCGGCGGCAACCCCGTCAGCGTCACTCAGGGCCTCGCCACGCTTGAAGTGATTGACGCGGAGAACATCCAGGCGAACGCGAAGCTTATCGGCGGCCACCTCAGGAGCCGCCTGAGGGAACTGCAAGAGAAGCACGCGCTGATCGGCGAGGTCCGCGGCCTGGGCCTGATGCTGGGCATTGAACTCGTCCGCGACCGCAAGAGCAAGGAGCCTGCGAGCACCGAGGCCGCGAAGATCCTGGAACTGTGCCGGGACCGCGGCCTGATCCTCGGCAAGGGCGGCCTCACCGGCAACACGCTCCGCATCAAGCCGCCGATGTGCCTGACGAAGAACGACGCGGACTTCCTGGTGGACTGCCTGGACGAAGTGCTGGAGGCGATCAAGCAGTGACCGAAGGGAGCCACCACTCACTCATTTCACTCCCAGCAACTCTGGCAGGTATTTCACGGGCAGGGTGCCGTGGCTGAGCACCTCCTCGTGATATTTCCCGAGATCGAAGGCGGCGCCTCGCTGACGCTGCACGGCCTGACGGAGGCGGTCGAAAGCGGTGCGGCCGACGAAGTACGTCGATAACTGGCCGCTGCTCTGCTTGGCACGGAGAATCTTGCCGACGGCTTCCGCCTCGGACTGGAAGCCGCGATCCATCAGCAGCGCCTTCGCCTCGTCGTCGGTCATGTTCGAGCAATGCATGCGATGGTCCAGGATCGCGTTGAGCACCGCGCGAAGGTAGAACTTCAACTGATGCAGACGCAGCGAAAGATCGCCGTTGCCAAAGCCCTGGTCCAGCATCATCTGCTCGGTATACACCGCCCATCCCTCGGCAAAGACGCCAGAACTCAGGATCTTCCGCACCAGCGACGGATGGCGGTTGCTGTAATCGAGCTGGACATAGTGCCCCGGGTAGGCCTCGTGGATTGTCAGAATCTTCAGCATCGGTCGATCGTACTCGCGGAGAAAAGTCTCGATTCGCTCGGCACTCCACTCCTCGGGCGGCGGAGCGACGGCGTAAAGGCTCGCGGCTTTCGGATCCAGCGGCGGGGCCGGGTTCAGATACGCGACTGAGAACCCCCTCTGGAACGCAGGCATCTCGACAATCCGGCAGCCATCCGGATCGGGGAGCGTGAGGATTTTCTTCTCGCGGATGAAGGCCTTGATCTCCGCCACGGTTCGGCGGGCGTCCGCGACGATGTTCTGCGGTTGGCCGTGATCCTTGCTGAGTTCCTCGAGCACGGCCCCGATCGTCGCGCGGCGGCCGGCCGCATCGGCCGGGGGAAGCGGCTTGCCCGGGAAGAGGCTCGCCCAGAGTTGCTTCGCGACGTACCACATCTCACGTTCGACGCGCTCCGCCTCGGCCTCCGCGGCCGTGATCACCTCGACGGCGGTCAGGCCGGCATCGAGCTCCAACGCCAGCTTCTTCGCGAACTTCTCGGCGCCGATCCGCCACTCGCCATTGCTTCGCGGTAGCAGATCCTTTTCCAAATACTCCTGGTAATCCTGCAGCGATTTCACCACATCTCGGCATGGCCCCGCCAGTTCGGAAGTGCCTGGCGTCTCGCTCGCAATCGCGAAAATCTCTTTCTCGAAGAACGCGATCGCACCCTTGTTGCGGCGAATCGCCACCTCCGTGAGCACTCGCGGGGGATTCTTCAGCGAGGCCTTGGCCGCGGCGACCACCTTCGGAATCTGCGTCATCCGCTTCGCCGCGTTCCCGACGTTCCGCTCTCGGGGCAGCGTGGATTGCGTGAACAGAAGGAAGATGCCATCCGAGATGTATTCGCCATAAACGCGAGGATCGTACTCATAACGGTTGTCATGCTCGGCCTGCCAGAGGGCGTAGTCCAGGTTGTGCTTCCAGATTTCGAGATCGATCGCTGCGGCCCTTGAGAGCTTCTTGGGATCGAGGGAAGTTTCGATCTGCTTGCGAGTGGCTCGAAGCGAGTCGACGTCCGCCTTTCGCGAATCCGGGGAGAGATCGTCAAGGCGATCGTCGTATTCGTGGTTGCCCTGCTGGGTCGCGTGTAAGGGGTGCCTCTGGAACTGGGCCTTGAGATAATCGCGGAACATCGCTGCAAGTCTGGCATCTTCGGGTTCCGCCGCGAAGGCGGTGAAGCTTGTGAGCATGAGTGTGGTCGCCAGGAGTGCTCGAATCATGGGAAAGATTCCAGGAAGTGTCAGGCGGTTGCGGCCTCACGCAGCGGGCTCACTGATCGCCGCGAATCTCGCTGGCCGGGCGGATCGGTGGTAGAGGGAATCGTAGCGATTCCGGGTCGAGCAGCATCAAATGACGCTTGCCCGGCAACCGGTCGGCATCGATCAGAATCTTGTCACGCTGCTTGAGGACATCCACCACCGCAAGCAGACCCAGGCGAAACTCGATCAGTTGCTTCCGATCCGCCAGCGTTTGCTGTCGTCTCGACGCGAGGTCCGCGTCCACCGTGGCCAGAGCTTCGCCTCGCTTAACGCGGGAGGAACGCTCGTCGGTCAGCTTCGCTTCTTCGTCTTGCGTGAGCCGGGTGCGGGCTTGATGCCAGCCGAGGAAGGCACCCGCGGCTGCATTCGCTTCTGCCCGGCGCTGCACGGCGTCGGCGTCCGCGGTTCGCAACAGCCACAGCGACATCTCTGCCGCCTGCTGGCGCGTCCGCACGGCCTGGGCCTCGGCGATGTTCACGGCCCGATCGCGTTCCTGGATCGCCTTGGCGACTGCGTGGTACGACGCGACCACCGATTGCGGCGGATGCAGATCATGCAGTGTGATGCCATCGAGCCGGATGCCCAGGCCCCCGGGGACGAGTTCCTCCAGACGGACTTTCAGCCTTGCGAGCACCTCGCGTTCAAAGGCCGCCCGGCGAACCGTGAGCAGTTCCAGGAATCGCTGCCCTGCCACGGTTTCCCGCAACACGGACTCGACGCCGGCTCGAATCACCGCATCCGGATCGCGTGCGGCGAGCAGGAACCGCCGAGGATTCGCGATGGTGTAACGAACGGACGCGAGCACCTCGACGAGGTCGCCGTCACCCGTGATCATCTCCGCTTCGTCTGTTCGCCGGGCGATCCCCTCGGTGTGAGCGCTGGCCCATGCAAGGTTCGCATCGGAGACAGCCGCGGCGCTGGTGCCGTTGGGGGAACGTCGTGGCTTCTCGATAAGCGGAGCCTGCCCCGCCGACACCGGGCGAAAGCCGACATCCACCGTTCGCACCTCGCCGGGGCGTAGCCGCGTGATCGCCTCCACGGGCCAGGGATAACGCACATGCAGCCCGGGGGAGAGGTCTGCTTCCAGCGCTCCAAAACGATGGACGATGCCGACTTCGTCCGCGTTGACCTGGACAAGGCTCGTGGCAAGCCAGGCCACGAGTGCGATCACGCCGAGGGTGCCCGTCACCGTTTTCCACCGGTGGCCGATGGCGTGAAGGAAATCGTCGACGTGGACCGTGTTCAGCCAGCGATCCACAGCGTGAGCCCTGTTGCGAACGTGGGCCAGCGTGGGGCTCGGAGAGGTGCGTTCAAACGTGAGCAGCCTCATCGAGTTCAAGAGCACGAGCAGCGAACCAAGCTGGTGATAGAGCACTCCGACAAGCGGAGCTTTTTCGTACCACTCGGGGCTGGTGGCGAAGAACGGCCAGAGCCAGCCGGTGAGAATGATGCCGACGAGATTGAATCCGAAGGCGAAGACGAAGATGTTCTGGCGGATGATACGGACCGTCTCTCGTGAGAGACGCAGCAACTGCGGCAGGTGCCGCAACGGCTCGCCCATCAACACCACGTCTCCGGCCTCCGCGGCGATGTCCGTACCAGAGCCCATGGCGATGCCGACGGTGGCACGAGCGAGAGCCGGCGCGTCGTTGACGCCATCCCCAACGAAGGCCACGGAGACACCACGGGCATGGCCACTCTGAGATGTGACCGACTCCGTCGAGTCTGACGCAAGGCGGCTGGAAACCCAGGACGCCTTATCCGCGGGAAGGAGTTCTGCGTGAACCTCCGTGATCGCGACCTGCTCGGCCACGCTCCTCGCCACGGCGGCGCGGTCGCCCGTGAGCAAAGCAATCGGCTGAACCCCCAGCGATCGTAGCTCCGCGATCACCGCGGCCGCTTCAGGGCGGACGCGATCGCGAGCCCCGACCACGCCCAGAAGCCGGCCATCCTTCACGATGAAGAGCGACGTCTGCCCTGCATCGTCCAGGCGCTGGCGAGCCGTCAGGGCGTCCTCGCTCAGGGGAATGCTCTGCGATTCCAGCATCCGCTGCGTGCCGACGACCAGCGTCGAGGAATTGACAATCGCGACGACACCCGACCCGGGATGTGCGGTGAACGAATCCACAGCAGGAATCACAAGCCCGCGAGCCGCTGCCGCGTCGAGTATCACTCGGGCGAGCGGGTGTTCGCTGCCTTGCTCGGCCGTCGCAGCGGTGAGAAGCACTTCCTCGATGCTGGCCTCGTGGAACGGAATCACGTCACCCAGTTCCAGCTTGCCCTCCGTGAGCGTGCCTGTCTTGTCGAAGGCGAAGGCGTTCACGGACGCGAGACGTTCGAGCACGGCTCCGCCCTTGATCAGGACGCCAGTGCCTGCGAGTCGCCCCAGGGCGGCGATGACCGCGGCGGGCGTGGCGAGGATCAGGGCACAGGGGCACGCGACCACCAGCACCGCAAGAGTCGGATAGCTGGCCAGCCGAGCCGCGGCGGAAAGCCCAGGCTTGCGGCCATCGGGCGCGGCGGCGTTCAGTTGCAGCAAGACGTTCACAGCGAATGTCGCAGCCGCGATGGCGAGGACTGCGGGCAGGAAGTATCGCGCGAGGCGATCCGCGTGGCGTTCGAGCGGGGCCTTGTCCTTCAGCGCGTCTGCGGTCAAAGCGATCACCTGCCCGGCGATGGTCTGCCCCGCCACCCGCTTCGCCGCAACGATGAGCGATCCTTCTTGCACCACGGAGCCCGCGAGCACCTCGTCGCCGGGGCCTTTCTCGATCGGCAAGCTCTCGCCCGTGAGCGCGCTGCTATCCACCGCCGAGCGGCCTTCGAGGACCGCACCATCGACGGGAACCTTTCCGCCTGGCTTCACCGCGATGCGGTCGCCCACGATCACATCGGTCGTGTAGGTCCGCACTTCCTGCCCGTCTCGAATCACCCAGCAACGCTGGGGGAAAAGCTCCGCAAGCTTGGTGAGAGCCCCCTGGGTGCGAGCGAAGGTGAACGCTTCCAGGCATTCGCCGAACAGGCCGACGAACACGACCTCCGCCGCGACGAGCGGTTCGCCAATGAGGATGGCCGCGACGCAGGCGATGGCGAGCGCCAGATCCGCGCCGATCCGGCCTTCAAAGAGAGCATCCAGCGAGTTGTACAGCACTCGAGCCCCGCCCACGATGGCGGCGAGGAGCGCGAACCGATACCCCAGGAACTCGCGTCTCCAGGTCGGAAGTTCAAGGCCCTGTGATGTGATCCCGCTTGCGAGGGCCGGCCAGAGATCCGCGGCGAGAAGGATGCCCACGAGGGAAGTGAGCGCATAGAGCCCCAGGGGGCGTTCCTGCTCAAAAGGGCTGTCGGTGGTGAGGATCTCGCGATGCATGGTGGGATCAGTGTACCGAATCGAGTACGGTCACGGTGCCTCGTCCGCCGTCGACGCGGAGGATCTGGCCCGTTCGCAGTTGCCGAGTGAGCCCAGGCAGGCCGGCGACGGCGGGGAGGCCGAACTCGCGGGCCACGATGGCTCCGTGTGAAAGCACCCCGCCGGTCTCCATCACGAGGCCTTTTGCACGGACGAACAACGGCACCCAGGCGGGGTCGGTCGACGGGCAGACGAGGATATACCCAACACGATCCAGGGCGGCGGTCGGTTCGGTGAGGACGAGAGCCGGGCCCTCCGCGACTCCCGCGGAGAGGGCGACGCCTGTGTATTTATCGCGGCCGGGAAGATCCGGGGCAGGGCGGCCGATCGCATCCAGATCGTCGCTGAAGAGCACGGGCGGCACCTCCAGCGACAGTTCCGCCTGGCGTCGCTTGCGAGCCGCGGCGATCTTCGCGGTGAGGTCCTCCCCCTTGAGCAATGCCGGGAAGTCGTCCGGCGTGAGGTAAAAGATTCCACCCTTGAGGCCCAGCTTGCGATCGAGTTCGACGAGAGCCCTGCGAATGACGGCGTAGCCCATCAGCAGATAATGCTTCCCCGCCTCGCGAAGTCCGAAGAAGAGCCGCATGTCGCGAACGAGTGCCGCACCCTGCATACGCTGAGCCGCGGGAAGCTTCGCCTCGTTGGCGATTGCCTCCCAGTCGCGAACGCGGCCTGGGGCGTGTGAGCCGTGGGCATTCATTGCGATAATCCTGTCGATTTCCTTGGGTGTCTCGCTCCACCGAGGTTGGGAGAGTTCCATCTCATTCGGGCCGCGGTGGCCGAAGCGTTCGAGGAACGTGCTGCGATCCATCTGGCCCGTCGCGAGAGCTTCAATGGAGCCGGCAAGGTCCGCTTCCTGGGGTGGCCTGGCACCGAGGCTGAGCTCCCCCACGGCGATGCGAGCGCGTTCCTCTCCGAGCTTCGGCGTCAGCAGCCGCACCAGTGCCGTCCAGGATTGCTGGGCGAAGACCGTGGGCTTGAGGCTGGTGGCTGCGAGATTCACGAGCGTCAGCGTACTCCAAACGTGAACCTGGGTCGCGAGAGACGGCAAGTCTAGCTGCGACCAGTCGGCTTCGAGTTCGCCCCGTGCTGGCGCGGCAGAGTTCGTCGTTGCTTCGTGAAACTCCTCCGCAAAGCCCACCTGGGCCTTCTTCATCTCCGCGGCGTTTCGGCTCATCTCGATCATCCACGAAGGGATTCGCAGGAGCCCCCGCAGAACTCCGTAGCGGAGCGGATTCAGCACTGGCACCGGGTCGAGGGCCTTGTTTGGCTCCTTCTTCATGGCGGCGAAAGGGTACTCGAAGATCGGCATCGGGGACTGCATCCGAGGCAGACGCGAAAGGTTCACCATCGGCCGGCCTGCGACGAGATCGAACGCCGACTGCGAGCCCAGAGTGGGGTCGGGCTTCATGCCGAGATCGCGGTACATCGCGCCGAAACCGCCGTCGGCGGCGAGGAGCCTGCTCACGATCGCCCAGGTCATCGGCGTCGGGGCGGACAGCACCTCGCTGAGGTTGTACTTCGCCCACACGGTGCCCTGTCGGTCGGCCTTCGTCTTCAGATCCGCGATCACGTCCTGCCGCACCTGCTCGCGCTCAGCGGCGCTGGCCACGGTGATCGGCCGGGCCTGGAGAAGGTGGAATGTTCCACACGTGAAGGCCCACTCGACGTCGCGGGGTTCGCCGTAGAAGGCTTCGACCTTTCGCCCGAGCTCGGCAAGGAGTGACAGGGCATTGTCATCGAGGCAGAATTGCGCTTGCTGGTCCGCCGGGATCGCTTCTTCACCCTGGGCGGTGATGCGGATCGACTTCGCGCCAAGCTGGCGATCAAGGGTGCGGCCTGTCACGCGATCAAGGTGGAAGCGATCAGGCGTGACGCGGCCGGAGACCACCGCTTCCCCCAGGCCCCACGAGGCCTCCGCGAGCATTCGCTCACCGGCAAGGTCAAGGGGATCGCGTGTGAACAGCACGCCGGCGACTTCCGCGTGCACCAGTTTCTGCACAACCACGGCCATCGCGAGGCCTGAATCCGCGACGCCCTGCCTGGCACGATACGCAGCCGCTCGCTCGGTGTGCAGCGATTTCCAGCAGCGTTCGACGGCATCGATCAAATCGTCATCGCCCTCGATGCCAAGGAACGTCTCTTGCTGACCGGCGAAGCTGGCGTCGGCCGAGTCTTCCGAGGTGGCGGACGATCGCACTGCAACCAGCCCGCTATCAAGGAGCCGATACGCTTCGAGCAAGGTTCGGGTGAACGCTGGATGAGCGTCAATCTGAGGATAACGATAGCGACGGTACGCGTTCGTGGTGATGACAAAGCCGGCGGGCACTGGCAGCCCCCCGGTGGCCATCAGGCCGAGGCTGAGCCCCTTGCCTCCGACGAGGAGGGCGTGATCCGCGGCGATGGAATCGAACAGAAGGATTTCCGGCATAAAGCTCGGCTTTCAAATCAAGCGGATTCGTGGGCCATCCCGTCGCTGACGCTCTGAGTTCGCCAGGTCTGCTGGACTCCGAGCGGCACACACGGCTCACGGTTTCTTGTACAGGTCCACAGTCGACTGCGCTCGGCAGCGATAGGCCGCAAGCGGCGAAGAGATTCTCAATGTTTCTTCTTGGCCTTGAGGAGCCCCGCATCCTCGATGAGGGACCAGAGTTCGTCCCACACGGCCTTGACCGGAAGATCATGGAGCCCGTGGCTGGCCCAGTGCTGGGCGGCGCTGGAGAGGCAGGCGATCGCGTCGTCGGTCACGGTCGCCAGCGATTCGTGGGTGCTATGCGTTCGTTCCGGCGGCGGGGCGGACGTGAGGAACGCGACACCACGGGGGTGCGGCCGGCCGTCGAGGGCTTCGTTGCACAGGGCGTCCGCACGGGCGTTGCCCGCTCGGCGAACGTGGGCGATCACGACACCATCGAAGCTGCGGCTCAGGCGGTTGGCGGCGTCGTGCAGCGGCACCAGGTCCGGATGCTTCACGCGGTATTCGCCGTTCATCTGCTTCACGAGGAGTTCGCTATCGCTGAAGATGTCAAGCTGTTTGACACCCAACTCGGCAGCCCGTTCGAGTCCGCGAACCAGGGCGGTGTACTCGGCGACGTTGTTCGTCGCCGTGCCAAGGGTGTCCGATTCCTCGATGGGGGGCAGGCCTTCGCGAGCGATGACGACGGCGTATGCCGCCGGGCCGGGGTTGCCGCGGGCGGCGCCATCAATGTTCATCGTGGCTGTGTCGCTCATAGAACACCTTCCTGGGGCGCGACGTGAGAGAGGTTGGCGATTCTATTGTGATGCGGGTTCCAGTGGATGGAAAGGGTGGAAATCGCTGTGGCTGCCGAGATGCACAAGGCCTGGCTGATTCTCGAAACCTCCGGCCGCACGGGATCGATTGCGATCGCCCGTGGCGAAGGGATCGCACGGGAAGCCGCGCTGGATGGTTCGAGGCGGCACGCTCGCGATCTGGCGGCGATGGTTGCGGGGTCACTCGAAGCGGAGCGACTGAAGCCGAGCGAGCTTGAGGGCGTGGTCGTGAGCCTTGGGCCGGGCAGCTACACGGGGCTGCGTGTCGGAGTCATCTCCGCGAAATCGCTGGCGTATGCGACGGGGTGCAAGCTGCTCGCGGTGCCGACGTTCGCCGCGATCGCGGAGCAAACGCCTGAGGGAGCCACGAGCGTGGGCGTGATCGCGGATGCTCTCCAGGGGCTGATTTATCGCCAGCGCTTCGAGCGGATCGAGGGCACCTGGAGGGCGGTGGAAGAGTTGAGGATCGAATCGCTCGCAGAGTCCCAACAATGGCTCCGCGGTGTGGACTGCGTGAGCGGGCCTGGAGTGAATCTCCTGGAAAATCCAGTGTTTGAGGATGTTCGACGCGCTCCGACGGACTCGCAACTTCCCCGATGTGGTAGCCTTTGGAAAGCCGCTCAGCGCCTGGCACCGGTGACACGTGAGGAACTCTTCGGACTCGAGCCGTTGTATCTGCGAGGAAGTTCCGCGGAGGAGAAGGCGAAGCGTGAAGCAGGTTCCGCGTGACTGCTGGCGCAGCGAAAAAGCCGGCGCTGGGCGCCGGCTTCTCGCGTCTCACGAGGCTCGCTCAGAAGCCGGCCGACTTCGGCATTGGCAGTGGCGTGGCCCCGCGGGTCGGTTCAACGGAAGGCCCGGCAGCGGGCGGGACAACGGCACCCGGCGCAAACATCACCGGTGGACCCATAACAGCCGGTGTGGGTGCGGAGGGGCCGTAGAAGCATGATGGACAGGATGGTGCGGCCATACCACACGAGGGAGCCGCGCACGCGGGGGCGCATGTTCCGCAATTGGCCCAACGCCAACCCAATCCGCACTGGCGGACGTGGCAGCAACCGGAGGATAATTGGGCCGCGAGCACGATAAGCCCGAGCCATGCGGTGCGTCGAATCATGGTGTGACCTCCTTTGTCGAGAATGCAGCCAGGCTGGGAACAGGATCCTCCTTGGCGCGATCAACCGGCCACGGAGCGGGTCATCCACCCGCACTCCAAAGTCGGCGGCGCGGACGCAAGTCTGCCCGAAGCTGACCGTCGTCCGAGTTCACGGCTGTTCCTCGCCGTCAGCATCAACCATGCGCTACGGGACAAGCCGGGCAACATACGATGACGTGGATTCCACCAAACCCTGCCACAAGCTGAACCTGATCCCCGGCTCGGGAAAAATTGGCCTATTATGAGCAGCAGACGAAACGCAAGCGTCCCGCGCGATTCGCCGGGCAAGGCGATTCGCACGGGACGACATGGTGTGCACGAAGTGGCGAGGCCGCGCTGAGGAATTCGCCCTGACGACACAAAAAAGACTCAAGTTACGCTCGCCACACGTATCGTGTGGGCCGTGGATGCGAGTTTCCTGCGGCGATCGCCGAGCCTGAACCCGATTTTTTCGAGTCGGGGTCGGCCTGTCAAGGGAATCATCGTTATCGAACGGGGACCAGGCCCGGAGGCGGGGCGTCGATGTTCGCACACGAACCGCAGGGCGGGGGTGCAAAGCTCGCAGAACTCCGCATGCAGGACTTTCGACAACCACACCCGGTTGCGGAAATGAGAATCGCCAGCGCGAACGCGGCATAGAGGGTTCGTTTGAACAGCATGATGTCGCTCCTACTCGTCGGGCCGCGGATGCGGCAGGTGCCGGGCGTGCCGGTGGGTTGATCTCGCACCATGGGAAAGGCCGCAGGACCCGTACCACCCGTGCGTTCTATCCCTTGGACGTACTAGCGTAGGTTTCTCTTGCGCGGCCTGCAAAGTCCGCATGAGGAATTCTGCCCGGGAAATGTCAGCGATTCAGCGGTTGTGACGGTCCGGAGGGATGGAGGAATTTGCGAAAGTGGCCAGACTCTGCCGGTCGTATCGATTGGCACGTGGGAAATCACCTGGATGGGCTAATGGCGAAGCTAGCCGCGGTCGTGGATGTTTTCGACTTACTCGATCATCGTTGCCAGAGGCTCGAGGTCGAATCGATCGCGCCGATGGTGGGCCGCGTCCTCGCCGAGGCCGTGACCTCGACGGTGAACGTCCCCGCATTCGCTCGCTCCGCGATGGATGGCTACGCAGTCCGTGCGGGCGACACAGCAACCGTCGGCGAACTTCGCATCGTCGGCCAGTCGCGGCCGGGTCGGTCGTTCACGGGAGTGGTGGGCTCGCGGGAGGCGGTGAGCATCACAACGGGTGCCGCCATCCCCGAGGGAGCGGACGCGATCGTGATGATCGAGCACACGGAAACTCGCGAGGGCTCGGTGGTTGTCAAGGAACCTGTCGCGATCGGCCGCCATATCATCCGCATCGGCGAAGACGTGGCAGCCGGTTGCGTCGTTCTTCCCGCGTGGCGAGCCCTGCGGCCTCAAGATGTCGGACTTCTCGCAGCCATCGGTGTCCGCCAGATCCGTGTCGTACGCCAGCCGCAGGTCAGCATCCTCGCCACGGGCAGCGAACTATTGCCGCCGGGGTCCACTCCCACCGGCTCGCAGATCGTCGATAGCAACTCGCCGATGCTCTCCGCGCTCGTGGGCCGTGATGGAGGTGTCGTCGCGGCCGTGCGATACGTTGCGGATAACCTGAACGAGATGCGAATCGCCATCGCGGAAGCCGCATCCGCCTCGGACATGCTGCTCGTCACGGGCGGTTCATCTGTCGGCAGTGAGGACCACGCGGCCGCCGCCGTGGTCTCGCTCGGCGAACTCCCGGTCCACGGCATCGCGATTCGCCCCGCAAAACCCAGCGGTGTGGGTTTCCTGCCGCAACCGGTCTTCCTGCTTCCGGGGAATCCGATCGCGTGCCTCTGTGCGTACGATCTCTTCGCGAGCCGTGGGATTCGCCGACTCGGTGGGCGTGCGTGGGAGTTGCCGTACCGCCGAGCCCTGCTGCCACTCGCGGAGGCATTCCATTCCTTGAGGGGGCGGGTCGATCATGCAAGAGTGAAGGTTGTCGATGAGCAAGTTCAAGTGATCGCCGTGGGCGGTGCGTCCAGCCTCAGCAGCGCTGTGGCAGCCGACGGTTTCGTGATCGTCGCTGCGAGTCGGGAGCGGATCAACGCCGGAGAAATGGTCGAGGTATGGTTTTACGACTGATCGCCCTCGGCTTCATCCTCGTCGCGGGCGGGCAACTCGAACGCAGGCATCGGCGGCAACCCGAGAAGGTCTCGCGAAGCGATCACGCTGTTCATCAGGTGAATTCGTGTTCGCAGGTGGTGCTCGAGCACGTCCGCAGGGAGCACCTCGGCTTTGCTCACGCCCACACCGATCGGGCGGCGGAAATCTCTCTTCTTGTTCTTCGTCGGCTTGCCGTTGAAGTATGACGTATAGCTTCCCCAGGCTCCTTCGATCCAGCAGGCATACACGGGCGTATCCGGCCGGGCTTTCAGAATCTCCCACACCCCGCGGCCGAACCGCTTGAGCGGCCGATCTTCGCGTCGACGGAGATAGCCCTCGGGGAACATCACCAGGCACTCGCCTCGGTCAAGAGCCGCGATCGCTTCGTTCAGTTCTGGTATCTCTCGCCGGATCGTCTGTTCATAAACCTTGATGATCCCGAAGCGCCGCATCAGCCAGGAGATCACGGGCAGGTCGTAGAAACGCCCCGCCATCATCGACGTCAGGGCTCGAGGCAGCAGCTTCGCCAGGATGATCGGATCGACCCAGCAGGCATGGTTCGCAATCACCAGGCAAGGCCCCTTCATGGGGAAATCCTGAAGCTCCGGGCCTGCACCGCGGATGCGGAACATCCACCACAGCGGCGGCTCCACCAGCAGCTCAAAGAACGGGCGGAAAAGGCGAAACCAGGCCAGCAGCGTCAGCGAACCGACGAGAATCGAAGCAAAAAGCGAGAACTGTTGAAGCTCATACTTCGGGGATCGCGAGCTTTGCAGAAACGCGAAGGCGACTCCCAGCCCGACGAACCCGCCGACGATCCAACCGCTACTTCGATACCGGGACGCGTACCTGCCCAAGGCCATCAGGGTGATGCCGGACGCAAGGCCCGTAACAACGCCGGAGGTCAGGTTCCACCAGTGATCAATAAGGAGAGAGACGACCCACGTTGAGGCCGCCGGTATCACGAAGCCAAGTGAACGATACGGATGCCAGTAGCACGCCATGAGAGTGACGCCAAGGAGGAAAAAGTAAACGAACATGCCCAGTGGCGGTGTCTCCGCGGAATCAGTCGACGGGAGCGTATCGAGGAGTGCCGTGAAGGGGGTGGCGCAGACCGCGAGAGCAAAGAGCAAGGCGATCAACAGGGAGCGAGGCTGGTTCATCAGAAGTTCCGAAGAACAGGGGTCGATGGCAGCGCATTGTACCGACTGGCCACAACGACGATAGCCCGAGCCGCGCGGACTGCGTGGTAGCTAAATCGAATACCGAATACTGGTATCAGATCCTCCATCGACATGATACCGATCGGAATTGGGAAGGTTTGCAGCTCGAAAGGCCCATGCGTCGGAAGAAACTCGACAGAAACGGTCCGAATTCTTCGCTGGCGCTTGACGGTCTCTTGACTTGACAATACTCTTATCCGTCCGGAACGATCGGCGGCACAGGGAGAATCAAGGTGGCAGGCTTCGCAAACGAACGCATTCGCATCCGGATGGAAGGTTACGACCACGAGATGCTCGACCGGACCGCGGGCGAAATCGTGCAGACCGCCACCGAGACCGGCGCCGAAGTCCACGGCCCGATTCCCCTGCCCACGCGAATCGAGCGGTACACGGTTCTGCGTAGCCCGCACATCGACCGCAAGAGCCGGGAGCAGTTCGAGATCCGCACCCACAAGAGGCTCATCGACATTCTTCGCCCCACAGGCAAGACGATCGAAGCCCTGAACAAAGGCCTGAGCCTGCCGCCAGGCGTCGATATCAAGATTCGCGTGATGGCCTCGGGGGCCTGATGCGTTCGAGGGGTTCGCTGAGTTCGTGATTCCAAAGTTGTCTGTAGTCCACGGCTGAAGACTGGCTCCGACAACATTTATTTCGAGACGACCTTGCTTCGCCGCCGGTCTTGAAAAAGACCAACCACGCGGCACCGTCGGGCAAACCGGCGATGGCAAGGCCAGGAGTGGTGAGATCCATGGCTGATATTAACTCGACAAACTCGCCCTCCGAGGGCCGTGGCACGATTGTCGAAGTCACTGGCTCCCTTTCGGTCCCGGTGTATAACCGTGCGGGCCAGGAAGTCGGCAAGATCGACGTCGAGGCATCGGACTTCGGCGGTAAAATCAGCAAAGGGCTGATGCATGAAGTTGTGCTCATGTACCTCGCGAATCAACGGGCGGGTACCCACAGCACACTCCGCCGCGGCGAAGTGGCGGGTAGCACCAAGAAGCTCTTCCGCCAAAAGGGCACGGGCAACGCTCGTGCGGGCACCAAGCGAACAAACAAGCGTCGCGGCGGCGGTACCGCGAAAGGGCCGAAACCTCGCGATTACTCCTACAGCATCCCGAAGAAGGCCGTCCGTGCTGCAACTCGCATGGCGGTGTTAAGCAAGCTCCGTGACGGGGAAGCGATCGTGATCGATGATCTGTCGATCGCCGCTCCGAAGACGAAGGAAGTCCTCAGCGTTTTCAAGGCCATCAAGATTGGCACCAAGACGAACGAGGCGGGAGTCGAGAAGCCGGTGACCCTGGCGGATGTCACGGTGTTGCTCGGCACCAATGGCTACGATGTGAACATGTACAAGTCGGTTCGCAATATCGAAGGCGTGGCGATCCTGCCCGCGGCGGAGTTCAACTGCTACACCGTGTTGAAGCAAAAGCGGCTGGTGCTGACCCGTGCGGCTCTGGACGAACTGATCAAGGGGCACGGGGCAGCGGCCGAATAGTTACGATCATGAGCGTGCTCTGCTGTGATAATAGCGGAGTTGTTGAGGGAGTGGAACGATGGCCCGTACACGACCGCGTCCGAAGCGGTATACTCGAAGGCTCGCGGCCCGTAAGCCGTGCGTCCATGGCGAATCCGGCGTTGAGCTTCGGTCGCACCAGGTGCTGCTCCGCCCACTCGTGACGGAAAAAGGGACGCACCAGAGCACCCGATACAACGCGTTCACCTTCCAGGTGAACCGCTTCTCGACCAAGGTCCAGATCAAGGACGCCGTCGAAGAGATGTTCAACGTTCGAGTCCTGGCCGTTCGCACGCAGAATCGCCTGGGGAAGAAGAAGCGTTTCCGCCAGGAGATGGGAAAGCAGGCCAACTGGAAAAAGGCCATCGTGACGTTGCATGAAGAGGATAAGATCGAGTTCTTTTAACAGGGTTCATGATTCGGGATTCGCGATACAGGGATGTCCCTGGGATCGGGTTTCGAGTCTTGCAGGCGAGAATCACTCGCCCCTTAATCCTGATAGGCGAATCCTGAATTCGGGTGACTCATGGGCATCAAGCAATACAAGCCGACTTCCGCGGGCCGACGATCGGGCTCGGTGGCGGATTTCGTGGAGTGTACTTACCCCCGGGCGAACAAGCCCGAGAAGTCACTTCTCGTCCGCAAGAAGAAGAAGGGCGGACGTAACGTTCAGGGCATCACCACGTCGCGGTTTCGCGGCGGCGGTCACAAGCAGATGTACCGCAAGATCGACTTCAAGCGCAAGCGTGATGGAGTCGAAGCCATCGTACTTCAGGTTGAGTATGATCCGTGCCGCTCGGCCCGTATCGCGCTCCTCGAATACCCCGCGAATGAGAAGTACGACAACACCAAGGCTTACATCATCGCTCCGGACGGCTTGAAGGCCGGCGACAAGGTGATGAGCGGCGAAACGGAAGCCGTGGAACCGCGAGTCGGCAACTGCATGCCGATGTGGAAGGTTCCCCTCGGTATGAACATTCACAACGTCGAGTTGATGCCAGGAAAGGGCGGCCAGATCTGCCGTTCCGCAGGCTGCTCCGCGACCCTCACGGCTCGTGAGAAGGACTGGGCGCAGTTCACGCTTCCTAGCGGAGAAATCCGCCGGGTGTCGAACAAGTGCCGGGCCACCATTGGAACGGTGTCCAATCCCGAGCACATGAACATTCAGCTGGGCAAGGCGGGCCGGGCACGTTGGAAGGGCCGCAAGCCGCACACCCGCGGCATGGCCATGAACCCCACGGACCATCCCATGGGCGGCGGCGAAGGTCGCAGCAAGAGCGGTGGTCATCCGTCCGGGCCGACCGGCGTGCTCTCGAAGGGTGGCAAGACCCGCCACAAGCGGAAGGCATCGAACAAGGCAATCATCCGACGCCGGCCCGCGGGCAAGCATCAGCAGTAAACTGGCCTCTCCTGAATCCTTTGCGAGTCACTATTTAAGGATGGCGACTCGCAACGATCTCACCAGAAGAGAAACAGTGATTGGGAAACTACGACAGAGCTCGTGGTACGATTTGATGGTGATTACGCGTTTTTGATTGAGATATACTGGCCGCGGGAACCGGGCGGTTATAGGTTGTACTCTCCCTCATGAGAGGGACGCAGCCTACCCGACTGCCTAGGCCCGCACTGCGAATCAGCGGAAACATCACATGAGTCGGTCGATCAAGAAGGGACCGTACGTCCTGCCTCGGCTTGAAGCCAAGGCCCGGAAGATTGGTAATCGCGAGCCGATCAAGACCTGGTCGCGCGATAGCACCATCATCCCGGACTTCATCGGGATGACCTTCCTGGTTCATAATGGCAAGTCCTTTCTGAAAGTCTACGTGACTGAAGATATGGTCGGCCATAAGCTGGGTGAGTTTTCGCCGACGAGGACTTTCAAAGGCCATAGTGGCGGCAAGGCCAAGGCAGCCGCGGCGGCGCCTGCGGGCAAGTAAGCGGATCTGATGGTGCAAGGTCGCTGGCAGCGTTCAGGCAACGGATACTGAGAACTACGATGGAATACCGAGCAAAGCATCGATACGCCGACGTGACCGCCCGGAAACTCCGGCCGTTCTCTCAGTTGATTCGCGGCCGCAGTGCGGATGAAGCCGTGCAGCTACTGAAGTTCTACCCGAACCGTGGGGCTCGCCTTTTGGAGGCGGTTCTGAAGAGTGCCCTGGGCAACGCGGAAGACCAGGGCTGCAAGAATCTCGACGAGTTGATCGTCAGCGAATGCCGTGTGGATGACGGCCCCATGTACAAGCGGATGCAGCCGCGAGCCCGCGGGACAGCGTTCATGATTCTCAAGCGGCTGGCTCACATTATCGTGGTGGTGAAAGAGCCTGAAGAAGAGGCTGTCGCTTAGGCAATTGGTCGCGAGTCGAGTGTTCGAGACGGGCGCGAGGGATATTCGATTGGTCAGAAAGTTCGGCCGACCGGTTTTCGCACGGGCATCATGCGCCCCTGGCGAAGTACGTGGTACGCCAACAAGCAGGACT